>Ga0315904_10005608_pt1 | contig 17396 bp, 9 predicted proteins | sample LakEriMetagenome_6_FD_203529 | JGI IMG/M metagenome (GOLD analysis project Ga0315904, IMG submission 203529) | Freshwater fungal communities from buoy surface, Lake Erie, Ohio, United States - Buoy 12 MA120 | ecosystem: Environmental > Aquatic > Freshwater > Lake | place: USA: Lake Erie, Ohio...
CCGCGGATGGAAGTGCCGCGGATGGAAGTGCCGCGGATGAAAGTGCCGCAGGCGCTGACGGGGGCCGTGGTTGAGGCGACTCGGCCGGTGCTGGCGGGCGGGCTGCTGCGAAATTCCCTGGGCCGATCGGGATTGGGCTGTCGCGGGAAGTCAGTAAGGGGGCCGCTTGCAGGCCGGAAAAGTCGAGCGAGGCCGCTGCGGGGGCCGGTCCGGCCGAGGGGCGCGGCAAATCAGCCTCTTCCTCGCCGCTCGACTCCGGCAGGGGAAACTCGGCCAGGCTGGAGGGAGAATTGACTTTGCCCATCGTTGTGCTTGCCCAGCGCCTCGATTGAACTGGTGGGACTGCCGCGGGAAGACTGGGCTGTGGCGACTCCAGTACAGACTGGAGCGGCGGGCCAGCGTCCGTTGATGTTTCCGCCGCGGAGAGGATGCTCGCGTCGCCGAGCAGCGCGGTTCCCACGACCTCGGCAGGAGCGGAGAGTGTGGACGCTGGAATAACGGAAGCGGGAATGGTTTCGGCGGGCTCGGGCAAAATTCCCTTCGGTGCCTGCGAGGACGCGGCAGTCGGAACGGTGCCTCCGCGGGTTGACTCAGGCAACTGGCTGGTGAGCATTTCGAACGAGGCCTGAGGCAGCGGGACGGCGCGAGTACCTGCGGGCTGATCCTGCAATGCGATCCAGCCGCAGGCGAACGCCAGCAGCAGCAGCGGCAAAGCGAGGGTTCGAGTTGGAGTGGATACTGGGATCACCGCTGGCAGCGCCTCTATTTGACTTCAAAGACGACGCTGTGCACGTGAAAGTCCATCGTCCGCTCCTGCATGGTACGGATCATCTCCGGCGTGGCATCGCAGAAACGCATGAAGTACATCGGTTCGAGGCGCGAACGGAGCCGGATTGAGAGCCGGTAGGTTCCGGGCTGGCGAATCAGATCCGCCGGGACTGAGTATTTTGCCTTTCGCGACCCGAGCGGAGGCAGCGAGTGAGCCTCCATGCGAATGAACGGAGGGTGATTGATTACCGTCGTCGGTTGCGGAGGAGGACGGAGAAAGGGAATTTGATCGATATCAACGTTGACCGGCAAATACATCTCGCGGTCGGTTCCCTTGACATTGGTAGTGATGAACTTGGTCTGAAAATTCATCAACTGCTCGTCAAACGGGATGCGCCGATTGAGTACATCGCTGGAATGGAGGTCAGCCAAATCGCCTTGGCAATCGAGATAGCCGCTTTCCCAAAGCCGCAAACCATCCGGTCCGATCAGGGCCACATTCACCCAGATTTGGGGCTGTGCGCCCAGCGAGCCGCTGGGCATGTTGTGTCCGTTGTTGAGATTGGTCACGCAGTAATAAAACTGCAGGGGCTCGCCGACACTCGGATCGTTGAGAAAAAAGGGCCCGTCGACTTTTGAGTTCAACTCCAGGACCTGTTTGCGATTTTCATCCTTGCGGGCCAATCCACTCAGGTTTTGATCGAGGACTTCGCGGGCGTCCATGCGGTCGTCGCGATTGGCCCAGACCGCAGGGAAGAGAGCGGGTATCTGGCCTCGGGAAACAGCGTCTTCAAAGGCTTCGGTTCCCCAGCCGCTCCGCCAGTCGAACAGTTGCCAGTCGTTGAAGCTCCACTTCAGGGCCGCCTTGTTTTGCGGGAAGACTCCGGGGTGGGCAATCGAGTAACCGGGGCCGTGGAAAATATGGTTGGAGTGTCGGCGGTCCGGATTGATCGGCTTGTTTTCGACGATCGCCGCCGGAGCCACTTCATAGCCGGCGCTGCGACCGGGGACCTTGCCCATGTGACAATCCTGGCAACTGATTCCCTCGCGGCAGGCCGGCGAAGCCCGGTACTGGTCCCAAACCACTTCCAGTTTGATCCCGGGCTGAACGGCAACCTGATGACAGGACATGCAGAATGAGGATTCCTTCAGCTCTTCAAACTGAATTGCCTGCAGATGGATCACCTGTCCCGGCTTGGGATCGCGCGGGTCCCATTTGACTTTGTAGCTGTCGGCTTGATTGAGGACCTGCTCAACGCCGCGGCCGTCACCCGAGCCGTAGACTGGCGCACTCAAGTCGCCCGGCTCGATCCGCCGCTCGCCATTGGCCTTGGTGTAGGGGGTTTTCACGCGGTGACAGGCAACGCAGGTGACTCCTTCGCGAAAGACGGCTGGTCCGTCCCAAATTGCCTGGTCGCGGCGCAAACCCATCGTCGTGGCCACAGGCGCGTGACAGCGGAGGCAGAAGTAGCCAATGGTACCTTGCGACAGCATGTTAATTTTGTTTTCAAAGGCGTGGAACATCGGCGAGATGCTGGCGTAAGCATGGCTGGAGATCGCCCACTCGTCATAGATCTGCTGATGACACGCGGCACATTCCGTCGCCGATGGAAACGCCGTTCGGGAGAAGACCAAGGCATGGGGATCGTCTGCGCAGTTTTGTGGGGCGACCGCGACAGGACTTTGCAGCAATTGGGAAATGTCCTCCGCCGGCATCGGAGCAGCGCCCCCAAGTGAACCGGTCGAGGGGCTTTGGTAGCCCACTCGTCGGATATTGCGAGACTCGTTCATCTGCCGCTCGACGTCGACGATGCAGCCCGGCGGCAAGCCGACCTTCCAATCGTCGCCAATTGGCGGGAGCGCGGAAAATTCAATTGCCGAACCAGGTGACCGGTCGTTATTGCGGGCTGTGGATGGCGGGATACCGGGCAGGGCCGTTGCGGCTGGCTGGGGCGGAGGAGGCAAATCGGGGCGAGACGTCGACTGGATCGCTGAGGCTTCGGTCTGGGAAAGCCACTGGGCGACGACCGCCGCCCGGCTTGATTGGCCAGCGCCGCTCGGCGTGGGGTGCGGTCCGGACTGGCCGAACAGGTCGCTGCACGCAGACAGATAGCCCAGACCAGCCAGAAAGCACAGTCCGAGCAGCGATGGGAAGGCGTCCCGGTGGGCGAACATGGCGAAAGGTCTCTCGAGTCGGGGGGATTTGACCAACCACGGCTAAAACGTGGAAAAAGTCTTGGGACCAGGCGAAATCTGGTTTCCGCCATCTGTCGGATTCGGCTCGGAATAACCGCTACATCCAGCATCCGCGGAACAAACGGTAAAGTTTGCCTGGCTTGACATTCGCGGAATAAGACTGAGGGGGTAGGGAGAAATAGGGGGCTAGGTTCGCCCTAAAAAGGGGGCGGGGGGGCCGGGCCGGAAAAGCCGGTTTCCGATTTGCGGAAGGGGTGAACTCGGGCATGCGGTCCGATTAGCCCTTGTGGACCAGCCCCCGCGGGCTCTATACTGGGCCGTTTCGAAAATTCGACTGAGCTGCAGAAGGTGGGTTCGATCCGATGAAAGTCCGTGCCAGCGTTCGGAAAATTTGTGAGAACTGCAAAGTCGTTAAACGGAAAGGTAACGTTTACGTCATTTGCACCAACAAGCGTCACAAACAACGCCAAGGCTAGTTCTTTCCACGGCACCCCAGCGGCGCCGGCCGGGGGCCTATGGCTTTCACAAAGGCCATGGTGTTTTCGGCGAGGGTGTTTTCGGCGAGGGTGTTTTCGGCCAGGGTGTTTTCGGCGAGTCCGGGGTGCTTTTGGGCTGAAAGGTTCGGGGCCCACTGGTTTGCAGGGCTGCTGAGTTATCTCGGTGCTGAGTTATCTCGGTGCCGATTCATTGCTCGGAGCGGCTGACGGAAGGCAGAGGAACCCTTTTTTCCCGCGCCACGTCCCGTTTTTGGCTGTCAAAGCCGATAAGTAGTGGACTTCCTGGGAATATGGAAGCGTCTCGCGCGGGGTGTTAAGCCACCCAGTTTGGGGCGAAAGTCGAAGAGAGCCGGCACATTGAGTGCGGCTGGGATTTTTAGGCCGAATTTAAAAGATTGTCCGCAAGTTCCCGACAGCTGCACCTTTGAGGTGGCTGGAACGAGAAAAACAGGAAGCGGCAACACGGCCCCAAAAAATGAGATCGCGAAGACGCACGGTCGTCGGGGAGAATAACTTCCGGGCCGGGCGGGATTGCGAAGGCGTCATGGAGCTGACGTCACCCAGCGCGCAGTGAGTCGGGTTGAGCGAAGAAGTTTGGGTGATTGGAGCGTCGGCGATGCCTTCGAGGGTTCGCGTCTACGGTCTGTTCACCCGCGCTCCGCGAGCCGGGTTGCCCACCAGTCGGGTCGCTCGATTGCTCCCGGGGCGAAGGGTGCTGGGAGCGGCGTCATCCCGCCTGAGGGATGATTGGGCCGTTGAGCCGATTGGGGGCAGCTTTGGATACAGGTTGCCGCCGAGTCAGGTCGGGCTTGCAAAAATAGTCAGCTAATTGGGAGAGCAGGCGAATGCCTCGTATTTTGGGTGTCGATATTCCGAACGACAAGAAAACACTTTTCTCGCTGCAGTACCTCTATGGCGTTGGCCCGGCGGTAGCGCGGGAGCTTTGCGAGAAGGCGGGCGTCAATCCGGACTCGCGAGCCCGGGAACTGACCGACGAAGAGATCAGCCGCTTGGCGATCATTCTCGAGCGCGACTACACAGTTGAAGGTCCGCTCCGTCGCCAAGTGAATCAGAACATCAATCGCCTGCGGGACATCAAGTGTTACCGCGGCATTCGGCATCGCTTGGGCTTGCCGGTTCGCGGACAGCGGACCAGAACCAACGCCCGGACCCGAAAGGGCCCGAAGAAGACGGTCGCCGGCAAGAAGGGCGTCAAGGACTTGAAGTAGGTGCTTGCCCCTGGGAATCGCCGCTGCGGTTCTCAGTCGCGGTCACCGCCCAGCTTGGGAAGGTGGTCCCGATTTTGGGCGATGGTGACCGAATCCCAGTCGAGAGTTTGTCGCCTGCGAACCGGGATTGCATTTCGGATAGCTTGCATTGCTCGGCCATCTGAGCCGTTCGACGTACAAAAAGTCCCCGTACCTGGAAAGCGGTTCCTTGGAACCGCGGCCAAACGGTGCGGGTGCAAAAGAGAGTTACAGTTCAGTTTTCATCGTTGCTGAAAGAGTAAGCGGAGTCAGCTAAGAACCATGGGTGTCGCGAAAAAGAAGCGGGTGCGTCGCAATGTGACGTTTGGAGTTGCGCACATCAACGCCAGCTTTAACAATATCACAGTCACGATCACGGACGTGAAAGGTGAAACGCTGTGCTGGGCGAGTGCCGGCACCTGCGGATTCAAGGGGAGCCGGAAGAGCACGCCGTTTGCGGGGCAGATGGCTGCGCAGCAGGCTGCTGAAAAGGCGATCAAGTACGGGATGAAGGAAATTGACGTCAAGGTGAAAGGTCCGGGGAGCGGTCGCGAAAGCGCGATCACCTCGCTGCAAAGCGCGGGCCTGAACATCAAGACGATTGAAGATGTGACTCCAATCCCGCACAACGGTTGCCGGCCGCGGAAGAAGCGTCGCGTCTAGTCGATTGGCTCCCTTGGCGCGGAAGCATTCGTGTGGCGAGAAGGACTGATGAGCAGTCTGCTGAGCCCGCGAAGTCACGTTCAGCCAGGGGGTGATTGCAAAACAAACAGGGCCGGTCGGTCGGTTCAGTCCCCAAGGCTGAACACCCGCGAAGCCCGGCAGCGAAAAGTTCTCAGGAAGGGATGGGCTGCAGCAGGGTGGCGAGACGAGCCGTGGAAGACTTGTCTCCTGCCGATGACCACTCACTGCCAATGGCCGACAGGCTCACTGGCGTGCGGGTGCAAGCGGAACGGGTCGGTGGGGTGCACAAAGCCCGCGGACTGCGGTTCTGATTGATCCATGGTTCGCAGGCACGCTGTTCAATCGAACAGTTTCCGGCGAGCGAGTGGTCGCCAGGGTTTGCCGAACGGTGGCGTTGCAAGGTTGCTGCCATCGGCGACTCGCCGGCCTCGACAATCAGGTCCATCGCCGTGAGGGTACGGCGGTTCATTGTCAGGCGGAATTTATCAACAGAACCATTGGAGATATTTCCATGCATGTTCGCTGGCGCGGTCTCGAGCTTCCGAGTCAAGTTGTTTGCGATCGGAGCACCCTGACCAGTAACTACGGGAAGTTCATCGCGGAACCATTTGAGCGGGGCTTCGGCAACACGATTGGCAACAGTCTGCGGCGAATTCTGCTCAGCAGCCTCGAGGGAAGCGCGGTCACCGAAATCAAGATTCGCGGGGCCAGCCACGAGTTCACCTCGATCCCCTGCGTGAAGGAAGACGTCACGGAGATCGTGCTCAACGTCAAGTCGCTGGTGGTCAAGAACAACAGCGATCAGATGAAGGTCATCACGGTCGAAAAGAGCACCCCCGGACCGATCACCGGTCACGACATTCAGACCGGCGGTGAAGTTCAGGTCATCAACAAGGATACGGTCCTCGCCACGCTTACGGGCGATACGCCGTTCATGATGGAAATGGTCGTGCAGAACGGCCGCGGCTATGTGCCGGTATCCGAACTCAAGAGCGGCCGCGAACAGGAAATCGGAATCATTCCGCTGGATGCGGTTTACAGCCCGGTCACCCGCGTCCGCTACACGGTGGAAGAGACCCGGTTGGGCCAAAAGACCAACTACGACAAATTGACTTTGGAAATCTGGACGGACGGTTCGATTTCTCCCGAGATGGCGCTGGTCGAATCAGCCAAGATTCTCCGCAAGCATCTCAATCCTTTCGTCCAATACACCGAGCTGGGACCTCAGGTTCACAGCCAGCCACGTTCCACGGGCGGGCTGGATGCAGCGGTCGAAGCCAAGTTGAACCTGGCGATTCGAGACCTGCGGCTGAGCGTGCGGGCGAACAACTGCCTGGAGCACTCCGGGCTGGTCACCGTTCGCGACCTCGTTCAACAGAGCGAAGACCAATTGATGGAGATTCGCAACTTTGGCGAGACGACCCTCGTGGAAGTCCGCGAAAAGTTGCAGGAGCTTGGCTTGCATCTCGGGATGAAGGTCCCGAGGCAGTCGATCATCGGCTAGTCCCAATCTTGGCCAGCCCGCCGGCTGTGCCATCCAATACTGTTTGTGATTAAAACGCACTTTTACCGAAACCGTTAATTCAGCGTACGAACCATGCGACATCGAAGAATCGGCCGCCGACTTGGCCGCAGCTCACCCCACCGCAAGGCCCTGATGAAGAACTTGGCCTGCGCCCTGTTTCTGACTGAACGGGAAGACGAGTTCTACGAAGGACTCTTTCAGGCCGACGGAAAAACGGCCGTCAAGCCGCCTCAGTTCAAGGGCCGTATCGTGACGACCTTGCAGAAGGCCAAGGAGGCTCGCCCGCAAATCGAGCGTTGCATTACGATTGCCAAGCGGGCACTGCCCCACTTGAAGGCAGCCGAGCAATTCGCGACCTCTGCCGACCGCAACTCGGAAGAGTGGCGCGCCTGGCGGAAGAGCGACAAATGGAACAAGTGGGCCAACGCGATGGCTCCGGTTGTCAACGCCCGCCGCCGCCTGTTCGCCATCCTGCGGGACAACGAAGCGGTTCGGATTGTGTTCGACGAAATCGCTCCCCGGATGGAAGATCGCAACGGCGGCTACACTCGCGTCCTGCGACTGGCTCGTCCGCGATTGGGTGACGCCGGAACTCGCGCCATCCTTGAACTGGTCGGTCGTTATGACCGCCGGCAAACTGAGGCGAGCCAAAAGCCTGCCTTCGAATCAGACGAGTAAGCTCATCCCGGGCCCGGTCCTCCAGCAGACAGTCCTGCGGTTATCCGCGGGCAGGCTGGGAACAGGCGGTTCGGGTGAAACCAAATAACGATCAGCCCTGTCCGTGTTTGCGGGCAGGGCTTTTTTTATGCCCGCGCCCCTGTCATGCCGCGCCCCCGTTATGCCGGGCCCCCGTTATGCCGTATCGCTTTGGCTGCGGCGGGAGAGTGGGGATTTGCCTCTCCGTCGAGCGGCCATGTCCTCGTTGGGTGACCATGTCCCCGTCGAGCCGCGCCGTTCGCGCAGGGCGAACTGCTGCGCGGTATCCGCTCTTTCCGCTCCGGTGCTGCCCTGTTCTTACTTCTGGTGAGGCGGCTGACCATTGAAGGCAGCAAGCCGCGTTCTGTCTTGCTCTCAACAAGCTTGAGCAACTCGGGCCCGAACGCCATTTGGCTTGACCCTTGCAGGCATTCGGTACCGAGCAGCACGAGTCATAAATCGAGTTCGCGGGCAAAGCTCAGGTCAGCGGTGAAATCCTCCGCAGCGAGTTGATCAGCTGCGGCAAATCCCCGAGACGTCAGTGAGAATTCTTTTTGCAATTGATGCAGTGCCAATCCCTGTTGGCACAGCTCCCTGAATGCGTCGAGGAATCGCAGCGTCTGGCGCGGGTTGCCCGATTGCTTAAAGACCAGTTTTCGTTGACCTGGCAATTCCACACTGACTGCCAGGAGCCGATCGCTGGAGTCAAACTCTGTCGGCAGGGTTCGCAGTTCGAAGATACCCCGCTCGCGAGCTGCGGCCAGTAAAACCTGAGCCTCGCGGCTGAGGAGAGGCGGCTCCCCCGCAGGCTGCTTTTCGACCCAAGCTCGCGCGGAGAGGGCTGCCAGGGCGACAATCACAGGAGTGCTGTCACTGAGATCATTCCAGCCGTGAATCGAAGTCGCTTCGGAATTCGTGTATCGCGGTAACATCTCGCCTCCCCAATGGCAGCTCCCAGCTGGCTTTCAACTGCGGCCCGCTGGCAGCAAAGTCTAGCTCATTTGGCACACCACGAAACTGGGGCGCCAGGCCCGGTCAGAGCGGCGATTTCATTGCTTGATACCGAAAATACTCGCAAATTCCCGTGAGTCTGGCCATCATAAAGGGAACCAGACGAGAAGGCGTTGCGTCTATTCCGTACTGATTGTCGGCATCCGTCCAGGCACTCAGATTGTCGACTTGCCATCGCCAGATTACCAGATTCAATCGAGGAGAGAGGGATATGCTCGTGCTTCAGCCAATCAGTGCAAATTGGAAGCGGAGGATTGGGCTGGCGATTCTGTTGAGCCTCTCGCTTTCGGCAATCACCTCATCCCAGCAGATCGAATTTGTTGAGGATTTCGTACTCAATTCCGATCGTCAGGCTGCCCTGCAGAAGCTCGTGCCCGGCACGGAAGACTATTTTTACTACCATGCTCTCGACCAGCAATTGAGGGAGCAGTACGGACCGGTTGATGAGTGGCTGAAACAGTGGATTGAAAAGCATGGCGTCACTGAACGGGTTCGCGAGCTGCAACTCCGTCAGGTCTTGCTGCGGTATCCCACGCAACCTCGAGCCAGTCTCGATTTCATCGTTCAGACTCTCGGTTTGCAGTTTGAGCACCAGCGGCGAATTCCTCCTGCGGAGCAACAACTGCCCACCAAGCTGGACCCTGACCTGATCTCTCCCCAGCGATTGCTGGAGCGGGCATTGCGGGAGCATCCCGAGACGGGTGGGCTGGAGTCCGGCGGGTTGGAATTGATTGCCGGGCAGTTCGAGCAGCTTGATCGGGTAAAGCGCCGAAACCTGTTGGCGCGGATTGAGTATCCCGATTTTCCCCGGTTGCTGGAGTTGCTTGAAGACGATCTCCGTCAACCCGATCGACCGGCCTTTGGCAGTTTGCCGATCCACCAGCAGCTGACGCTGCAGCAACTCGATCGGCTTGCGGAATCCTTGCCGCAGTTGCGAAATGAGTTAGGGTTTATCCAGCTGTACTGTCGCAAACTGTTGCCGGGCGAGGATGTCAATCTCGACGCTCAACCGGATGAGGAGTTGTTGTATCAGCAGCGACTTCATGCCTTTGTGCAGGGGCTCTCCCCGGGGCTGAATTCGCTCAAGGCGGCCGTCCTCTATCGGTTGCTTGAACTGCAGCGGGACCGCGGCGTATATGATCGCGCAGGTTTTCTCGAGTACTTGAAGTTGCCCCGCCGTCAGGGGCACGTCAATTCGCTGTTGTGGGAGAAACTCAACGATGGCGGACAGCTGGTTGATTTGTCAGCTGACTTCCGCCCGCTCACCCGCCGAGTGCCGATTTTTGATGAACTTCCCCTGATTCGCGACTACTTGGGTCACCTCCTTGCGGAGGAAGATGGTCCCGAGGCCTTTGCGGCCTACTTTGAAGAGCGGTTTTTGCAACGCGAGTATGCGATTGCCCGGATTCTCAGCGGACGCGGCGATCCGAATCGCTGGGCGGCGGTCCTTTCTCCCGAGGAGTACAAGGCATTGCTGGAACGGGTTGAAATTGCGTTTTCGCCAGGCAATCCAGAGCGAGTGGCGGTCGACGAACTGGTCGCGCTGCGGCTGGATCTTAAAAACGTCCCGCGTCTGTTGGTGAAAATCTACGAGGTCAACACCGAGAATTTTTACCGCAACAACCTCCGGGAAATCGGCACAGACTTGAACCTGGATGGCTTGGTCCCCAACTGGGAGTTGGCGTTCGAATACGACGAACCCCCAGCCCAACGCGTCCCGCGTGAATTCACCTTTCCCCAACTCGATCACCGGGGGGTGTACGTGATCGACTTTATAGGAGCTGGAACCAGCAGCCGCGCCCTGGTGAGAAAGGGAGAGTTGACGTTTGTCCAGCAGATTCGTCCCGAGGGTCACGAATTGACTGTGCTCGATGAAACCGGAGCCGTCTGTCGGAAAGCCGACGTCTGGCTTGAGGGGCGTCGATTCCAGGCAGATGCCGAGGGGCGGATTCGGATTCCCTTTTCCACTCAGCCCGGCCCGCAGCAAGTGCTTCTTCGCGACGGAGATTTCTCCAGCTTGGCAGCGCTGGAGCATCGGGCTGAGGAATACGAGCTCGGCGGAGGAATTCATGTCGATCGGGAAAGTCTCATCAAATTGCGGCCGGCATTGATTCTGATTCGTCCCAGCCTGCGGGTTGCCGGCGCTCCCATCCCGATTGGTCAGCGGCTGGAGCAAATCCAGCTCAAAGCGACGACCACCAATCAGGATGGTCAAGTCAGCACGCAGACCTTTGAAAATCTCAAGCTCGACGAGCGGGGCGAGACGAGTTGCGAGCTGCAGGTACCTCCGCGGCTGGCCAGTTTGGTCTTGGAGCTGACTGCCAAAGTCCGGGTTCAGAGCCGAAATGAAGATCAGGTCCTCAAGCTGACTCGCGCAGTTGCCGTCAACCAGATCGATCGCTCCGACGAGATTGCGGATGTGCATCTGCTCCGCAGCGGGGCGCTGGCGTTTCTGGAAGTTCGCGGCCTGAGCGGTGAAACTCGCAGTCGCGTAGCGGTGCAATTGGAGCTCAAGCACCGGCTGTTTACCCAGTCTGTTAACGCCACCGTGCAGTCAAATCCCGATGGCGTGATTGAGCTTGGGGCACTCGAGGGAGTGGAGTGGCTGCACGCGACCATCAGTGGGGGAACGACGCGTCGTTGGGATTTGAATCGACTCAATTTTCAATCAACGCCTCGCAACCTGCATGGCTTGGCGAACCAGCCGCTGCAGGTGCTGGTCCCGACCACCGTTAAGGGAATGTCTGAGCTAGCCTTCTTTGAGGTGCGGGGCGGGTTGATTGTCGCCGATCGCAAGGCTGATCTGAACTTGGCAAATGAAGTGTTGTCGATAACCGGATTGCCAGCCGGAGACTATCTGCTGGTCTTTAAGCCGACGGGAGAGCGAATCGCGGTCAGGGTTACCGCGGGTGAGGAAGTCGCCGGTGTACTCCGCGGACGGCAGCGGTCACTCGAGGTTCGCGACCAGACCGCGCTGCGGATCTCGGACTTGAACATAAATGAACAGGCAATCGAAATGCGGCTGGCCAGCTTCAGTCCAACAACTCGGGTGCATCTGTTTGCATCGCGATTCGTGCCGCGGTTCCCGGCAGGCAGCGAGCTGGGGCGGGCGCGCGACTTGGAGCCAGCCGTCTATTTGCATCCCAACCGGGGCAATGCCTACCTCGCCGGACGCGAGTTGGGTGAGGAGTATCAGTACATCCTGATGCGGCAATTGGCTCGTAAGTTCCCGGGCCTGCAGCTGGCTCGTCCCTCGTTGCTTTTAAACCCATGGTCCCTGGGCCCGACTGACAATCGGGAGCGACTTCTCTCCGAGGGAGGCACCTTTGGAAATGCAGCCGAATCCGCCCCCGGGGCTGAATTGCGGCAGGCCGGACAAGCTGCCGGCAGCCTCGAATCAGTGGACTATGCGAACCTCGACTTCCTCTTGGCGGGCACGACGGTCTTGGCCAATTTGCAGCCTGATGCCGAAGGACGAATCGCGATCCCTCGAGAGAAACTTGGCGAGAAACATCACTTGATTGTCGTTGTTGCCGATTTGTTTCAGACAATTGAACGAACGATCGTTTTGCCGGCGAAAGCCGCTCAGATTCGGGACTTGAGGATGGTCAAGGCCTTCGACCCACGGCAGCAACTCTCACTCCAGCGGGCAATCACGCCCCTCAAGCAGGGTGAGCAGTTCGAAGTGGGCGACCTCTTGACGGCCAATTACAGCCTCTACGACGACCTCGGAGATGTCTACAATCTGCTCTCCGCCTTGGCTGGGGAGACTACCGAGGAACTTCGTTTTCTGACGCGCTGGGATCAGCTGCCGGAGGCCGAAAAGAAATCGCTCTATTCCCGTCATGCCTGCCATGAATTGCACCTCTTCCTCTGGCATCGGGACCCGGGGTTTTTTCGGCTTCAGGTTCGCCCTCTTCTGGAAAACAAGCTGGAAAAGACCTTTGTCGATCGCTGGTTGCTGGAGGAACCGCTGGAAAGCTACCTCGAGCCCTGGCGATTTGCCCGCCTGAATGCCTTTGAGCAGGTCTTGCTTGCCCGCCGATTGCCAGGCTCGCGCGAGGCGATCTTGCGGCGAATGCAGGACCAGCGTGCGGTTGCGCCGCCCGATCGGGCCGCACTCGATCGACTGTTTGACGCCGCTTTGTTGGGCAATCCCCTCGGACTCAGCCGCGAGGCCATCAACCGAGTCGAGGAGTTGCGTCGTTCGGAACGTCGACTTGGGGCCGCACAGAATTTCGCAGGGGCAGACCCCGCCAATCTCAACCCTCCGCAAATTCTTGGTGGCGTCGGGGGCGGCGGAGGAGGTTCTGGAGGCTTCGCTGCCCAAGCTCCGGGCGCGCCGCCAGCGGCTGCGAAGCCTGAGGCCGCTGGGAAAGTCCTCGCCCGCGTCCAGGATGGGGATACAGCTGACAAATTAGCCAAGGAAATCTACGGAGTAAGGGACGCGGCCGCTGGTGAGGCGCTCGCTGAGCTCGATTCCAAACCCGGGTCCTCGAAAGATGAGCGGAGTAAAGAAAAGAAGAATGATTCCGCCAATCTGCCAGCAGACAGGGGAGGGCGTTTCCGAGAGAAGTTTTTTGGCGATGCTCCGGCCTTCAGCGAGCCCGCTTCCCGACTCTACGAACGCATTCGCCCGACCGAAGAATGGGTCGAAAGCAATTACTATCGACTCAATCCGAATGGCCTGCAGTCCCGGGAACTGTTGCCGTTGAATGACTTCTGGATGGACTGGCTGCGTGCTGATCCTGCGGCTCCCTTTATCAGCCCCAACTTTCCACAGTTGCTGATCTTTGGCAATTCGCGGGTCGAACAGGCTCGATCGGCGACCATCCTCGCACTCGCCTTGATCGACTTGCCGTTTGCAGCGCCCGAACACGAAGTGGAATACAAGGAAAGCGGAGTGCGATGGAAGCTGGCTGGTCCGGGAATCATGTTTCATCAGCAGATTCGCCCGGCCCGCAAGGGAGAGCAGGGGAATCCGCTGCTGGTGAGCGAGAACTTTTTTCAGAAGAACAATCGCTACCGCCTCGAAGGCGGCCTGCAGTACGACCGCTTCCTGACCGAAAAGTTCCCCGTTCAGCAGTTGTTCGGCGCCCAAATCGTAATCACCAACCCGACTTCGACGCCGCGCGTGGTCCAGTTGGTTTATCAGATTCCCGAGGGAGCGATCGCCACCAGCGGCTCGCAGGAAACCCGGACCATGCCCTTGCAGTTGAACGCCTTCAGCTCGCAGAATTTCGAATACTATTTCTACTTTCCTGTCGCCGGCAAGTTCCAGCATTTTCCAGCCCAGGTAGCTGCGGGCGATGAGTTACTCGCGGCGGCTCAGCCATTTGATTTTGACGTGATCGACGAGCCCGCACAGGGCGACGCACGATCGTGGGACTACGTTTCCCAGAACGGAACGCCAGATGAGGTCTTGGCCTATCTTAAGCAAGCCAACCTGCAGGAAATTAATCTGGCGGAAATTGCCTTTCGCATGCGCGATGCGGCTTACTTCCGCCAAGTTACCGGGCTGCTTCGCGAGCGGCAGTCTTTTGACTCGGTCCTCTGGTCCTACGCCTTGCGCCACAACGAGCCTCGTGAACTACGCGAGTACCTCGGGCAGTCCGAGCCCCTGCTGAAACAGTGCGGAGCTTTCCTCGAGTCGGACCTGGTTCGGCTGGAGCCCCAGGAGCGAGGCTGGTACGAACATCGCGAGTATTGGCCGCTGGTGCACAGCCGAGCCCATGCGGTGGGCAATCGCCGCGAGATTCTCAATCCGAGCATCTACCGCCAATATCATCGCTTGCTCAAAAATCTGAGTTACCGGTCTCGCCTGTCCAGCGAAGACCAGTTGGCCCTCGTCTATTACCTGTTGCTGCAGGATCGCTGGGAGGAGGCGCTACAGCGTTTTGCTCAGGTCCAGCCCGGTGAAATCAACGCGAGGCTGCAGTACGACTACTGCCAGGCCTACCTCCATCTGCTGACCGGGCAGGTCGATGCAGCGAGTTTGATCGCGGAAAAGTATCGGGAATATCCCGTCGAGCACTGGCAACAGCGGTTTGGGACAATCCGGGAACAGATCGCCGAGGTCCGAGGCGGTGTGGCGGCAGTCGTGAACCCGGATGATCCCGCTCAAGTACAAGCTGCTGCGGCAAATCAAGCCGAAAGTTTTCAGTTCAAAGTGGCCAACGGCAGGCTGGAACTGGAGTATCGGAATCTCGAACAGTTAACTCTGAATCTTTATGCCATGGACGTCGAGCTCTCGTTCAGTCGGAAGCCGTTTGCGGCGGGAGCTGATGATGGCTTTGCGATGATTCGGCCGAATGTTTCCCAGCCAGTCAAGTTGGAAGCAAAGTCGGGCAAGCAGATCGTGGAGTTGCCCGAGGCGTTCCGCAACCGAAACGTGCTGGTTGAACTGCGATCGCGCGAGCAGGCCCAGAGCGAGGCGATTTATGCCAATAACCTGAATGTCCAATTCCGTGAGGCCTTTGGCGACCTGCAGGTGAGCAACCGCCAGACGGGCGCATTCCTTCCGCAGACATACGTCAAGGTTTACGGTCAACGCTCCGACGGTTCAGTCGTTTTTGTCAAAGATGGTTACACCGACTTGCGGGGCCGATTTGACTATTTGACCCAAAGCAATGTGGCTTTGGACAGGGTAGAGAAGCTCGCAGTTTTAGTGCTTAGCCCCGATCAGGGAACGCTGATCCGCACAGTCGGCATGCCGAGGGAGTAAACAAAATCCCGGGATGCGGAGTTAAAAAAGAAAAGCTCGGGGCTGGAATGCTCGAAACGTCTCCTGCTCGCAAGTCCCGCGCGCTCACTTCGGTTCGCTAAATGATGCCACAGAGGCTGGCGAGTGCCAGGAGGCGGTAACTGTTGAAGCGGGCAGGGGTGGCATAGTAGGTTTTTTCCTCCACGCCCCGAAACCGGCTTTTGTACTGAGTGTGGCCGACGAAGTTGTAGAAATACCTGTTTAACCAGTTGGCCTCATGCAGATATCGCAATGTGCGGTGGAACAGGCGGTTGTAACGGAACTCGCCATCTTCGATCTGAGCCAAGGGCGAAAGGCCAAGCCAAACGTGAGCGAAGCCCTCCCGTTGGAATTGCTCGATCGCTGTCTTCATGATCGCCGGTTCCGCATATTGCGAGGTTTCAGGGAGACGCCGCTTGAAGCAGGTGACGTATCCGATCACCTTGCCGTTTGCGTATACCGGATCGAAAAAGACGAATGCCGTCATTGCTCCTGATTCGTCAAACAGGAAAAAGTGCCTCACATCAGGCTCGTCGGCAATCACAATCGGCCGGTTAAGAAAGCGGACCTCTTTTCTTTTCACTTTTCGGGTGGCCCGCCACGATTCAGACAAGGCGACGACCTCAGACTCATGCGCCTTCAGGCTCGCCTCTTCAATCCGATGATTGCGGCGGAGAATCCAATTTTCAGAGTATCGCAGCCATTCCTTTTCCTTGCCCTTGAAGTTGTAATCGGACAAGTCCAGCCGTGTATCGACACCGACCTCATTCACCAGACATCCCAGTTCACTCAGGTCGCGGGCCGTGTCGGGGCTGACTTGGACAAAAGCCGGACGGCGATGAGCCCCCATGAATTCCTCAAGCAAGCCGCGACGCCGCTCGGCTGAACAGACGGGGTCGCCCAGCGTGAAGGTCAAACCCCAGCGTTGGCGAAAGGCGATGTAGCCCCGTTCATCCCCAAAGTATTGAAGGTGAGGCTGGATCGCGGTCGAGTAGGCCATCGAAAAGCGGCCGTATTGCCGGACCAGTTCCATCCGCAAGTCGAGCGGAAAACGCGGATCATCGTGAACTGGAGCGTGGGACTGCGCCCAATACGAGGGGGAGCGTCGATCAACCGCCGCTTGCTCGGCGCCGGACAGTCCGGGAAGTGTCAACGAACCTGTAGCGGCGGCGGGTTGGGACGCCATCGGCGAACATCCTTCCTTGGATCATTCCTGGAGCAGAGCGAACAGCGGTCGCAAGGATACCCCACTCCATGCCAACGGCCAATTCCAGTTCTCTGGCGACTGCTAGCAAAAAAGGGAGGGAAGAAAACGCTTGCCGCGGCAACCGAACTTTGGACCGGGGCCGGTCGCGGCGTGTGCCTGCAACTTGCCGGGCCACTCACGCGCTCGCCGGCTTGTCGAGCGTCCGCCAGAGGTACCAGCTGGCGACCGTCGCATAAGGTCGCCAAGGCTGAGCGATTTCCGTGATCTCAGAGGGAGTCGGGAGGTCGTCGAGGCCGTACTCGATTTGTATCGCCTTGCGAATCCCAAAATCAGCCACCGGCAGAACATCCAGACGGCCAAGGCTGAAGATTAAAAACATCTGGGCTGTCCAGACGCCGATTCCCTTGACCGCGGTCAGCGCTTCGATGACGGCTTCGTCGGATTTCCGGGAAACGGTCTTCAGGTCGAGTTTCCCACTGGAGACGTGCTCGGCCAAGTCGAGCAGATAACTTCCCTTTTGCCGCGAGACGCCCAGCGTTCGCAAGGTTTCCAGGTCCAGCCCCGCGATGGCCTGGGCTTCCCAGCCGTGAGGCTGAAGGTGGTCATGCAGGCGGTGGAGAATCGTCTGAGCTGCAGAGGTCGAGATTTGCTGGGAAATGATCGAGCTGGCAAGGGTTTGAAAATGATGCCGCTTGGGACGAAGCGTGAAGGGCCCCACCTCGCGAATGATTTCGCGCATCCGCTGGTCGTTTTTTTTCAGCTGGGTTTGAGCAGCGCGAATATGTTGAGCTGAGATGGCCATCAGGATTGCTGTTGAAAAGGG
>Ga0315904_10005609_pt1 | contig 17394 bp, 16 predicted proteins | sample LakEriMetagenome_6_FD_203529 | JGI IMG/M metagenome (GOLD analysis project Ga0315904, IMG submission 203529) | Freshwater fungal communities from buoy surface, Lake Erie, Ohio, United States - Buoy 12 MA120 | ecosystem: Environmental > Aquatic > Freshwater > Lake | place: USA: Lake Erie, Ohio...
TCGTTGTATCTTTGGCCGCTGATGAAAATTCAATTCACACAGATAGAGCAGGGGTGGTTGACGCAAGTTGCCCAGGCAGCTTCTTCACTTGGACTGGAGACCTATCTGGTCGGTGGATTTGTGCGCGATAAGTTGCTGAATCGCCCCACCAAAGATGCCGACTTTGTTTGTGTAGGAGATGCCTTGATGCTGGCCCAGAAAGTGGCCGCGGGGATGACGCCAAGGCCAACGGTCAGTTTATTCAAAACATTCGGAACGGCACACATTCAATTACCTGGTGGATGGGATCTTGAATTTGTCGGTGCTCGTCGAGAAAGTTATCAATCTAATTCCCGGAAGCCCCAGGTAGAACCCGGTACCATTCAGGATGATCAGTTGCGCCGCGATTTGACGATCAATGCGCTGGCTATTTCACTGAATGCCTCCAATTACGGCGACCTGGTGGATCCGTTCGGTGGTGTTGCTGATCTGGAGCAAAAGATTCTTCGTACACCGCTTCCCCCTGATCAGACGTTTGCCGATGATCCACTACGAATGATGCGCACCATCCGCTTCGCTACGCAATTGGGATTTATCATCGACGAGAATACTTGGACGGGCATTTGCCAGCAAGCGGAGCGGATCAAGATCATTTCACAAGAGCGCATCACCGATGAATTGAATAAGATCATGCTGGCCGACAAGCCTTCTGTTGGATTGGATCTGCTTTATCGCTCCGGATTGCTGGAGCGTATTTTCCCGCAACTCGTTGCTTTACGTGGAGCAGAGTACAGAGATGGCCTCGGACATAAGGACAATTTTTATCATACGCTGCAAGTACTGGATAATTTATCTCGTAATACCACTGATCTCTGGCTTCGTTGGGCCGCAGTTTTGCATGATATCGCCAAACCGCAGACCAAGCGTTTCGAAGAAGGACATGGGTGGACTTTCCACGGCCATGAAGTAGTAGGTGGTAGGATGGTTCCAAAGATCTTCACCCAACTGAAGCTGCCGCTGAACGAGCACATGCGTTTTGTTCGGAAACTGGTGGAGTTACACTTACGGCCCATCAGTCTCACAAAAGAAAATATAACGGATTCAGCCATCCGTCGTTTGCTGTTCGAGGCTGGGGATGATATTGACTCGCTGATGATGCTCTGTGAAGCAGACATCACGTCTAAGAACAAACAAAAAGTGAATCGGTATCTGTCCAATTTTCAACTGGTTCGTGAGCGGTGCCGGGAGGTGGAGGAGAAGGATCAGATCCGTAATTGGCAGCCGCCGATCTCGGGTGAGCTTATCATGCAGACGTTCGGTTTATCACCTTCCAAGCCGGTAGGTATCATCAAGGATTCACTGAAGGATGCCATGCTGGATGGAGTGATCGCCAACACCTATGAAGCGGCCCATGCCTATATGCTGGAGAAAGGTAAAGAGTTGGGGCTGACCCCCGTAAGTTCTTGACTAGCATTGAGCCTCATCACATAACTTTGAACTATGGCTATTTTACGTTTCCGCGTTTATTTCGAGGAGGATGAATCGGTTTACCGCGACATTGCCCTTCGGCATACTCATACGTTTTTAGATCTGCATCAGGCTATATTGAAAGCCTATGAGTTCGACAGTAAACATGCGGCCACCTTCTTTCGCAGCAACGATCAATGGCAGCAAGGCAGAGAGATCTCCTTTGAAGTGTATGATAAGCCGTACAAAGCACCGCCGCTCCTGATGGCTGAAACCAAGATCGCCTCCGAGATCAAAAGTCCGAACCAGCGATTCATGTATCAATATGACTTTGTGAAAGGTTGGAATTTTCTTATCGAATTGATCAACGTATCAAACGAGGAAGATCCCAATAAGGAATATCCCTCGATGGTTCGGGCAACCGGATTGGCTCCCAGTCAGTACGGTACTAAGAGCATGTTGGGAGAGAAGTTTGCAGACATTGAAGAGAAATATGATCTGCTTCAGGCAGGCGATGGATTTGGAGAGAAAGATGAAGAAGGAGAGGATGTAGCTTCGGAAGATACATTTGGCGGAGAGGAAGAGGAATGAGCTCGAAGGCTACCACTCAGAACACCGTGATCGCTGTTGTGGGTCCCACTGCAGTTGGGAAAACGGCACTCGCCATTAAATTAGCAACGCATTTTCAAACGGAGATTCTATCGGCTGATTCACGCCAATGCTACAAGGAGCTTGCCATCGGTGTGGCACGTCCGGCCGAATCAGAGTTGCAAATCGCTCCCCATCATTTTATCGCATCACATACCATTCACTCAGCATTTACGTCGGCCGATTTTGAATCGTATGCGCTCCGTATGGCGGAAGAACTTTTCCGAAAGCATGATCGGTTGGTATTGGTGGGCGGAACCGGATTGTACATCCGTGCATTTTTGGAGGGGTTAGATTCCATCCCCGAGGTGGATGCTGCCCTTCGAACGAATGTGATCGAGTTGTATCAGCAGCGTGGCATAGAAGGGTTAGGAGCCGAGTTGAATCGGCTGGATCAGCAATACGTCATGGAAGGAGAGATGCAAAATCCACAGCGCATGATGCGTGCATTGGAAGTGGTGATGACCACGGGTAAAAGCATTCTTACGTACCGGACCGGTACTTCCAAGCCAAGGGATTTCAGCGTGAAATGGGTCGGACTCGAACTGCCTCGAGCCGTATTGATCGAGCGGATCGATCGACGGGTGGATGAAATGTTCGAGGCCGGTTTGGTTGAGGAGGCAAGAGCCTTGTATCCGTACCGTGAGCTGAATGCGTTACAGACAGTCGGATATAAAGAACTATTTGAGCATTTTGATGGGAAGTACAACCTGTCGGAGGCTATCGAACGGATCAAGATCGCTACTCGTCAGTATGCAAAGCGACAAATGACCTGGTTCAAAAGGATTCCTGAAATCCGTTGGTTTGCACCAAACGAAGAGGCAATGATCATAGATTATTTGTCAGCAGAAGATTCTGTCAGTTGACGTTTGTAGAGCTGTATCGTATTTTCAAATCCCAGATAGATCGCATCGCAGATCAATGCATGTCCGATGCTCACTTCATCCAGATAGGGAATCTGTTCATGTAAAAATTTCAAGTTAAAGCGATCCAGATCGTGACCGGCATTGATTCCAAGATTCAATGATTTTGCCAACGCAGCAGCTGTCACGTAAGGAAGAACAGCTTCTTCTTTTTTACCGGCAGCGTATCGTTGGGCGTATTGTTCTGTATAAAGTTCTATACGATCGGTACCGGTATCTGCAGCCGCTTTGATCAGGTCGGCGACCGGATCGATGAATAAGCTTACACGGATGCCGGCTTGATGAAAGGTTTGCACCATTTCTTTCAGGTATTTGCTGTGTGTGATCGTATCCCAGCCGTGGTCGCTGGTCAGCTGACCGGTGGCATCGGGTACCAGCGTGACTTGTTCAGGTTTTACTTCCAGTACCAGATCTATGAATTTCTGTTCACGACAATTGCCTTCTATGTTGAATTCGGTGTGAACGAGCGGACGCAGGGCCCGTACATCGGCATAACGGATATGTCGCTCATCGGGACGTGGATGCACAGTAATACCGTCGGCTCCGAACGTCTGCGCATCGAGTGCCACTTGCAGCAGGTCCGGATTATTTCCGCCCCTGGCATTGCGCAGGGTGGCGAATTTGTTGATATTGACGGAGAGCTTGGTCACGAGGCAAAACTACGAACCTAGAGCTCTTTCCAGGTATGATCGGCAAGCAGTTGTACGGCAGCCAGAAATTGTTTAAACGGACCGTTTACACCCCATTCCTTCGGGGCTACCAGGGAAAGCAGGTGCGTCCCATCTTTTCGTTCGTAGAGGTAATAGGTTTGCCCGATCTGTGGTTTGAAGGAAAGTTTGGCATCGTAGATCAGCATCGAGAGGTCCTTTCTTTTTTGGATCTCTTGTGCCTGTAGGGCCAGCAGTTCGATCTGTTTGCGGATCTGTTCGAGTTGCATGTTGGTCTGCTCCTCCATGGCGGTTAGGGCCTTGTGTTTGATTATCCCTTCTTTCGTAGGGCGAATCACGGCACCTGATACAGAGGCCGAGTAGGGGAGCACACTGAGCTGCTTATGGTAGATCTCCTGATTGGTGTAGGTGCTGCCATCTTCCCGGGTTCCTTTCTGCGTCAATTGCAGGTATCCATTCGGAAGGATCTCGTGATGTACCTGTAAATGGATCTGTTCACTTCGATAAAATCGAATATCGAGATTGAGTCCGTCAGGGATATAAACCTCTACTGTGTCTCCGAGGGCCGGATCTTGAGGCTTGTTTCGCTCGCCGTCTGCCAGTACCTGGTATTCGGCTGCAAGGGACGTATTGTCTGGCAGGACGCGGTTGTGAAAAATGCGCAAAGTTTTGGCAGAATCTGTTGCTTCAAGCCTATAAATACCGCTTTTAGGTACCACTCCGTTCTCGTAGTTTGATTTCTCGGGAAAGAGTTGCCAGGAGGCCAGAAAATTATAGGCTTGTACCATGCTCGGCATAAATACAAAAAATCAAACGAATTGTTCTTTCACGGGGAACATCCTCTTTCCGAAATTTGTGTCATGGAAAGTTTCAATGGGACCTATCAGGAATGGTCCGGCGCCGAAAAGCAGCCCATCTCTCTGATGGTGTTGGAAGAATATGTGCAGATCGGTTTCATCGGTTCCAATACAAGGATCCGTTGGAAATACTCGGAATTCAGCCCTGCATTGTCTTTTGATTCATCGCAGACAGAACTCCGTCACCTGACCGGACCCGGTCGGATCGAAGTAGCCGGAAGATTCGCGTTTGAGCGCATCCAGCATCGCCAACAAAAGCAAGAGTTGGTTTGGTATGCCCGACCCAAGGCAAAGGAATGGATCCGGAACGGATCGCTATTGATCGGGTTGGTGGTAGCCGTCTTGTTGATCTACAGTCTCATCGTCCCTTTTTTAGCTGAGAAGTTGGCCTCAACGGTTTCAGTGGAAACTGAACAGCAACTAGGGGATGGGGTATACGAAGCATTGTCATCAGGATATAGGATCGATACGGCACGTACCCGACTGGTATCGGATTTTTTTGTAGCGATGAAGGTGCCATCCGCCTATTCCATACGGATCGCGGTGGTTAATAGCGGCGAGTTGAATGCCTTTGCGTTACCCGGTGGTCGGATCGTTGTGTACTCGGCGTTGCTTGATAAGATGAAGTCGGCACCCGAGCTGGCTGCTTTGTTGGCCCATGAGTTCACGCATGTCGATCGTCGGCATGCCACCCGATCGATCTTTCGGAAGTTGGGCTCCCAGGTTTTTCTCGGACTTGTTTTTGGTAAAGTAGGTACGGTCAGTGGTGTATTGGTCGACCATGCCGATGAATTACGATCCCTGACGTACTCAAGGTCCTTGGAAAAGGAGGCCGATCTGAAAGGGCTGAAAATACTGACCGACCGGGGCATCGATCCAACTGGATTTGTCGATCTCTTCGATCGGTTAGGGGAGGGCGGATCGGAAGGCAGTATGCCGGAATTCCTGGCCAGTCACCCCGATCTGCAGAGCCGAACTGGATATATTAAAGAATCGTCAAAAGGCGTACAGATCAAGTCACAGCCCGTTTTAGATACTATATTCGCTCAACTAAAACCTTAGTTCATGATCGTTACAACAACCAGTACCATCGAAGGAAAACCCGTTCAGGAGTACCTCGGTGTCATCAATGCTCAAAGCATCATCGGGGCCAACATGTTCAAAGATATTTTTGCCGGATTACGGGATGTGTTTGGCGGACGAAGCAAGACCTATGAACGCGTTTTGGAAGAGGCTAAAGAAGATGCTATGCGTGAGTTGGTCGAAAAAGCTCAGTCTATGGGTGCCAACGGGATCGTAGGTGTCGATCTGGATTTTGAAACAGTCGGAGCAGGAGGAAGCATGTTGATGGTGATCGCTACCGGTACGGCGGTGCGTCTTTGATGTCATGAGAAGAGTCCTCTCTTTCATTTTCTTTTTTGTAGCTGTCCTTTTTAGCGCGACAGCGCAAGACTGTGCGCTCATAAAGAATGAAGATCCCTATACTCGATCGATCACGTATTCGACCGGCTACAATAAATGGCCCGGGGGGTCTGTTGTATTGGATGCCAGCAAGGCAGAGATCGACTGGATGATCGAGCTGGGATCTGGCAATATTTGTGTAGATGATGAGGCGACGATTCAGGTGTTTTTCGAGGGCAGCAAGATGCGGCTGATGTTCCGCAATGCCGGAACCATGAACTGTGAGGGCTTGTTGCATGTGTTTTTCAAGAATGGTCCCACTACCAACTATCAGTTGAATAAACTGGCCACGTTGCCGATTCAGCGGATATTGATCACTACATCCGCCAAAAAAGAATTTTCCATTGAGCCCGATGCCGCTCAGCGTACCGTTTGGATGCGATCGGCCACTTGTTTGATCGATCGGGGTAAGCAATTACTTACACAATAAAAAAAGCCTTCCCGAGGGAAGGCTTTTTTGTTCGATCCGTTCGATCAATACCGGTAATGTTCTGGTTTGAATGGACCGACTTTGGGAATACCCAGGTAGTCGGCTTGAGCGGTAGTGAGTTCATCGAGTTGTACACCGATCTTGGCGAGGTGCAGACGGGCTACTTTCTCATCCAGGTGCTTGGGTAATACATATACTTTGTTCTCGTAGTTCTTGTGGTTGTTCCAAAGTTCGATCTGAGCGAGGGTCTGGTTCGTGAAGGAATTACTCATTACAAAGGAGGGGTGACCCGTAGCGCATCCCAGATTCACCAGGCGTCCTTCCGCCAGAATGATGATGTCGTTGCCATCTACATTGTAGATGTCTACTTGTGGCTTGATCGTGTCTTTGGTATGACCGTAATTAGTATTCAGCCAAGCGATGTCGATCTCGATATCGAAATGACCGATGTTACAAACGATCGCTTTGTCTTTCATGCGCTTGAAGTGTTCGCCGGTGATCAGGTCGCGGCAACCGGAAGCAGTAACAATAATGTCTGCTTCTGCTACGGCGTCGATCATGCGTTTTACTTCGAAACCATCCATAGCGGCTTGCAGGGCGCAGATCGGGTCGATCTCCGTTACGATCACACGGCAACCGGATCCAAGTAAGGAGGCTGCAGAGCCTTTACCAACGTCGCCATATCCACCTACCACAGCTACTTTACCGGCCATCATGATGTCCGTAGCGCGACGGATCGCATCCACCAGTGATTCTTTACAGCCGTATTTATTGTCGAATTTGGATTTAGTAACAGAATCGTTCACGTTGATCGCGGGCATGGGGAGTGTTCCTTTGGCCACACGCTCGTACAAGCGATGTACCCCCGTGGTTGTTTCTTCTGAAATACCTTTTACATACTGGGCCAGTTCAGGGAATTTATCCAGCACCATGTTGGTGAGGTCTCCGCCGTCGTCCAGGATCATATTTAGAGGCTTATCGGCACCACCGAAAAACAGTGTCTGTTCGATGCACCAATCGGCTTCTTCGATCGTCTGACCTTTCCAGGCAAAAACACCGATACCGGCGGCGGCAATAGCAGCGGCAGCATGATCTTGCGTAGAGAAGATATTGCAGGAGCTCCATTTTACTTCTGCACCGAGTGCCACCAGGGTCTCGATGAGAACAGCGGTTTGGATGGTCATGTGCAGACAGCCGGCGACGCGTGCACCTTTCAAGGGCTGTGAGGCACCATACTCGGAACGGATGGCCATCAATCCGGGCATTTCGGCCTCGGCCAGGCGGATCTCTTTACGGCCCCACTCGGCCAGTGAGATATCGGCTACTTTATAAGGGAGGGAAAAATCGATTTGAACGGTTTGTGTGGACATGGGTTTTGTTTTTTGTTGTATCGGCCGCAAAGGTAGTGGATTGAACGATAAAATCCCTGTCAGACAGGCCCTTCATTGAATCGGGCACCCCATGATGTAATCATTCATATAAAAGCCATGCCCGATATCAAAATCTTCTTCCCGAAGGATATGAAAACCAATTCGTTGATAAAAGCCTACGGCCTTATTCCGCCGATTCACCTGAAATTCCAGGTGGGTACCTCCGGACTGTTTTATGCCAGCCATGACGTGCTCTACGAGCTGCTTGCCGATCCCTTTCATCTGCAAATCACTTCGCACATAGAGTTTATCCAATTTCCAATGACTCGACTTCAAACATCTGTATGCTGCAAAGCCCAAGAGGTGGCCTTCTTCGTCCTCTGCCAATAGGAATTCTATCCCGGTTTTCAGTTGTTGTTCCAGCGAAGATGAGCTGTACATCCATTCGAGCATGAAATGAATCTGTTCGGTCGTGATCACATCAGCATAGGCCTTAGGCCATACTTCATGTGCCAGTTCACTGATTGATCTGATATCCGACGCAGTTGCTTTTCGGATCGAATGATTCATGATTCTTCTTTTGGACGAGCAGGCGGCTGAAGGGGGATCGTATCGTTGTTCGTATCCGGTTCGGGATCCAGGGGGTCGTCGTAGTCGTCAACAGTACCGGCACCGGTATTTTCACCGGTGGCACCGGGTAGGGGGTCGGTGTCGCTGATGATGATATCCGCTGCGTTCATTTCGACGGATAAGTTTTCAGGGATCAGGAATCGGGCCGCTTTCTCTATGCCAGTACGATTGTCGGCCAGCACCCTGCCAAAAAAATATTCGCAGATCGGTCGGGCCATACGTGATCCATCTCCCTGGTTTTTTATAAATCGGTCGTCAAATCCCACCCAGGCACCAACCAAAAGTTGGGGGGTGTATCCGATGAACCAAGCATCAGCATTATCGTTGGTAGTACCGGTCTTGCCGCCCATTTCAAGTGCACCCACACGGGCGCGCATTCCGGCAGCTGTTCCCTGGTCAACGGCGCCTTGCATCATACGTGCCATGGTGTAAGCGGTTGCTTCACTGACGACCTCTTCACGATTGGCCAGGTAGTCGATCTGTTTCAGAACACGTCCGTTTCGGTCTTCGATACGGATAATGGACCGTGGTTTTATTGTATATCCTCTTCCGGCAAATAGGGTGTAGCCCCAAAGCATTTCATAGAGAGAGAGATCACAGGAGCCCAGGCAAATCGAGGGAAAGGGTTTGACGCGGGTTGGTATTTTAAGACGCCCTAGAAATTCGACAAAGGATTCGGGTCCTACTTGCTTCATGATGTAGGCCGTGGCACAGTTTTTTGAATAGGCCAATGCATTGGCCATGGTGATGCTGCCGCCGCCACATTCCCGCTGAGCGGGTACCCAACCGGAACCGGGGAAAAACTGTGCTTCATTCTGAATGGGGGATTCGGGTCGTAAACCTCGTTCTTCCATTGCCTGCGTATACAGGAGTGGCTTGATGGTTGAACCGACCTGACGCTTCGTTTTCAGGTTGACGTGATCGTATTTGAATCGCTGGAAACCGATCCCACCTACCCAGGCACGTACTTCACCTGTTACAGGGTCCATCGCCAAGAATCCGGCCTGCTCCATCTGTTTGTGGTATTTGATCGAATCAAGCGGACTCAGCATGGTGTCTTTCTCGCGTTTTTCATTCCATGAGAACACACGCATCGCTACTTTTTGGGTAAATGTTTCTTTGATCTCCGGTTCCGTCAGCCCATCTTCTTCCAAATTCTTCCATCGATCCGAATCACGCATGGCACGGTCCAGAATCGACTCCTTGCCTTTCCAGATCGATCCGTTGCGGATGGCCCCGCGCGCGTTAACCGCTTTTTGCAATTGGGTCATTTGTCGCGCTACGCCCTCTTCAGCGTAGTCCTGCATGCGCAGGTCGATCGTGGTATAGATCTTCAGTCCGTCTTTGTATATGTTATACTCCTCGCCATCCGGTCTTCGTAGGTCCTTCAGCATGTCACGAACCTCCTCCTTCAGAATTTCCCGGAAATAAGGGGCATGGCCTGTGTTCTCATCCAATTTCTTGTACTTGAGCTCAATCGGCAGTGCTTTTAATCGGTTCGCATCAGCAGTGGAAATTTTTTGATTGACTTCCATCTGTCCGATCACGACGTTTCTCCGGTCGAGTGCAGACTTTGGATTACGGATCGGGTTGTAGATCGTATTTCCTTTAAGCAAACCTACCAGCAAGGCAGCTTCCTCCACTTTCAGATCGATCGGTTCTTTTTGAAAAAAAGTTCGCGACGTATTTCGAATACCATACAAGTTGCTTCCAAATGGAACAGTATTCAGGTAGAGCGTGATGATCTCTTGTTTGGAGAAGTTTCGTTCCAGTTTGATCGCAATGATCCACTCTTTTAATTTTTCGATCACGCGCCAGGCTTTGTTCTTGCTCCCCTGTTCCAGCAGGGCCTTGGCTAATTGTTGCGTGATGGTACTGCCTCCACCTTCAGTGCCCAAAGAAAGTACAGCGCGTAAAGTTGATTTGAAGTCTATGCCGTTATGGTCGTAGAATCGCTCGTCTTCCGTGGCGACCAGGGCATCGATCACGTTTGGGGATATCTCCCGGTAACGGACCGGAGATCGGTTACCTCGCTCCGTGTAATATTTCCCCATCAGTGTGCCATCCGCTGCATAAACCTCTGATGCCTGCAGGATCGCCGGGTTTTCGAGCTCGGAGAGGGAAGGCATGTAGCCGAACAGACCCCAATTGGCTGTTAGTACAAGCAGTAGGATGAATCCTGCTCCGATACCGAAAACTTTCCAGAACATTCGGTTCCATCGGCTTTGCACCGGGGTGTTGTTTTTACCAGCTGGATTCATGATGGATCAAAATTACTGTTTCAAATCAGCTCATTGAAATAAGCCGGGCTGCTCCTTCCGTAAAAAGTTTTCGTACCCTTCATAGGTCTTATCGGCACGGACTTTATTCAGGTTGTGTGCATCGATGATGCCAAGCCGATAACGGTCGGCCGGTAGCCACGGAAAGATATCAGCAGGCCCCAATCGTTTGATCTCTTTTCCGTAATCGGTAGCCATTTTTACGTTTTTGAAAGGGCTTACCAGCAAAAGTTGCTGTCGATCATTCAATTTGATCAATTCCAGCTGAAACGAGAGGTTATAGTAGTTGCTTCGATTGAATCGGAACAGCGCATTTTTTGCTTCATTCGAATAGGCGGCATCGACATCCTGCAGAACGATCACAAACTGTTGTGGTCCGTTCGGTTCAAATTGAAAATCTGACTTACTGGTGGAGCGTTTTGTGCTGTCTACTGGTTTGTCAGCCGGAGGTATACTGCCCACCGGTTTATAGTCTCTCAGTTCCCTTTCAATACTGTCTCTTCTCACCAGTACACGGATCAACGTCTCTGCTTTAGAGGCCAGGGGAGAGGATTGAAAATTTTGGACCAGGTAATTCAAACGGTTGATGGCAATGCTGTCGGCTCGCTGCTGTACGTAGTAAACAGACTCCACATACATCAGTTGAGGTGTCCAGTAATTACGTCCATACAGGGAATCAGCTGATTTTTTCTGCTGCATCGCTTCGTTGTACCGGCCGGAGAGGAACATTTCATAGACAGACTGATAGGTGGCCGTAGCCTGTTTCTTTTTTTCTTCAACCGGGTCTTTCCCGCTGACGATCAACGCTGTTTTTTCCGAACCCGAGAAATCTGTTTCCATGCGTTTCCGAATGCGATTGGCGTTTTCCGTATCGTTGTTTCGAGCGTAGCAATAATAAAGCAGGAAGAGTGCCTCATCCATCGGTTGGAAGGAGGGGTATAAATTCACAATACGCTCCAGTGCGGCGATTCCGTTGCTGCAATCTTCCATCCGTTGGATATAGGTCTTGCCAAGTACGAACCAAGCTTTTTGCAGGGAGTCATGTAAGATCTTTTGTTGTTCCGGACTGAGAGGGAGTGATGCATAGAGTGATTCAAAACTCAGATCGCTTCCGGCTGTACCTGCACCAGATCCGGATTGCGTGCCGCCCCCGATCATGGGTTGCGAACCGCTACTCAACACGGATGATCTTCGCCAATTATCAACATTGGGCCGATTTCCCCAGCGGGCCTGAAATTCAGCTAAACCTCTTGAACGTGAATTGGCATTGTAGAAATACCATTCTCCTTTGGTGTCATTTCCCCCGCTGAACATTCCACCACCTACAGTGACAGGTTTTACACCACTTCCAGCATCGTCTTTAAGCCCTTGTTTACGGCGAAGCTCCTTGAGGAGTTTGCGAACGAATTCTTTTCGTTCTTCCTCCGGTAGAGAAATAATTTTCAGCAGACTGTCTTGTCGTTCTATGATTTCCATCTGCGTAGCAATCAGACCCAGTACTTCTTTTCGCTGACGAATCGAATCGGGGTTGGGTAATTTGGGGTCGTTCAGCTGAATGCTATCATAGAAATTATACGCTTGTCGATATTCTTTCTGTTGGAAGCAAATGGTGGCCAGCTGTTCAAAGGCTTGATTTCTTTGGGAAGGATTATTGGAAGCCACCTGAACGCTGTTTAGAAGGAGTTCTTTGGTGGCTGCCCAATCACCGGTCTGACGTTGCATTTGCGCTGCCATGAAATAAATGATATCGCGATAGTCGGTGTACTTATCGCGTTTGGCCATGGTTCTGAGATCCCGGATGTTATCGTTCAGTTGATCTGAATCTTTATCCCGGTTGGTACGGATCGATCCAAGCCTGGCATAGATCTCCAATATCGGATCGGTGGTGCGGGGTATGGCGCGGCTATAAAATTTTTCTGCCTCTGTCCATTTATTGCTTCGTTCGTAGAGTTGACCCAGTAGAAATTCCCAGCGGGCTCGTTCATTTTGATTTTGCGCTTGTCCCAAGGCCTGGCTCAGATGATGTGCGGTGCTATCCCATTGTTGTTGTTGATAAAACCACCAGGCTTGCACCTCATGGAGTTCTTCCTTCAATCGATCCGGGAAGCTGGGGTCTCGTCGGAGCGCTTCGATCAGGCTAGCGGCTTCTGCCAGTCTGTTGTCGGCAATATAATTTCGGATCTGCCACAGAAAGGCATCATTGCGTCGGGGTGGGGCACCAGAAAATACTTTTCGAAGTCGACCTTTTTTCTCCGGGGTGGATATGCTCAGTGCGCTGTTCCCGTCCCGTGCGCTGCCAATGGTTTTGGTATACCCGTCTTTTTCCCGGGGGGCGTATGCCTGGTTGATGAATTGAAAAAGGATGCGGGCCGAATCGAATTTTCGTTGAAAGTAGTAGGCAGCTCCCCAGAGCAGATAGAGGTCGTCTGTCCAATCGTTGCGCAGATCATGCAAAGCGATCCCGGAATTGCTTTTCCAGATGATGGAATCCAGTTGGATCGCATCCTCGGCTGTTTTCTCTAAAGTGTAATTGTAGAAGGGTAGGAGTGAAGCGAATTCGTCCCGGAAAGCTGTTTTTGCCCGACCGATCACTTCATTCAGCTTATTGGACGCATTGAAAAAATAATTATACCGGGTGATGGTGTTTTGCAGGATACGCTGGGGGGTGCGGATCTTTTTTTCCGGCGTCCTTTCACTGCGCAGCAGACGTTCCTCGTACTCCTGGGGTTTATCGAGTTTGATCTGGAAACCGGGCTGAGCGAACAGTTCACTACTTATCAGCAGCAAGGAGAGCAACAAGTAATGATATATACGGGGGGCGGTCATCTTTGGTAAACTAATAACTCTTTTTTGGCTTTTTTAGTATAGTGGCGGCTGCCAAAAATTCCGCAGGCAATGGGTTCGGCCAGAACGGGTTGGCTACGAAGCGAAAATAACCATTTTGAGTTGAGCATTCGCTGTCTGGAAGGAGTCCGTTTCTTATCTTTATACAAAGGCAAACATGATCAAACTAGACGCCGCATCAGCCTGGAAGCGTTTTCAGAATCGCTACCGGATGGTGATCATGAACGATGACACCTACGAGGAGATGGCGAGTTTTCGCCTGACCCGTGGAACGGTCTATGTAGGGATGAGTGTTGTATTCGTATTGCTCGTGGGGCTGACAACCGCACTTATTGTTTTTACCCCCCTTAAATACTATATCCCCGGCTCCGGAGGTGGTTACCAAACGGTGCGTCAATTGAGGCAACTGCAATTTCGGGTAGACTCGATCGAGCGGCAAGACGCCTACAAGGCACAATACATCCTCGGGCTGAAAAAAGCACTTTCCGGTGCCGGTACCACCGCGCTGGATACAGCAGCACTTCAAATTCCAGCCCCTGAAATCACCACCGATTAAAAAAATCACTATGTTCAACTCGAAAATCAAAACAGACTCTATGGCACAGATCCCAGCCGCTGCACATTCTGCAACCATTATCGGTGCAGGAACTATCCTGAAAGGTGATATTCAAAGTCAACAAGATCTCCGGATCGATGGCACCGTGATCGGTAATGTAAAAAGTATCTCTAAGATCATCATCGGTCAAGGCGGGGTCGTTGAGGGGGATCTCGAGAGTAGCCAATGTGATGTAAATGGGAAAGTGAACGGCAACATACGTTGTAAAGAATTACTTCAACTTCGTGGGGATTCAATGGTATCGGGCAACCTGTATGCAGGCAAACTGCAGATTGAACCCAGTGCCACCTTTAACGGACAATGTCACATGGGGGCGAATATTGTAGAGATGGGTAGCAATGAGCAAGCGAGTGCCGTCTCCGTCCTCTGATCGTTCCGGTTGGCGCTACTTAGGATTGGCTACACAACTGATGGTTTATCTAATCGTAGCGGTTTGGGTTGGATATCGGTTGGATAAAGCCTTTTCGATCTTTCCGCTACTGACGGCTCTATTGCCCCTTATTTCATTGGTTGTCGTCTTTTATAAAATTATTCGGGAAACCCGACATTGAATTGATCATGAGTACCCCCTTATCGGATAGACTTTCACCATTGGCACCAATCGCTTTTTTGTATACTGTCTTGGGTGTAGGGATCGTGCTTCTTGAATCAAAATTGCATCAGTGGGGCGTAGACAGGCGAGTGCTTCACGGTGCCAACACCCTATTGTTCATCACTGCTGGTTTGTCCTCCTTGCTGCTGTTGCTGCAATCAAAAAAATCGGGTGGGCAGGCACTATTAAAATCCATTTACGGCGGGTTCATGATCCGCTTTTTCGGAATCGCACTTGCGGCCCTCATCTATATTTTAATGAAGCGAAAAGAGGTGAATATTCCTGGTTTGATCGGCGGTGCGATCTTTTATGTTCTGTATTGGGTGGTGGAGATTCGTTCTCTGAGAAAAATTATGAAATCAGATTCCGGTCATGCCTAAGAAAGAGGTACCGCTTCAGACCCTTTCCGATTTTGTTCCTCCTGGCACTGCCGACTCTGTTTTATCGTACTTAAAAAAATACGGAGTACACCTTACGATCACGCAAGCTCGACGTTCCGTTCTGGGGGATTACAGACATCGGTACCAGCACCAACCACATCGTATTTCCGTTAATGGCAACCTGAACCCTTACGCCTTTTTGATCACGCTGCTGCATGAATTGGCTCATCTGTTGACCTTCGAACGTTTTGGCAACCGCGTCGCTGCACATGGTGTTGAATGGAAATCCTGTTTCGGGGATCTACTGAAGGTTTTTTTGGAAGCACGCAGTTTCCCTGAGCCGATTGAAAAAGAATTGATACGGACCATGCGAAATCCTGCTGCCAGCAGTTGTGCGGAAGATGGACTGATACGCGTATTACGTCAATATAACAACCCGGAGAAAAAAGAAAGACGCGTGCTGGTCGAAGAATTGAGTTTGCAGGAACTATTCAATACACCCGAAGGTCGACAGTTTCGAATCGAAAAGAAAATGCGAAAGCGCTTCCTGTGCACGGAACAATCCACCGGAAAACAATACCTGTTTTCACCGGTATACGAAGTGATTCCGGTAGACCGATCAGGCGACCGCTTCCCGAACTAATTCAGCCGCTTCTGACAGTAAGATGGCAGAGCGAACTTTCAGGCCACTTTCGTCGATCAGTTTTTTAGCTTCAGGAGCATTCGTTCCTTGCAAACGGACGATGATGGGTATATCGATATTCCCCAGATTCTTATAAGCATCGATCACCCCTTGGGCAACCCGGTCGCAGCGAACGATTCCGCCAAAGATGTTGATGAGGATCGCCTTTACGTTGGGGTCTTTCAGAATGATCTTGAATCCTGCTTCAACCGTTTGTGCATTGGCCGTGCCACCAACATCCAGGAAGTTGGCAGGCTCACCGCCGCTGAGTTTGATCATGTCCATGGTTGCCATGGCCAGTCCGGCCCCGTTCACCATGCATCCCACGTTTCCATCGAGTTTCACAAAGTTGAGATTGAATTTTCCGGCCTCTACTTCGGTCGGATCTTCTTCTGACTCATCTCTCATCGCAGCAACCTCGGGGTGGCGCAGAAGCGCATTGTCATCGATGTTCATTTTACAGTCGACGGCAAGAATTTTGTCGTCCGCTGCTTTGAACAGGGGATTGATTTCCAGCATCGAACAATCGAGCCCCACGTAGGCGTTGTACAGATTCGTTACAAATTTGACACAGTTCTTGAAGGCTTCTCCGGAAAGACCTAGATTGAAAGCGATCTTACGGGCTTGAAATCCGGGCAGACCGGATCCAGGGTGAACCCACTCTTTGAATATTTTTTCTGGCGTATCGTGTGCCACTTCTTCAATGTTCATACCGCCTTCCGTGCTGTACATGATCACATTCTGTCCTTTACTGCGATCGAGCAGGATGGACAGGTAGAATTCTTTACGCTCACTGGGGCCATCATAATACATGTCTTGTGCGATGAGAACCCGGTTTACTTTTTTTCCGGCCGGACCGGTCTGCAGGGTAACCAGTGTTCCGCCCAGGATTTTGGCGGCAAATTCTTTCACTTGTTCTGTGCCCTTACCGACTTTCACGCCGTTGATCCCGTTCTCCTGAATCGTCCCTTTTCCTCGCCCACCGGCATGGATCTGTGCTTTGATAACTGCAAAGGGACTGCCACTGGTTGCTTGTATCTGCGCGATGGCTGCTTCAACTTCCTCGATCGTTGCGCAGGCTACACCCTCTTGAACGGGCACGTTATATTTTTTCAGCAGGGATTTTGCTTGGTATTCATGAAGATTCATGCCGTGAAATTTGGCGCAAAGATAGGCGCATCTTAACAGATTTTTCCTTCGTTTCTTGAGAAGGAAATTTAGATTTGCCGCCATGCGTTTCCATTTTCCTTCAACTCTGCTTCTGACAGCCTTCCTACTGATCGGTCTCAGTCATTTGAATGCTCAGGACCCGGGTATCCGAGGAATCGGTGGGCGGCTTGGCGGGGCCGGTGGTGGATTACCCGGTCGTGGAGGGGGCGGATTTCGTGGTCCGGGTGGCTCAGGAGAAGGATCTGATAGTCTCAGGCGTCGGAACAAACAAGAGGACTCGATCACCATCAGCTTCCGGTTCCTGGAATCGCCGACGCAGCAATTACTCGATTCTTCCGTCAACGAGATCGACAGGCGCTTCCCGATGCGGTCCGATTGGGTACACCTTGGCAATCTGG
>Ga0315904_10005611_pt1 | contig 17390 bp, 17 predicted proteins | sample LakEriMetagenome_6_FD_203529 | JGI IMG/M metagenome (GOLD analysis project Ga0315904, IMG submission 203529) | Freshwater fungal communities from buoy surface, Lake Erie, Ohio, United States - Buoy 12 MA120 | ecosystem: Environmental > Aquatic > Freshwater > Lake | place: USA: Lake Erie, Ohio...
ATTGGTGGGTGTTAATCTTTTGCGAGAAGGACTTGATCTTCCAGAGGTTTCCTTAGTGGCGATACTTGATGCCGATAAAGAGGGGTATCTGCGTAACGAGAAATCATTGACACAAACGGCAGGGCGAGCTGCTCGTAATGCTGAAGGGTTAGTGATCTTTTATGCAGATAAAATGACGGATAGTATGCAAAAGACGATTGATGAAACGAATCGACGCCGACAGAAGCAGGTGGAGTATAATCAACAACATGGCATCACGCCTAAAACGGTAATAAAGAGTAAAGAACAAGTCTTTGCGCAAACCTCGGTACTGGACATCAAGGGATATGATCCAAATGATCCTAAAATCGCCATTCCGGAATCAGGTATATCCGCAATGGCGGCAGAAGATCAGGAAACCTATCAAACGGTACCACAATTAGAAAAAGCCATTCAAAGGATCAAGAAAGAAATGGAAAAAGCAGCTCGGGATCTTGATTTTATGGAGGCTGCCCGATTAAGAGATCTGATGTTTGATGCCAATAAAAAACTTGATGTGATGAAAACTGCCAGCTCTTCCTAAATTTGCTCATCTCTTAAACATTATACTTAGCCCCTATTACATACATGGACAAAAAACTTTTTTTACTGGATGCATTTGCTTTGATATTTCGGGCGTATTATGCATTGATTCGTAATCCAAGAATTACCAGCAAGGGAAAAAATACAAATGCACAGTTTGGTTTTACCAATACCTTGATCGATCTGTTGAACAAACAAAAGCCAACGCATATGGCAGTTTGTTTTGATACTGAAGAACCAACAGAGCGTCATAATGATTTTGCAGATTATAAAGCCAACCGGGAAGAAGCTCCGGAAGATCTTCTTGCATCATTGCCTGATATTCGCAAGATCATTGAAGGAATGAATATCCCGATCATTGAAACACATGGGTTTGAGGCAGATGATGTTATCGGAACATTAGCGAAACAGGCAGAGAAATTAGGATATGATGTATATATGGTAACGCCTGATAAAGATTATGGCCAATTAGTAAGTGAACATATCAAAATATACAAACCCCCTTATCAGGGAAGTGATCCTGAGATCATAGGTCCGGCAGAAGTATGTGCAAAATGGAATATTAATGATGTTTCACAAGTGATTGATGTATTGGGATTGATGGGCGATGCAGTAGATAATATTCCAGGTATTCCTGGCGTAGGCGAAAAAACTGCTGCAAAACTTCTTGCTGAGTTCGGAACTTTGGAAAATGTCCTCGCTAATGCAGATTCCATTAAAGGGGCATTGGGAGAAAAAGTGCGTAATGGAAAAGAGTCTGCGATCATGAGTAAGAAGTTGGCCACTATCAATTGCCAATCACCAGTTGAATTCCATGAAGAAGATTTCTTAGTAAAAGAAATGAACAAAGAAATTTTGAAAGAGGTCTTTTCTGAATTGGAGTTTCGTCAATTAGGCCGAAGAATTTTAGGCGATGATTTTGCTGTTGTTGCTGAAAACACGCCTGGTGTTCAACAGGATTTATTTGGGAATCCAGTGGCCACAGCCACTCCGGCTCCGAAGCCAATTGCTCATGATGATATTGAAGAAGAGCAAACAACCGATAAAGCAGAAAAGAACATTCATAATACGAAACATTACTATCACGTAGCATCAACCAATGAAGAAATTCAACTACTGATCGATTCGTTGATGAAACAAGATGAAGTTTCTTTTGATACCGAAACAACAGGCATTGATGCTAATCGTGCAGAGATTGTTGGGTTAAGCTTTTCCTGGAAAGTACATGAAGGCTACTATGTTCCTTGTTCACCCGATCGAAATGAAGTTGAAGCTTTATTGACCCAATTCAAGAAGGTCTTTAACAGAGAAGATATTACATGGGTTGGACAAAACTTGAAGTATGATCTCTTGGTGATGAAATGTTATGGTATCGAACTGAAGGGAAAAATTTTTGATACGATGCTAGCCCATTATGTGATCGAGCCAGAAGGTAAACGTAATATGGACCTGTTGAGTGCTCAATATTTAGGGTATGAACCTGTTCATATTGAAGAGCTGATCGGTAAAAAGGGAAAGGGACAAGGAAGTATGCGTGATGTGGAATTGGAAAAGATCAAAGAGTATGCCGTAGAAGATGCGGATATCACCTTACAACTCAAGAATGTTTTTAGTAAAGCAATCAAAGAGAAAAATGTTGAGCGTGTTTTCAGTGAAGTAGAAAATCCTTTGGTCCAAGTGTTGAAGGATATGGAGTTTGAGGGAGTCAAGATCGATGAGAACTTCTTGAAGGAATATTCTGTTGAGTTGGAGAAAGAAGCGAAAGCAGCAGAAGAACGTGTGTATGAAGCTGCGGGAGTACGTTTCAATTTGGCATCACCTAAGCAATTAGGGGATGTACTTTTTGAAAAATTGAAATTAGATCCGAAAGCTAAAAAAACCAAAACAGGTCAGTATGCAACTGGAGAGGATGTGTTACAAAAATTATCCCATTTGCATCCTGTTCCAGCTGATGTGCTGGTGTTCAGAGAATTAAGCAAGCTTCGTTCCACATATGTTGATGCACTTCCTGAATTGATCAATCCACGAACAGGGCGCGTGCATACTACCTATGGTTCTGCAGTCGCCGTTACCGGTAGATTAGCCAGTAATAATCCCAACCTTCAAAATATTCCTATCCGAAGTGATCGTGGCAAAGAGATTCGAAAAGCTTTTATTGCCGGCGGAAAAGATCGAGTGTTGTTATCCGCCGACTATTCACAGATCGAATTAAGAATCGTTGCTGCAATTAGTGGTGATCCCAATATGTGTGAAGCATTCAGGTCGCATAAAGATATTCATACGGCTACAGCAGCAAAAGTTTATGGCGTTGCCGAAGATGAGGTAACCAAGGAAATGCGGTATAAAGCCAAGAGTGTAAACTTTGGTATCATTTATGGACAAGGTGCATTTGGTCTGGCTGATAATTTAGGCATCTCCCGAACAGAAGCTAAAACCATCATCGATAATTACAAGAAAGAATTCAATGGCATCACTCGGTATATGGATGATATGATCGAGTTTGCAAGAGCAAATGGATATGTGCAAACGTTGATGGGCAGAAAGCGTTGGCTTCGCGATATTAACAGTGCCAATTTTACCGTTAGAGGGTTTGCAGAGCGAAATGCGATCAACTCCCCAATCCAGGGAACAGCGGCAGATATGATCAAGCTGGCTATGATCAAGGTACAGCGTGCTATAAAAAATGAAGGGTTAAGAAGTAAGATGATTCTTCAAGTGCATGATGAATTGGTATTTGATGTTTACAGAGATGAGATTGATGCAATGAAAAAACTGGTATTGGATAATATGCAGTCAGCGCTAGAATTACCCAATAATGTTCCAGTAATCGCAGAAGCGGGGGTCGGAGAAAATTGGTTAGAAGCACATTAAAATAATAGTATGACAAATTTTTTTTCGTGGTGGTTCAGGTTCAAAGGTTGGAAAATTGAAGAAGGTATTCCGACGAATATTAAAAAAGCTGTGGTGATTGCAGCGCCCCATACCTCCAACTGGGACTTCATTTATGCACTGGGTGCATATGCTACTAAAGGATTACCCATTCGGTATTTGGCTAAAAAAGAATTATTCCGATTTCCTTTTGATTATTTTTTCAAAGCAACGGGTGGCATTCCCGTTGAGCGAAAGAAAAATAAGAATCAGGTGGATAGTATAGTAGAATTGTTTGGTAAGTCGGATGAATTATACTTGATGATGGCAGCAGAAGGAACCCGCAAATGGGTAAACAAATGGAAAAGTGGATTTTATGTGGCGGCTTTAAAAGCGGGTGTTCCTATCATCATGGGTTATCTAGACTATCAGAAAAAGCTTGCTGGTTTTGGCGATGTGCTCTATCCTTCAGGAAATATAGAGCAGGATATAGAAAAAATAAAAGCTTTTTATAAGGATATCAGTGCCAAGATCCCGGAATTATTTAATGTTGATGCCATTCGGTTAGAGAACGTGAATGTAAAATAAAGGCAATGAGTGCATTTAAGCCAGTTATCGTTTATTGTTATGATGCTTATTGCGGTTGGTGTTATGGATTTAGTTCTGTCATCAAAAAAGTATATGAGGAATATAAAGATAGGTTGGATTTTGATGTATTATCAGGTGGGATGATTCCAAAAGAAAATGCACAGCATATAGGGAAAATCGCTAGTTATATTCAGGGTGCTTATAAGCAAGTGGAGGAATTGTCGGGGGTAAAATTTGGAGAAGATTATTTATGGCATATTTTGAATCCAGAGAAAAGCGATTGGTTCCCACATTCAGAAACACCAGCTATGGCGTTAGCCGTTTTCAGAGAGTACCATCCGGATTTAACCATTCCCTTTGCTGCAGACCTTCAGCAAGCTTTGTATGTTGAAGGAAGAGACCTCACTGACGTAGAGGCTTATAGACATTTATTGGTGAAGTATAATATTGATCCAGCTGAATTCTATACTAAGCTATCTACTGAAGCATACAAAGAGAAAGCACACTATGATTTTTCTTTAGTAAAACAGTTGCAGGTAAATGGATTTCCAGCGGTGTATATGCAGACAGATGAGTTGAAATTTTATTTGGTTTCGCGCGGATACACGGATTATGAAACGTTGGTACAGCGTGTGGAGAGTATTTTAATGGAGAGCAAGAAATCTTAAATCAAGGCCTTATTTCAATTGGAGTTCCAATTTGAACATGCTTATAAAGATCATCTATCTCTTCGTTTGTCAAAGCAATGCAGCCATTTGTCCAATCTTTCCACCTGTGTAACTTACCAATGAAGCCTAGTCCATTTTTTATTCCGTGAATTTTAATTTCTCCACCTGGATTTATTCCTTTCTTTTTTGCAAGTGCCTTATCAGTACTTGATGGGTACGAAATGCCTAGATTTTTATAATAACCACTTTCGCCTAGGCCCATTTTATCATGAATACTATAAATACCTTCTGGTGTTTTTTCGTCTCCTTCCATATGTTTATGTCCAATCGGATTTTCTCCTAAAGATATTGGAAAAGACTTTACTGATTTCCCATTAGAATAAACCATTAATTTTCGCTCAGATTTATCCACAACTAATTTGTCAATCTCAATATTTGAAGGGAGAGGAGAATAAGGATATAAGACATAGACAAGTATGGTTGACATCAATAAAAATAGTGCCATGCGAAGTTTCATAACTAATTTTTTAAACGCTCAAAATAATTGATATGTGATAAGCCTTTAGAGACATATTTACTATCATATGTCTCACCTGTTGGGCTACCTGTGTTATGTATTTTAAATGCCTCAGTGTATTTCTTACGTTTTAGGTATTGGCCATATTCCTTATTAATCCAATACACCCCCCAATAAACTGCACTATCCCCCCTTAAATCACTTACAGACACTCCTAATTCTAGGCATTTGTATCCCATAATCTGAAATGGCCCCCATGAAGTTGATAGATTTTTCAATGCATCATCAGTTGCGTCTTTTACATGATATGGTTTAAGCTTTTCGTAACTCACTAGCTGGTTATTCCTCAACTTGACTAATTTTTGAAAAACGTGAGCTTCATATCTTGGTGGCACTTTTTTATTACCCGAACTCTCAAGAATAATCAAAGCTTTTAAATATTCCTGAGGTAAATCAAATTTTGTTGATAGTAATTCAATATCATTTCCATAATTTTTATTTGTTCGTTCATAAACCGTTTCATCTTCAACTTCCTTAATTGGTTCGCAACTTAAAAGTGAGCATAAAAGCACAAGCATAAATAGATAGTAAAAGCTTTTCATTGATGAAAACATTTTATAATAAAATAATTATTTGAATTATTTTTTACTAGCCTTAAGATATAAGCAGTTATGTTAATAAAAAACTAATATTTTCTTTGATTGTTAACAATCAAAGAAAATATATGCAATTCTACCGTATTTTTAAATGGGCTATTATCTATAGAAAACAATAATACTTTTATTACATTCAATAAATTTATAATCCTGAATAGCACGCTAGATTATTTCACTTTTAGAGGCTTCAGTGCTTTAGTAGCATCTAGTATTTAAACGTATGAAATTTACTAATATATGGCTAAAGATAATTTTGATAGGATATTTATAGTTTTGCTTTTAGGCTTAGCTATTTATTTTTTTATAACTCTAGCGGGCTGGAGAAGCATTGCCGTTCCCATATTTTTTTTAGTTTGGGCATATAATATAGCTACAAAATAAATTGCAATTTTTTTAAGTTATTCTAAATTAGTTTAATAATTAAAGTATCATGAAATATAAATTAAATCTATTTACATTTTTCCTAATCATTACCCTTTCTAATTGTGGCCAACAAGTGACAACTACTAATGCTGTGATTGATCCTTCTATACAAAATGGGGATATCATTTTTCATACCTCGAAATCAAATCAGAGTAAAGCAATACAGGAAGCTACAGGGTCTAAGTATAGTCATATGGGGATAATATACAAGCAGGGTGAAAAATATTTTGTTTACGAAGCTATACAGCCGGTTACATTAACCCCATTAGATAAATGGATGGCACGGGGAGAGGGAGGACATTATGTAATAAAGAGACTGAAGGATTCAAAAAAGTATTTGACTGAAACTACCCTATTAAAAATGAAAGCAATAGGCGATAAATACTCAGGTAAAAATTATGATAATTTTTTTGAATGGTCAGATGATCGTATGTATTGTTCTGAATTAGTATGGAAAATTTACAAAGAAGGCTGTGGTATTGAAATAGGTAAATTAGAACAACTCAAAAGTTTTAATTTGGAATCTGAATTGGTAAGAACGAAAATAAAAAAAAGATATGGTAATAAAATACCATTAAATGAATTGGTCATTTCTCCTGGTGCTATGTTTGATTCTGACAAATTAACTACAGTGATTGAAAATGAATAGTTAAACCATGAGAATTTTTTTAATAACTATTCTTATTGCTTTAATTCCAATTTCTAGTCTGTTTATTGTAAATGAAACAGTAAGGAATCAAAATAAACCTAGTGGTTCTTTATTTAATGGCGCTAAACGGATCAACGGCGGATTGAAATTAAAGCATAAATGTACATGGGCTTGCCATGAAGGCTTTGAAGTAATCCATTGTAGAAAAAATCATATTAAATATTTAAATCGTTTTGATGATATAATCTTTAGCGGTTATAGATTTATAACGATTTCTTTAGATGCTTCGGGTAATTATTACGTGGCAAATATTTTAGTTTTTGTGGTATTCTTACCCTTATTCATACTTATTATGCTAATTAAAACATTACAGGTAACTTATAAAATTAAGGAAATACAAAAGCGAAAGTATGCAAGAAGTATATAATTACTGCACAGACTACATCATTAATCTGGCGAATTTAACCAATACATCCTATTATGAAGTGAATGTATTTCTTTTTTGTTTTTCATATCCTCTTGTTATTTTAACTATATGTTTGATGTATATCATTCAAAAAGTAAGATTACAGAGGATGCTTAAGAACTGTGATCAGAGATGATCACCCATTCTCCGTTTATTTTTTTGAAGATCAATGTAAAATGACCCCCAACATTACCGATAGTTCTAGTTAGATACCATTTCCCAACAACTTGTATGATCTCTTTAGCTAAACGGTTGGTATGTAAGATCGTGAACTTTAGTTGTCCCATTTTATCTCGGTTGCTATAATTTTTTTTATAGTTCTCCAAGGTAGATCTATATCCATACGTAACGCCGTTTTTCCCAATATACATCAGAGAGTCATTATTCCAATAGCCTACCATAAATTGATCAAGCTCTCCATTATTCCATGCTTGTGTTTGTTTATCCAGGATATTCAAAACGATTTGTTTGTCTTTATCCTGAGCAAAAGAATTAAATGCGTGGAAGAATAATACGGCAACGATTATTTTTTTCATATTTAAAATCAGATGGATAGCTTCCTCATATAGGCTGCATTATCTTCAGAAGCTTTCAATGAAGTTGTATTATCGTAACGCTCCTGCTCTACGATATAATATTTCATGCCTACCGATTTTGCTGTTTTTAGAATGCGATTGAATTCGATAGTACCCGTTCCTAGCGTAACAGAAGCATCTCCATCTCCTTCTTTAAAATTTTTACCTCTGTCTTTAACATGACAAAGCGTCCATCTTTTTGGATATTTTTTAAGCCATGCTTCTGCATCTGCGCCTGCTGTACGAACCCAATAAATATCCATTTCAAAATCTACAAGTGCCGGATCTGTATTTTGCATGAGAATATCTTGACCGTATTGTCCATCTTGCCATTCAAAAGAATACCCATGATTATGATATGCAAAACGAAGCCCATTCTTTTTACATACCTCACCAGCTTTATTGAATTTATCCGCCATTACCTTATAATCATCAAGTGTTTTTTGCTTGCCGATGTATGGACATATCAGGTATTTCATTCCAATCTCTCCAGCCTGCGCTGCTTTCATTTCCATATCTTCTTTGGCCATATCAAAATGACTAGATACCATGGTCAGTCCCAATGAATCTGTGTATGATTTAAATTCTTTGTTCGACATCCCCCAGAAAAGGCCTTTTGGTCCTTCATACCCTTCAATTTGCGTATAACCGAATGAGGCTAACGATTTCAGCACACCTTTAGTATCATTGCCGATGATATCGCGTAGCGTATAGAGTTGTATCCCAAAATTTTTAATGGGCTTTGTAGTCAGATCATTTAAGCCAAGTGCGGCACCTGCTGCAAAGAGACTTGAATTTCTTACAAACTGTCTTCTGTTCATTTGATTGCTTATTAATAAACGGATTAAACGGCCCAGGCCCTATCTCCTTTTTTATAATCAATACACCCTTCATATTTACCAGGAACGGCTACATAGCGTAGCGCTTGGGTAGCGCCTATTTCAGAACTAAAATATCCTAGTAGGGTGAGTTGTTTCATTAAGGTGAAATAGTGATTAGGATCTTCTTTCTTTTTATCCTTACTATATGCTGCTGCTTCCTGATCGATTTGCGCAAGTAGTTCTGTGCGTTGTTCGGGACTAAGTTTTGTAAACTGAGCGTTGAATTTTTTACTCGCCGCTTCATTTACTTTATTCAATCCATCCAGGAAGATCTGTTGATCTTTTTCTTCATAGCAATCGGCAACCATTACCTGCATGAATGCTCCAACTTTAGCAGCCTTAGCCCCAGGTGTATTCGTTGTAGGAATTATGGTTTCGGCAATTTCATCCAGAAAAGCAATTTGCTCTGGCGTAAGCGTTACACCTGCTGCTTTTGTATCGCTCGTTGTGCAACCCTCAAGAAATAAGCTTCCTCCAACAATGGTACCCCCCATTAAAAGGGCAACCATATTCAAGGCCTCGCGTCTGTTCATATCTGGTATATTATGTGTTTGTAAGTTACAAATTTTACTAATTGACTTATCTTCTCATCAGCAAATAGCTATAGGTTTCCCTTTTTGAGTTCACTAACGGCATAATCTGCAGCACGTGCGGTTAATGCCATAAAGGTTAGTGACGGATTCACACAGGCAGAAGAGGTCATGCATGCTCCATCTGTTATAAAAACGTTTTTAACCTCATGTATCTGGTTCCACTTATTCAATACAGAGGTTTTACAATCATGTCCCATTCTGGCCGTCCCCATTTCATGATTGGCATTTCCGGGAGTTGACATTTCACCTATATATCGTGTATTTTTCCCACCCGTTTTTTCCATCATTTCCTTACCCGTTTCGACCATGTCTTTAAACATCTTCTGTTCATTTTCTTTGAACGAGCAATCTATATTAAGAATGGGGAGCCCCCATTTATCTTTTATTTCTTCATGCAACGTCACTCTATTTTCTTTATATGGAAGACATTCTCCATAGGCATTCATACTGAGTGTCCAAACCCCTGGTTCAGTAAGAACAGTTTTAAATTCACCGCCAATCCCACTTGCCTTTTGCAAGCCTCTTGTAGCACTTCCCTGCATTCCCCATCCTCGAAGAAAATCGACCTTATCCTTTCCTATGTTACGAAAGCGAGGGATATAACAACCTCCTGGTCTTCTTCCATAATAATATTTATCCTCGAAACCTTCATAATCTGCCATAACACTACCAATCTTCACATGATCCATTAGATATCTTCCTACAATATCATAATTGTTACCAAGTCCGTTGGGGAAGCTTCTGCTTTTCGAATTCAATAATAAGAATGTAGTCCCAAGTGTGGAAGCGTTCAAGAAAATAATCTTAGCGTAAAAGGTGTATGTTTTATTTGTTTCTCTATCGATTGCTTCGACGCCTACTGCTTTTTGTTTTTCTTCATCGAATAAGATCCTGCTAACAATATATCCAGTTTTTAAGGTCAGGTTTCCAGTTTTTTGTGCGGCTGGTAAAGTAGATGACTGTGTGCTGAAATACGCACCATAAGGGCATCCACGTTGGCATAGATTTCTGTACTGACAAGCGTTTCTACCCGCTAAGGGTTGGGTGAGGTTTGCTAATCTGGGATGAATAAGTTTTCTGTCGGGGTAATATTTTTCCAGTTCTTTTTTTACATGCTCTTCCACGCAATTCATAGGCATAGGAGCCTGAAATTCTGAGTCGGGAAGATGGGTAATTTGTTCACGTGATCCACTAATTCCTGCAAATCGTTCTACATAACTATACCAGGGTGCGAGATCCTTATATCGAATGGGCCAGTCGATACCATAACCATCTTGGTTATTAGCATTGAAATCAAGATCACTCCATCGAAATGTCATTCTTCCCCATAATAGCGATCTTCCTCCTAGCGCATCTGCTCTAATCCAATCGTATGGTTTTATTTCTTTGTACGGATGATTTTCATCTGGTGCAAAAAAATGTTTAGTTTCTTCTTTGAGAGAATAATGCCGAGCTTGAACAGGAAACTGTTTTTTATCTTCTAGGGTAAGTGCATTACCATGCGCAAACTCCCATGGGTGCTTGTTTGCCGTGGTATAGTCTTTTATATGTTCAACATGATGACCACGTTCGATCATGAGTGTTTTAAGGCCTTTCTCACAAAGTTCCTTAGCTGCCCACCCACCGGAAATACCGGAGCCAATTACGATTCCATCGAAATTATTCATCTTGGCTACTAGGCCCATTGACTACATAGAAAGTTAGTCAACGAGTCAATTTTTTACAGATTTCCTTTTTTAAGTTCTGATACCGCAAAGTCTGCGGCACGAGCAGTCATAGCCATATAGGTTAGAGATGGGTTCTGGCAGGCAGCGGATGTCATGCAAGCTCCATCGGTAACAAATACATTCTGGCAATCCCAGATTTGGTTATGACCATTAAGTACAGAGGTTTTTGGATCGCGACCCATACGAGCCGTTCCCATTTCATGAATCCCCTGCCCCAGTGCGTAATCGTTATCAAAGGTTTTAACCTCTTTTACTCCGGCGGCTTCGAGCATTTCAGCAGCATCATTCATCATGTCCACCCGCATCTTCTTTTCATTCTCTTTGATCTCTGCATCAATGGCTAGAATAGGAAGTCCCCATTTATCTTTCTTCGTTTTATCGAGTGTTACTTTATTTTCATGATAGGGGAGCATTTCTCCGAAGGCCAGAATACCCATGGTCCAATCACCTGGTTCGGTTAGTATGTTTTTCAAACCTTCCCCAATTCCCAATTCAGCAACACTTCTGCTCCATCCTTGTCGGCTTGCGCCACCCTGGTACCCAAATCCACGCAGATAATCGCGTTTATCGCCGTCGAGATTTCTGAAACGTGGGATATAAATTCCATTTGGTCTTCTTCCGAAATAGTATTTGTCTTCAAACCCTTCCATTTTACCATTTGCACCTAAACGGAAATGATGATCCATCAGGTTGTGTCCTAATTCACCACTGCTACTTCCTAGGCCACCTTCCCAAACATCTGTTGCAGAATTCATCAGAATCCAGGTAGAGTTTAATGCCGATGCATTGAGGAAAATAATTTTGGCAAAATATTCGTAGGTCTTGTTTGTCTCTGCATCCAGTACACGAACCCCTTTCGCCTTTTTACTATCCTTATCGTATAGTATTTCCATGACAATGGATTGAGGACGGAGTGTAAGATTTCCTGTTGCCATGGCGGCGGGCAAAGTGGATGACTGCGTGCTGAAATAGGCACCAAATGGGCATCCCAGCCAACATTTATTTCTGTATTGACAATTAGTTCTTCCTTTGTGAGGAACAGAAAGGTTTGCTGTGCGACCGATGGTCATCATTCTCGCGCCTTTATAATGGGCTTTAATACGATCGGCTACTGTTTTTTCTACACAGTTCATTTCCATAGGAGGTAGGAATTGTCCATCGGGCAATTGAGCAAGTCCATCTCTATTCCCACTGATACCAGCGTGACGTTCTACATGATCATACCATGGAGCGAGATCATTGTATCGAATAGGCCAGTCAACTGCAATACCCTCTTTACCATTCGCTTCAAAATCCATTGGGCTGAGGCGATAGCTTTGTCGGCCCCAGGTAAGAGATCGTCCACCAACATGATAACCTCTGAACCAATCGAAGCGTTTCACTTCAGTATAGGGGCAATCTTTTTCATTTACCCAGAAATCAAGATTGGTTTCATTCAGTGGGTAGTCACGCTTCAGTACAGGATAATCGTTGATCATCTGTTGCGTCCGTCCACCGCGATGAGGGAACTCCCATGGGTGTTTATTTGCATTTACATAATCCTTGATATGCTCTACATTACGCCCTCTTTCGAGCATCAGCGTTTTCAAGCCTTTTTCTGTCAATTCTTTTGCGGCCCATCCGCCTGAGATGCCTGAGCCAATAACGATCGCGTCAAAAGTATTTTCTGCCATATTGCAAGTCTATGTTAATTATCTATTATACGTCACAATTGTTTATAGCTTTTTTTAATCCGACTAGATTATCTGGCCCTGTTGGGATAGCTTTTTGAACTACATCTCCTTTGAATCCCGTATTGACGATTGAACCCGTCGTCACTCACCCCATCATGATTGTTTTGATGGCTTGTCTTCGTGAAGTTCGCATCCATGAGGATTTGAGACAAGTTAAATTTTTTTGGTGAAGACGTAAAGTTTTTCATAGTTTAGAATATCTAAAACTCTTAACACAAAACACAACTCAATGAGTCAGTCTGTTAATGCCAACCGTTTATTTTATGCCAGTTGTTTTGCTTTAATTACAACGGCGTTTTCATTTAGTATTCGTGCGGGGATACTTACCCAATTAGGAACAGAACTCAAAATAGATGAGGTTCAATTAGGAACCATCAACTCCATGTGGTTTCTAGGGTTTCCCCTTTCGATGATCTTTTTCGGAATTTTTTATGCTAAAATTGGACCCAAGCTGATCATGCAGGTCGCTTTTATTGCACATGCAATCGGGATTCTCACCACTATATATGCGTCCAGTTACAATGTGTTACTGATTTCAACCTTATTGATTGGAATTGGGAATGGATGTACGGAAGCGGCCTGTAATCCCATGATTGCAGATTCTTATTCCGGGAATGAATTTCACAGTAAGCTTAATAAATTTCATATGTGGTTTCCGGGAGGAATCGTTTTAGGTTCTCTTATCTCTAAATTCATGACAGATGCGGGATTAGCCTGGCAGATGCAGATATGGGCGATCCTCATTCCCACTATTATCTATGCTGTACTCTTCTGGGGTCAGTCATTTCCTCAACCCAAAGCAGATGCTGCTTCGCCCATGGCAAGCTTTACAGCCATGTTGAATCCTTTGTATTTATTTATGGCAGCGTGTATGGCACTAACAGCTATTTCTGAGTTTGGACCTCAGCAATGGGTTGGTCCAATATTGGAGAAAGCCGGTGCGAGTCCCATGTTGATCCTTGCTTTAGTTACAGGATTGATGGCTGTTGGACGCTTTTTTGCCGGCCCATTAGTGGAGCGATTAAATACCGTTGGTGTCTTATTAGGATCTGCTGTTTTTGGTGTGATCGGCATTTATATGTTGAGTACGATGAGTGGTTCAGCATTATATGTTGCTGCTGTTTTTTATGCCTTAGGTATTTGTTATTTCTGGCCAAACATGTTAGGTTTTGTAGGCCAATATCTTCCTCAAACAGGTGCATTAGGATTATCGATCATGGGGGGTATTGGCATGTTTTCTTCTGCGATGTTCCAGCCTGTAATTGGAGGATGGATCAAAGCCAATAAAGTGGCGGCAGAGGCTCAGGGTTTAACAGGAAATGCAGCTGATTTCAAGGCCGGACAAATGACATTAACGAATATGATGTTATTCCCAGGTATTTTGATAGTAGCCTTTACTATCTTATATATAGTAACTCGCAAGCGCCAGCAATCATCTGCTGCATAATAAGAAATCGATTTCGTTGAAGAGAGGGGCATTAAGTCCCTCTTTTTTTATGGCATAGCTTTAAAGATTTCATATATTAGAAGCCCTATTAAATATTGAAGTCATGAATAGAAAACTTAGAATGGGAATGGTAGGCGGAGGTAAGGATGCCTTCATCGGCGCCATTCACCGTCATGCTGCCCTGATGGATGGAAAGATTGAACTGGTTTGTGGTGCATTGAGCATCAATCCTGAGATTGCGAAAGATTCTGGTAAGATGTTATTTCTTCCGGAAGATCGTACATACACCGATTATGAAGAGATGATCAAAAAAGAAGCATCGCTTCCTGAGGGTGAGCGCATGGATTTCGTAACCATTGTTACCCCAAACTTCGCGCATTTTGCTCCGGCTATGATGGCCTTGGAACATGGTTTTCATGTGGTGATCGAAAAGCCGATGACGTTTACATTGGATGAAGCCAAGCAACTAAAAAAGAAGGTGGAGGAAACGGGTTTGATATTGTGTTTAACCCATACGTATTCCGGATATCCTATGGTGAAACAAGCCAAGCAGATGTTCAAGGAAGGTGTATTTGGAAAGATCAGAAAAGTTTGGGTGGAATATCCGCAGGGATGGTTGAGCCGTTTGAGTGAAAGGGAAGGGAATGCGCAGGCTGCGTGGAGAACAGATCCTAAGAAGAGTGGAAAAAGCGGATGTATGGGCGATATTGGAACTCATGCGGCACACCTTGCTGAATATATCAGTGGTTTGAAGATCACGAAAATTTGTGCAGACTTGAATGTGATGGTTGAAGGCAGAATGCTCGATGATGATGGTAATGTGTTATTGCGTTTTGAAAATGGGGCAACCGGAGTGCTGATGGCATCACAGGTGGCAGCAGGCGAAGAGAATGCTTTGAAGATTCGGGTATATGGAGAAAAAGGGGGAATCGAATGGGCGCAGCATGAGCCCAATACTTTATTGGTAAAATGGTTGGATCAACCTGCTCAGATCCTTCGTGCCGGTGGTAATTACGGAGATCGTCTATCTTCATTTGCCATACACAACACCCGAACACCGGGTGGTCACCCAGAAGGATATCTGGAAGCATTTGCGAACATCTATCGTAATTTTTCTTTAACCCTTGCAGCAAAGATCGATGGGCAAACGCCTACACCTGAAATGCTTGATTTCCCACAATCAGAAGATGGTATTCGAGGAATGGCTTTCATTGATAATGTAGTAGCCAGCAGTGGTTCATCACAAAAATGGTTTGATCATACAGTTTAAAGCTATCATTCATGAGAACAATAAAAGGACCTGGAATTTTTCTTGCCCAGTTCATGGGTGATGCAGCTCCATTCCATTCGCTGGAATCGATTTGTAAATGGGCGGCATCATTAGGTTTTAAAGGTGTGCAGATCCCAACCTGGGATGCGCGATGCATCGATCTGAAAAAAGCAGCGGAAAGTAAAACCTATGCTGATGACATAAAAGGGATCGTGGAGGCTGCGGGGTTATCTATCACAGAATTAAGTACACATCTGCAAGGACAATTGGTTGCGGTTCATCCGGCATACGATGAATTGTTCGACGGTTTTGCTCCTGCTGAATTAAGAGGTAATGCAAAGGCTAGAACCGAGTGGGCTGTTCAACAATTGAAGTACGCTGCAAAAGCATCGCAACATTTAGGATTAGATGCACACGCTACGTTTAGTGGAGCATTGTTGTGGCATACGGTATATCCATGGCCTCAACGTCCGGCAGGGTTAGTGGAAACTGGCTTCACAGAATTAGCTAAAAGATGGAGACCGATTCTCGATTATTTCGACGAATGTGGTGTGGATGTTTGTTATGAGATTCATCCCGGAGAAGATCTGCATGATGGCGTGAGTTATGAAATGTTTCTGGAAAAAGTAAATAATCATGCCCGTGCCTGTTTGTTGTACGATCCTAGTCATTTTGTTTTGCAGTGTTTGGATTATCTCGCGTATATCGATCATTATCATGAGCGCATTCGTATGTTCCATGTGAAAGATGCGGAGTTCAATCCAACCGGTAAACAAGGCGTGTATGGCGGATTCCAGGGATGGGTAGAAAGGGCTGGTCGCTTCCGGTCGTTAGGAGATGGTCAGGTGGACTTCAAATCCATATTCAGTAAACTTACCGGATATAATTATAAAGGTTGGGCAGTATTAGAATGGGAATGTGCCCTGAAGCATCCAGAAGATGGTGCGCGAGAGGGAGCAAAATTCATACAGGATCACATCATTCGAGTTACCGAAAAAGCATTTGATGATTTTGCCGGAACAGGAAGTGATGAAGAATTCAACAAGAAGATATTAGGCATTCATGAATACTGATTTTGCCGTACTTTCATACCTTAAATGTTATAGAATGAAAAAGATCTTTATCGTATTTGCTGTTGCTGCAGCAAGTTACGCATGTGGAGGTGGAGAGCGTGAAAAATCTGCTACCCCGATTAGCAATAATGAAAGCAATCAGAACCCCCAAATGGGAAGTGAAAAGCCAGCTGAAGCTGCTGCATCCGCAACAGCGGCTTATGCAGGAAACGGAAAGGCATTGATTGAAGCATCCGATTGCCGTACTTGTCACCAGGATAATGCCAAAGTAATTGGGCCATCTTACGTTGATGTCGCAAAAAAATATTCGGAGCGTGATGTGAAGATGCTAGCCGAAAAGATTATTAAGGGCGGAAAAGGGAATTGGGGTGAAATTCCAATGACTCCTCACCCAAATGTTTCACAGGCTGATGCAGAAGAGATGGTGAAATATATTTTATCGATGAAGAATTAATTTATGAAACGATTGTTTGCCGTTTTCGCGAGTTCTATTTTATTTTTTTTCTGCCACTTGAGTTCTGGTATCAGCCAAAAAAAATCACCATCTATGTCGAATGGATCATGGGGACATAAGGAAGGTGTCAATAAGCTTACCCGGCAGGAGAAAGCAGAAGGTTGGCAGTTATTATATGATGGTAAAACCACCAAAGGCTGGCATGTGTATCTGAATAAGACAGATGGTTCAGCTTGGAAAT
>Ga0315904_10005612_pt1 | contig 17389 bp, 15 predicted proteins | sample LakEriMetagenome_6_FD_203529 | JGI IMG/M metagenome (GOLD analysis project Ga0315904, IMG submission 203529) | Freshwater fungal communities from buoy surface, Lake Erie, Ohio, United States - Buoy 12 MA120 | ecosystem: Environmental > Aquatic > Freshwater > Lake | place: USA: Lake Erie, Ohio...
TTAGGCGGCGTACACGCATTGTCTTTGAAGGAATATGCCCAATATATCCTACCTTGCCAGATGTAGTTCTTGAAATTTCTAGATAGCCATTTCCTGTTGCTTCAACATCTGTGTAGAATTTAATCAAGGTCTCCTTGAATGTTTCTTCTTCATTGCAAGCTTCTAGCCACTCATGTAAATCTTGGCGAAGTCTATCAAGCTTACGACGTGCTCTTTCTAATTGTGCATCGTTATCAATCTCATCAATAGCATCTACTGTTTTGCGAGTCTCAATAAAGTCAAAGCCAAGTCCAACTACGTTTGATACTTTAGCATTAATTGCTGCATAGTTGTATGGGGATATTTCATAAATCTGAGATAGGTATTCAAGATTATACGGCGGTTCAATAAGATCAAACATGGCATAGCCAGTAATAGCTTGTGCTAATAGATTCTGTTGTGTCTCTGTTCCTTCAATGCCCACAAATCTTTTTTGAATATTCCTGCTAAGCTTGCGGCGGAATGAAGAACCCAATCCAGATATCTTCTGTAACTCTTCGCCAGAGGCCATAAACACATCATTTGTTTTTGTAATAACTGTTGATGGTATGTGGAAATCGGAAGCAGTAAATGCCCTTAAGCCTGTGTCAATTTCTTCGTTGTTATCTTCTATTAGTCCCATTTTATTTCTTCCTCTGCGCCTTTTTTGTATCGTCTTTATAAACGCCAATGTCCAGTGGATCTGGAACTAGGCCCCATCTTAATCTTTGTTGCTGGTAGTCGAATTCTTCATCATCAATTTTTCGCCGACCTGATAAAAACTTTGGCTGCCCTTCATTGATTCCATATGATCTAACTTCTCTGGCAAGCATATCTATCTTGGCCCTATTGCCCTTCATTGCCGTTACTGATAAAAAATTGCCTTCGTCATCGCCGATCCATCTGCCATCAGGCATCTCCCAAACATAGATTCCAAGGGTAGTTTCCTCTGGAGACATGGCAACATTTTTTCTTTTTAGGTCCATAGATGTTTATTTTACCACCTTTGTGGGCTTAAGTCCAGCTTTTTGTCAGGCAATATGACAAAATTATACGTTTTGGATTACGATCCAGTCATTATTATATGATTCAACGCCATCTTCTGTCATGGTTGTTGTAGAGGAATCTGTAATTGAGGAACTTTGTTTACGTCTATATAGGTCATAATTGGCTGCCGCCTGCGTAGAATTAAATGCAGTCTGATATAGTGCTATATATTGATATAGGGCTGAGACTGATCCATATACAGAATAATTAAATCTAATATCGCCTGATACCGCCGACCCAAATACTATGAGGACATGGTGTAATTGTCCTGCCCTAAATATGTTTGAGACATTTGTCTGTGAGGTTTTATTTACCCCATTTACATATATTGCTGAGATGTTGGTTTTTGATACCGCTCCCGAATTATGCCAGTATATATTTGAAGCGGCATATCCATTTGTGGCAACTGTAGAAATTAACCCACTGTCAGTTAGGGTAGCGGGAGTATAGAAAAATTCTAGGGTTTGAACTCCCTTTGTCGTAGTAATTTCAAATCCAGAATCAACTACTGTCCTTAACCCATTTCTACTATTTCTTGAAAGGATATCATATGGGAGTTTGCCCAAAGTAATTCTATAGTCCGATATTCCAGCATCTTCTTCAAGTGTTGTCATATAGCTATTTCCATTATAGGCATATCTAGTTTGATTATTATAAAAAAGCATATCTAGATTAAATAGTCTAGGAATATATCTTGTTGTGTCTGTAGAGGTGAATATGATTCGTAGATATATTGTTCCTGCCGACGAAAAACTATTTAATGTATATCCTGGTATCTGTTGTCCATTTATACAATTGTTATATGTGGTTCCATCTGTACTTACCTGAACAGTAATTCCATTATCGCCATGCCATTCAATTTTAGATGAATCAAATGTGGCGGAAGATGGAATAGAAATAAAATCATTTATAGTAACAGTACTTGATGCTGCAGAATCTGTTTGAGTAATTTCAAGACAATCTAGAGTAAGATTATGTGTCAATCCAGTTGTAACTAATTCACTCCATCCTTTGCTATAAGGATATTGGAATTTATATAGGGATGACATTTCATCGTCATACATTTCAAATAATTCTCCATTTGCTGGATCTACTACCTGAATTGCTGGCAAAGGTTGGCCCTGTGCAAAATGATATGAAATTTGATTTTGAGATAAGCCATATCTATATACCGCCACGCTATTTATTAAAAATACATTTGAGCTATTAGGCGTAGGTCCAGTAATTAAATTTAAATCAGTATTTGTAAACTCAAAATTATTTAAGCTTTTTGTAGCTGCCAATTGTCCATCTATATAAATTGATGCAGAGTTAACTGAATAAACCGAGGCTACATGGAAGGATTTATTTGTAGAGGGCAATGTATATTCTACAGAATCCGTGTCTAGTTTAAATACTATATTTCCTTTTTGATAAAATACTCCTACATCTTCCGCCGAATCTCCTACTAAAGGAATTTCATCAGTTGAAGAAATTTGAGGGTGGAACCAGAACTCTATTGTAAAATCATTATCCGATGATGATGCTGTTCCAAATTGGCTAGTTGTTGCAGTAGCAGTATAGTCATTAGTGATATTATATACAATTGAATTAGTATTTGTTATATTTGTTGCTCTACTGTTGCCCGCCACAAGTGGTATTAAATCTGGGGCGGGATCCCCAATATAGTTCCCATCATTTTCACATCCTGAATGATCATAAGCAACATCTCCATAAATGTTTGCATATGAAGATACGTTATCTAAAACAGCCTGATATGTTGCAAATTGTGCCAAAAAAGCAGTAAAGGTATCTACTAGATCGACTGTTGTTAAATCGTCTAATGGATAATATGCTATAGGATGATCATATAGCACTGCTGCTTTATATGACATGGATTCCTACTTAAGTACTTGAATTTGAGCTTGCTTTTCTGCAATAGCAGATTCAATTTGTTCTATTATAACAGAATCTGGTGTTGCTGCAGCATTTGCAATCAATAACTGTTGCTCAAGTCCGTAGATATGATATTCTAATCCACGAATTGCTGCTTCACGAATTGCTGTTTTATCTGCATCTGATAAGTATTCGTATTGTGTCATGTTTTCCTCCTTTTATGGTAAATTAAATACGCTTGCATTAGCGCCTTGTCCTTGAAGACCCAACGATAATCCCCATTGTGTTGTTTCTGCTGCGACATAAAGACCTAAGGTTGGTCCAGGAAGTCCAGTTATTGTTATGCTTGTGGATGTAGGTCTGTACTCAGCAAATGGCGGAGAGGCCTGAACATAATATCTTTGAGCTCCAGGTGATGCATTCCAACTAACAAAAACTGTTCCTGTGCCAGTTTTGCTTGCTGTTAATCCAGTTAATGCTCCTGGTCCAAATGGCCCAAGCTCATTAGAAAAGGCAGTTGTGCTTCCTCTTAAATTTGTAGCTGTTACGGCACATTGCATATATGCTCCAGCATATGTTCCAGTCATAGAAAATGTAGATGATGTTGCGCCTGATACCGCTGAAGAACTTATTCCCTGTCCTCTAACATACCATTGATATGCATAAGAAGTTGGGCTATTTGTCCAAGTTCCACTTGTTGATGTTATTGTCCCAGGTACATTTTGTCCGAATCCTACGCTGCCAACATAACTTATTGATGGGTTTGCTGTAGCGGCTGGTGCCTCTGGATGAAATTGACGCCATTGAGATCCATCATAAACATATCCTCTTACTACATCCGTCCAAGATGAACCATTATACAATTTAAATGCAGATGCTTGCGAACTCCATGATGAACCATTATATATTTTAAGGCCCATATTAGTAAGTTACCCAGAGATCTCCAGCTGCCGTCCCAGTTGGTTGAGAGCCAGTCGTATAAAAAATTTTATTTGTATTTGATGTATTTGTTCCGTTTGAATAAGACGTAGCATTAGAACCTGTTGCACCTGTTGCGCCTGTTGCGCCTGACGGACCTGATGGGCCTGATGGTCCCGATGGACCTGATGGGCCTGATGGGCCCGATGGGCCGCTTGCTCCTGATGGGCCTAAGTCTGAATTTATAATAGATCCTGCCATCGATGAATGATTTTGACATACATAATATAAATTAGCTGGTGCGTTATAAGGGACTTCAAATATAATTGTTCCATTATCTGTTCCGCCGTTTGTTACTCCAGTGCTATAAATGTTTCCAGAACTATATGCTCCAGATACTGTTTGAATCCAGAATGGATGTCCTACAGCATTAACATTAATCACATAACGATGTCCTCTAATAAAAGATAATGTTGGATTGTTTGATCCATTAATTGTATATGCGCTGGTTCCAGAATTTGTTACTGTTAAAGTTATACCGCCAGATGAACCAGTTGCGCCAGTTGGGCCAGTTACGCCAGTTGGGCCTGTTGCTCCAGTTGCACCAGTAGCACCAGTAGGTCCTGTTGGACCTGTTACACCAGTTGGCCCCGTGTCACCTGTTGGCCCTGTTATTCCTGTTGCGCCCGATGGACCCGATGGACCCGATGGACCTGATGGACCTGATGGACCTGATGCTCCTTGTGGCCCAGCAATTGTTCCAGCATTATCCCATTCAGATCCTACTGAATCCCAGATGTACAAATCTTGTTGTACTAAATAAGCATCACCAACTACGCCAGTTGGGTGCGCTGCTTGTAATGCTGCAAGTGTTGCATATGAGCCAAGAACTTCAATTCCTGCACCAGTTGCACCAGTAGCACCAGTGGCACCAGTTGGTCCAGTTGCACCAGTTGGGCCAGTTGCGCCAGTTGGGCCAGTTGCGCCAGTTGGTCCAGTTACGCCAGTTGGGCCTGTTGCTCCAGTTGCACCAGTTGGGCCAGTTGCGCCAGTTGGGCCAGTTGATCCTGATGGGCCTGATGGACCGCTTGGTCCTGATGGGCCTGACGGACCTGACGGTCCGCTTGGACCAGATGAACCTGTTGGGCCTGTTGGGCCAGGATGTGCAGTTAAGTATGCATCAACATCTGCCGCAAGATAATTTAAATCTCTTGGAATGTCTGGTGTATCTGAATATTGTGGGTATCGAAAACCCTTGCCCGTTGTTCCCATATCTCTAAATTATACCATTAACTTCTTTGATACCAGCCTTTATCCCATAGGGTTAAAAGGCGGCGGAAGTAATTATCATACTGTGGAGCAATAGCTTCTAATGAATATTTATTCTTTGCCGTCTCATATATAGTCCTAGGATCTAATTTCTTTACATCCTCTGCCGCTCTACAAAATTCATCAAGAGTCCTACATCTATATCCAGTTACTCCATTTATATTTGTTTCGGTAAATGCTCCCCAGTCTGTTGTAATTGTAGGAGTTCCGCAGAAATGTGCCTCTGGCACAATATTGCCAAATGGCTCTATGTATATAGTTGGAGCAAATACTGCTATTGCGCCTCCCATTAATTTTGCACGTTCTTCTGGTCCTACCGCCCCAACAAATTCTCCATATCCATCTTGTGGACCAGCACCTGCAAGAATTAGGCGCTTACCTAAAGCTTGGCAAACCTCTTGTGCAATTCTATATCCTTTGCGTTCAATTAAACGACCAATAAAAAGATAATAATCTTCTTTTTGTTCTTGAAGCGGAAACATATGTGGCTCTAAATATCCTGGAATTACAGCATCAAAGAATTTACCATCGACGGCGGAAGCAAGATTATGTTGGGCATAAATACTATGCATCCAAGCATATGATTCAAATACTCTATACTTGGCAAATGTTCCTGGATATCCTATACCAAATTCTACAGACATATGATTTGGGAAATAATCTGCAATTGATTTTTGGGCGTAGCCGCCAATTAAACATATAAAATCTTTTTGTTCTATTCGCTTTGATAATTCTATAATTACTTTGTTATTATATTTAACCCAATGAGGTAGAGATGAATCAAATGATCCAGTTGTATAATGATTGCCGTTTAGGCTTTCTAATCTTTCTTCTTCGGAAATACATGGAATATGTTCATCAACGGGGGCTGAATTAAATTCACCAGCATATAAAAATACTTCATGTCCCATATCTTTCATCATCATACAGAAACGTCTTACCTTTTCAGTAAATGCACATGAGGTAAATTCTAAAGTTGTATTAGTATGGGGTAATGATATTACATGAAAACGCATGTATATAGTGTACTATATTAATTTAAATATGTAAATACTATTATGCAACTGCGTTTTTAAGGTATCTAATAATTACTATGCCTGAACCGCCATTACCGTTTCCATTTCCTCCGCCTAGATTTGCGGTACTTCCTCCAGCAAGTCCATTATTTCCGTCAGATGTTCCTCCAGCATAAAATTGCCTTCTGCCTCCGCCACCGCCGCCATAATATCTTAAGCTGTCTGAATGAAGATATCCAGTTGATGTAGCAACTGCCCATGAATTAAAGGCCGATGTTCCACTTCCACCATGGCCTCCGTTGCCGCTATTTCCGCCCTGACCGCCAACTTCGCCTATTCCACCTCCACCGCTGCCTCCAACATATGTCCAACCGCTTCCCGTAAATCTTCCGCCATTATTACCATAAGGACTATTTAAAGCTCCTCCTGCTGCTCCAATATTTCCATCAGGAGAATTTCCTGCTGCTCCGCCGCCGCAACCTCCACTAACTCCTGCTGCTCCATGTCCATATCCGCCCCTTCCTCCTCCATAACCAATTAGTGAAGGTCCAAATGAACTATTAGATCCGCTAGATACAGATGCTCCACCTGCTCCAACGGTTACTGTTACTGTAGCGCTATTTACTGTAGTGGTTCCATTTGCTATTCCTCCTGCGCCTCCGCCTCCTGCGTTGCTATCCCATCCACCTCCAGTTCCACCACCGCCTAAAACCATATAATCAACTGAAAGGGATCCTGCAGCAACAGTAAAGTCTCCACTTTGAGTAAATGTTCTATAATAATATGTTGCATCTGAAGCTAGTACTCCACCACTAACTGTTGGCGGTGGATTTACTTGATTTGAAGCAGATGACGCAGCAGAAGTTCCATTTGCATTTGTTGCTGTTACTGTAAATGTGTATGAAGTATTTGCATCTAAATTACTAAATGTTATTGGGCTAGAACTTGATGTTGCAGTTAATCCAGATGGAGACGATGTTGCTGTATATAATGTAATTGCTGATCCACCTGTTGCACCTGCTGTGAATGCGATTGTTGCCCCTGTTGCACCTATTCTAGTTGCAGTACCAATTGTAGGTGATTGTGGAGCAGTTGTTGCTGTTACAGAAGAAGACGCAGATGAAATTGCAGATGAATATGAATTTGTAGCAGTTACTGTATATGTATAAGCTGTATTTGATTGTAAGCCTGTAACTAATATTGGAGATGATAACCCTGTATTCGTATATGATCCAGGTGTTGAAGTTACTGTATAGCTTGTCGCTGGTCCTCCTAATTCTGAGGGCACGAATGATACTGATGCTTGTCCATTATTGTATGATCTATTAGTTGGCTGATTTGTAGCTACAATTGAGCCTGGAGCAACTATGTTTACTGGGGATTGATAAGTTGTCCATGATCCATTTATATAAATTTGTAATGATCCAGTTGTAGTATTAAAATATTGTGTTCCTTCTGCTGGTGCTGAAGGTCTGTTTGCTGTTGTTCCCGTTGTATAAGGTAGTCCAATTCCAGATTTTCTAATTGCCATTAGTCAAACCTCCATCCTACCGTCGCCCCTGTATATACAAATGAAGAAGCTGATTGATTTACATCTATTATACCATCTTCTGTTAATCCATTAATCTTAGAGCTATTTCTTGATATTGTAATATTATTTGTTGCCGCCGTCCCTGATGCATCAAAGATTTGAATTTCATCTCCAACAGAAGGGGAGGCGGGAAGAGTAAGAGTTCTAGCAGCAGTAGTATCTACAAAATATCTTGTTCCAGCCACTAAAGTAATATTAGATGATATAGATTGATTTGTTACTGCTGCTGGGCCAGTTGGACCAGTTGCGCCAGTAGGTCCAGTTGGTCCTGTGGGACCAGTTGCACCAGTTGGGCCTTGTGCTGCGGCTACGCCAACAGATTGCCATGTAGATCCATCCCATACTCTGATTAATTTAGCCATTATGACCAGCTCACATTTCCTGTGCCAGCGGTAATAGTTGCAATAGTATTTGAACCGCTAGTAGTTGTTGATCCTGTCAAACCTGCACCAATTGTAATGCTTCCATTTGCGGTAAGCCAACTAAGAATAACTACACCACTTCCGCCCGCTCCGCCATTTCCCTGATTACCAGAAGCTCCCCCACCGCCGCCTCCTGTATTTGCGGTTCCAGCGGTACCACTTGAAGGATTACCATCTCCACCTGCTCCACCGCCGCCTGAGCCGCCTGCACCAGCGGGATTATTATATCCGCTAGCAGTATATCCTCCACCACCGCCGCCTCCTGCGTATGTAACTGACGAGCCAGTAATAGAAGTTGTTATGCCAGCGCCTCCGTTACCAGAAGTTGATGTATTATTTCTATTGACACTTTGTCCTGCAGCGCCTGCTCCACCACCGCCGCCTGTTGGAAAACCTACAGAACCATTTCCAGTAGAATTACCACCTGCAAAACCTTGTCCTGATGGGTCTGCTGCACCACCTATAAAAGTTGTTGTGCTTGCGGAAGCTGCTCCGCCGCCAGAACCACCTGAAGTTCCATTTTGTTCCAATCTTCCGCTTTTACCTCCACCTGTTGAAGTTATGGAGGCAAAAGTTGAATTGCCGCCATTTCCATTTCCATTTACAGTACTAGCACCAGCGCCACCAGCGCCAACGGTAACTGCATATGTTGTTCCTTCTACTATATTTAAAGGAGTTTCTAAAGCGCCTCCACCTCCTGTTGCGGTTACAGATGAACGTAATCCACCAGCTCCTCCACCTGCAGAGTAGTCTTTGTTAGCACCACCACCGCCAGCAACCACCAAATAATTTACTGTAAAAGGAAGTTGACCTACATTTCCAACTAAAGCCCAACCTTCATTTGTTGTAAACTGAATAAGTCCATCTAATGTTGTGTCAAAATATAAATCTCCAACTGCAGGAGATCCAGGCCTTGATGCGGTATTACCACGGCCCACATGTCCATTTGCTGCTGTATTATGTGTAGAAATTGAAGATGACACAGTAGATGAAACTGAAGATGAAGTTGCTAAATCTGCTGTGTTAGAAATACCATGTACTGTTGTTGTTGAAGAATTATGTGCAGATATAGCGGTAGTTACTTCAGAATCTGTTGCTGCCGCCGTATTGGCGCTAAATAGATTTGCTATATCTCTGATACGTGACATTATGTCCAGCTCACTGTTCCTGTTCCGCCTGTTATTGTTGTAATTTTATATATTCCAGAAGTTGTGGTGCTTGAAGTTAGTCCTGCACCTACTGAAATATTTTTTGCGTTTGGGTATCTTAATACAATAACTCCAGATCCACCGCTTGATCCAACTTCTCCTGCTCCAGCATATCCTCCACCGCCGCCACCGCCTCCAGTATTAGCTTGTCCGCTTGTCGGAGGGAGGAAATATCCGCCACCTCTACCGCCGCCTCCTGAACCACCAGTGCCAAAAGTAGTATCTCCATATTGAGTTCCTCCACCACCGCCGCCGCCTCTTGCAATTCCATCAATTGATGATGTCAAACCATTTCCACCTCTTGTTGACGTACTAGTAATTACTGGTCCAGCTTCTCCAGCACCGCCGCCGCCAGCACCCATATGCCAACCAGTTGGTGAATTGTTGCCACCTTTGCCGTCTGCACCAGCAAATCCTTGATTTGCAGTTCCTGCACCACCAGGGTAGGTTGCATTTGCCTCATTAGAACCACCACCACCGCCTGAACCACCAGATTGACCGTTTGGATTGTTTCTATAGCCACCTTGACCACCACCAATAGATGTAATCGTTGTTATACCAGGACCACTAAATGATGAATTGCTACCATTGCCACCACCAGCTCCTACAGTACAAGTATAGTTATTATTTGGTAATAAAGTTAATGTGCTTTCAGCGCTTCCGCCGCCACCAGAAGTTCCAACAGATGTGCGATATCCACCTGCGCCTCCGCCGCCACCAATAGCAGTCACTCCACCTCCACCGCCAGCAATTATAACATAATCAACTGTTAAAGCTTGTTCAGGAGTTACTGAATTACTCGCAGAACTCGCTGCTGATGTTCCATTAGCATTAGTCGCTGTAGCAGTGAATGTATAAGCAGTTCCATTGGTTAAACCTGTAAATGTGTAAGGTGAAGATGAAGTTGTTTGTGTTGTTGTAGCTGGATTTGATGTAATACTATATTGGGTAATTGCGGATCCACCAGTTGCACCAGTTATTGTAATTGTAGCTTGAGTATTTCCTCCTGTTGCGCTAACACTTGGAGTTTGCGGAATAGTAGTTACCGTAACTGCGCTAGACGCAGATGAAGCAGATGATGTGCCATAATTATTTGTTGATGTTACTGTAAAAGTTGGTGTGGCAGCAGAAGCAATTCCAGTTAAGACAATTGGAGAAGTTGCACCAGATCCTGTTTGACCTGTACTTGCTGTTACGTTAAATGATGCTGGAACTCCACCTACTGGATTTGCATTAAATGCAACAGATACTGCTCCATTATTATATGCCCTTGATGTACCAACATTTGTGCCAACAACAGATGTTGGGGCAGCAGGTGCAATAGGGTTTAATGGAAACCATCCAAATGGGCTATATATCTCTTGATATCCCAATGTTCCATTATAAAACACATCACCAACTGATGGAGATGCAGGCCTATCGGCTGTTGCTCCTTTAGGGACTCCTCCGAGTCCAGATGCTCTTAAATCAGCCATTATGCCACCTTCCATCCATATGTGTTTCCTGTAAATACCAGCGTGTACCACGAACCATTTACGTCAATGATAAAATTTCCTGCATTGCCATTAATTAATTTGCCATTACGGGCTACTGTAATATTATACGTCGAAGCATTTCCAGATGCATCAAATACGTCTATTTGATCATTTACTGAAGGGGATGCTGGTAATGTTAATGTAAGGGCTGAAGCTGAAGTAACAAAATATCTTGTTCCCGCCGCCAAATTTGTATTTGCTACTATTGATGAGAATGTCTCATTTTTCTTACCCGCCAATGAATTTGTAACAGTTGTAGCAAAGTTTGCATCATCGCCTAAAGCCAGAGCTAGCTCATCAAGTGTATTTAAGGCTGCTGGCGCATTGGCAATTAAATTATTAATTTGTGTATCAACGATATTATTAATTTCAGATTGTGTATATGTATTTGTTGAATTTAAATTTGTTACTGTGACAATTTCTACTATATCGCCAGCGGCAGCGGCGGAAGTAAGAGTAACAGTATTATTTCCAGATGTTGTATAATCTGTTGTTTTTAATAGTAGAAGACCATTGAAGTATACCTGCTCATATCCATCTACAAAGTTTACTGATGCTACAAAATTTGTTTGTGCCGCTGTGGCAGTAAATGTGTGGCGGCGGATAATATTAGGATCAAAAGAATCGGCGGAAGAATCAGATTCAATCCAAATATCGCCAACATCTGGGGATGAAGGAGCATCTGCTTGATAACTAGATCCTTGAATTAATGATGATAAAGTAGTTGGGGCATAATTTGTTCCTGCCGCCGAATATAATACTTGACCCGCATTTGGCGATTGAGTTGTTCCAGTTCCGCCATATTGGGTCGGAACATTAGTATGAGAATCTAAATTATTATTTGTAGCGAGAATGACGCCAGAATTATGGGATAAGCCATTTACAAATAGCTTATTTTTGACCTTAAAGTCTTTATCTGCCACAGGATCACTCTCCCCTTTGGATTATATCTTATTTTACCACATATGTTTTAAAAATAGTTAATGTTTAAAAGACAGCGAATATTAGTATCTGTTTGAGATACACCTGTATGAGGAGCGTCAGAATCAAAAACTACAAGCCTATTTTCTAAACTTTCAACTTTGTCCCCATTTTCAAAAAGAGTATATCCATTATTTGTATTTAAATAGTATACAGCTGTTTTATGCTTAAATTTAGTGTCAACATGAAAACCACCTTCTATGTGTTCTGGGGTGATCGTTCCAAGATTTGCTTTTACTCTTATAAGCATTGGAGTATTAATTTTTTCTATTAATGGCACAATATATTGATAATAGTCTGAAGAAATGCCTTGATTTTCTCTAAATAACATATGTATAAATTGGAACTTATATATATCTTTATTTGATTCTTTTTTGGCAATCCCGTCATGATAATACCAAGGAAAATTATAATTATCTATAAAAGCACTTTGTATTGATTTAAATATTTCGGCATCTAAATAATTGTCAAAAACTTCATATGACATAATTACTGCTTTCTACTATAAATTATTATATTTTATAATAACTATTGGGCTAGTTCCCAGGACTGATTATCTTCATTCCAAAAATATAAATTTCCATCTTGAGGATATGAAACTGGACATTCCCACCAACAAGTCTCCTCATTTAATATCCAAGAATTAAAAGGCTTTGGTGGAATAAAAGCATCTCTTTGTTGATCATAAATATATCCAATAGCGGCATAATTTTTTCTTAATGGAACTCCTCCATTTTTATGTTGGCCACCTAAAGTATTATATGATGTTTTAATCCATGTTCCGCCAAAACCCAGATCTTCGGCAAGAAACTCTTGTCCTCTATCTTCATGTAAATCATCAACAACTAGTACTCTTAGTACTACATTGTTTTCATCTATTTCTGCAAAATGTGCCATTATTTATATCTCCTATGTGTATATTCTACCTTAAATATCTAATAATTACAAGACCACTAGCGCCATTAGCAGTTCCGTAATCTCTTCCTCCGCCGCCGCCCGAACCAGTATTTGTTCTTCCATCTTGAGCTTTAATACCAAAATTTCCAAAAGTTAAACCACTATTTGCTCCGCTATTTCCGCCGCCTCCAATACCTCCAGCTGTAAATGTGCTACCTGCGCCGCCGCCGCCTCCTGCTATATACATTAACGATCCTGAAACTTCTCCAAATCCAGTTGCTTTGCACCATGACGAGAAAGCAGATGTTCCTGCACCTCCAGAACCTCCATTATTTCCTCCACCATTATTTCCTGGGGCTCCTGCACCGCCGCCGCCTCCTCCTCCGTAACTACCGCTAGCAGAACCATTACCACCTACATTGACATATGTTCCCGATGTGCCACCGCCAATACCGTTTTGCTGACCACCAGCTCCTCCGCCAGAACCTCCAGTTCCTCCATTTCCTTGTCCAGCAAAGTTTTCTCCGCCGCCACCGCCACCTGTTGCTGATGATCCATTAAATGAACTTGTTACTCCTTGATTACCTCTATTGCCATCAGTTCTTCCAGATCCTCCACCTCCAATAGATGCTGAATAATTTTGTCCTGAATTTAAAGATGCTCCAGTTACTAATGTAATGGCTCCCGCACCTCCGCCGCCGCCTGTTCCTCCGCCGCCACCTCCGCCACCACCAATAATAATATAATCAACAGTTAAAGCTTGTGTTGGAGTAAAGTTTGCTGTGCCAGTAAATGAATGATAAACATAAGTTGAATCTGATGTTATTAATCCGCCTGTTGCTTTTACGCTAGGGGATGCTCCAGGGAAAAAAGAACCTGTTGAAGTAAAAGTATGATAGGTGTAACCGCCTGCAGAAGTTACTGTTCCTCCAAAAGCCGCTTGAGAGCCAACGTATCTAACAATTGCTAATCCAGATCCTCCATTACCACTTGGCCCACCTTCACGAACTCCACCGCTACCGCTACCAGTATTTTGTGTTGCATTACCACTTGAAAAACTACCACCACTTGTAGCACCGCCTCCTCCTCCGCCACCTCCTGGACCGCCACCGCCTCCACCAGCATATGAACCACTTACGCCAGTTGATGTTGCAGATGCCCATGTTGAATAATTAACAGCAGAGCCCCCAGCACCACCACCGCCGCCTGAATCTGCTCCAGCTCCTCCTGCTCCGCCGCCGCCACCACCAATATAAGTGCCAGTTGTTGCTCCTCCTCCAAATCCTTGTCCAGATGTTCCAACAGTTTTTCTGTTGCTGGTGCCAGTTCCACCTGATCCGCCGCCTGATCCTCCTTCAAATCCTTCTATGCCTCCTGAGTTAAAGCCTCCGCCATATCCTCCTCCGCCACCAACAGCAAGAGTTAAATTACTAAACCTAGAGCTATTACCATTTCTTCCAAATCCTCCAGCAGCTGGCGCTCCGCCTGCACCAATCATGACTGGATATGATGTACCTATATCCAATGTCTGATTAGAGAAAAGTAAAAATCCTCCTGCGCCACCGCCGCCAGCATTTTGCCAGCCTCCAGAACCTCCACCAGCAATAACCATAATATCTGCAGACATAACAGCAGAGTCAGTTGTTATTTGATTACTTGCTGCTGATGCTGCTGAAATTCCCATTGCATTTGTTGCAGTAACTGTAAATGTATAATTTGTACCAGCAGTTAATCCAGTAATGTTTATAGTTCCTGATCCTGCTTGAGAGAGTGTGCCAGTTCCACCTGCTGGTGACGATGTGGCTGTGTAAGATGTAATAGTAGATGCGCCATTATTAGCAGGAGCAGTAAATGTTACTGTTGCTGTTGTTTGACCAGTCTTAGTTGCTGTTCCTATTGTTGGAGCTTGAGAAATAGTTGCGGCTGTTAAAGATGCAGAAGCAGATGAAGATAAGGATGTTCCATTAGCATTTGTTGCTGTAATTGTGTAAGTATATCCTGTTCCTGCAGTGCCACCAGTAACAATTATTGGTGAAGAAGAACCTGTATTTGTATGTCCACCAGAAGATGTTACTGTGTATGAAGTAATTGCCGAACCTCCTGTTGCAGGTGCTGTGAATGCCACTGAAGCTTGTGGCGAAGATCCAAAGGCTACTCCTGTTACATTTGATGCAGTTGGAGCAGATGGCGTTCCTGGCACAGTAGTTGCAGTAACTCCTGCTGATGCTGCAGATGCTGCAGATGTGCCATATACGCTAGTTGCGGTTACTGTATACGTATATGAAGTACTAGATTGAAGTCCAGTAACAGGAATTGGGCTAGTTGAACTTGTTCCTGTAAATCCTCCAGGAGATGATGTGGCTGTATATGTAGATCCTGGAACTGTTCCTGCATTAAATGCTACAGTCATTCTTCCGTCATTAAATGCTCTACCTGATCCAGTATTTGTGGCCACTACAGATGTTGGAGAAGTTGGGGCGGCTCCAACAGGAATCCAAACTGTTCCATTATAAAATTCAGGATATCCTAATTCAGTATTAGAATACAAAGTTCCTGTAGCTGGATTGGATGGACGAGATGCTGTATTGCCAATATTATAACTATTTGGCTGTGCCACCCAAGTTGTATTTGTTCCATCAGTTTGTAAAACTTTATTTGCATTACCAGTTTGGGCGGGAAGTAAAGAATTTAAAGTATTATTAGTAGAAGTTTGTCCTGTTCCGCCCATAGATACAGGAAGTGGAGTTTGGATATCCAAACCATTTTTTACTTTAAAGTCTTTATTAGCCATTAGAAGGTTATACTCCCACTAGTTGTAAAAACATAATAATTAAATCCATTAGCAGTTTGTAATGATCCTGTATACGAAGACGCTGCTAAAGAAGATTTTATAACAACCACTCCATCTTTACCTGCACCACTAGCGCTAATTGGCATACTTCCATCAGCCTGTGCTCCTCCACCGCCGCCTGAGCCAAAAGATGTAGCATTTCCACCATTGACATATCCTTTTGCGCCATTTCCAGCACCAGTACCACCTATACCAGCTGGTCCACTATGTGTCCCTCTATTACCTCCGCCGCCGCCTGAGCCTACATATGTCATACCTGAAAAAGCAGTTAAGCTTGCTATATCTGAAGGTAGTTGATAGCCTTGTCCGCCATTTCCTCCTGCTTGAGTTTGTCCATTAGATCCAGATGTTGAATATCCTCCACCGCCAGCTGCTGAAATATTAGAGTCTCCTCCAAACCCGCCATTATTTCCTTGACCTACTGTTCCTGTTCCACGTAGAGAAGAATTATTATTTCCCCCACCGCCAGAACCTCCATTTGCTGACGATGGTACCGAACCAGATGCATATGCTATTCCGCCGCCACCGCCTATTGCTGTGTACGTTCCATCTCTATCTACAACTGAAGAGTTGCTGCCCTTAATTCCATTTGTAGATAAATCTCCAGGACCGATTTGGCCTCCTGGTCCTCCAACTGTGATAAGATATTGAGTTGAAAAATTAAAGCTTAAAGATTGTGAAGGAATAACTCCGCCACCTCCACCGCCACCTCCTAAACCACCAGCACTACCGCCACCTGCTACTATTAATGCTGTGGCACTTACTGCAGCTAACGGTGTAACTGAACTACTTGCAGAACTTGCAGCAGATGTACCATTTGCATTTGTTGCTGTTACTGTAAATGTGTATGCAGTTCCATTGGTAAGTCCTGTTACACTGATTGGTGAAGATGCGCCAGATGCTGTAATGTTTCCTGGTGATGAAGTTACGGTATAGGATGTAATTGCTGAACCGCCTGTTGCTCCAGCTGTAAATGTAACTGATGCTGATGCGTTTCCTGCTGTTGCAGTTCCAATTGTTGGTGCCTGTGGCACAGTTGTTGCAGTTACTCCAGCAGAAGCTGCTGATGCTGCAGATGTGCCATAATTATTTGTAGAAATTACAGTATATGTGTATTGTGTAGAAGATTGCAAACCAGTTACAGTAATTGGCGACGATGCGCCAGATGCTGTATATCCACCTGGTGATGATGTGACCGTATATGATCTACCTAAAATAGTTCCAGGAGTAAATGCAACTGATGCGGCTCCGTTATTAAATGCTCTTCCTGAGCCAGAATTTGTTGCGGTGACACCAGTTACAGTAGATGCAATACCACCAACTTGCTCCCAACCATAAGTTTCTCCAGTATAAACTTCCATAAAACCAGTCTGTGTGTTTGAATAAACCTGTCCAGTTATTGGCGATGCAGGACGTCCTGCTGTATTGCCATAACTTACATGACCATTTGCTGCTGTTGCATGGGAAGAGATGGCTGCCGCTGTCTCCGTATCCGTCGCCAAAGCGGTGGCGGTGGAGAGAACGTTAGCTACATCTCTTGCCCTAGTCAATTTATATTACTCCATTGATACTAATTGCCAATTGAGATCATCTTCACTCCAACGATAGAATTGTCCATCTGTTGGATATGGTGTAGGTGCATCCCATAGGCATGTATCTTCATTTAGTGTCCAAGAATTAAAAGGTTTAGGTGGAATAAAT
>Ga0315904_10005613_pt1 | contig 17388 bp, 13 predicted proteins | sample LakEriMetagenome_6_FD_203529 | JGI IMG/M metagenome (GOLD analysis project Ga0315904, IMG submission 203529) | Freshwater fungal communities from buoy surface, Lake Erie, Ohio, United States - Buoy 12 MA120 | ecosystem: Environmental > Aquatic > Freshwater > Lake | place: USA: Lake Erie, Ohio...
CTTTTCTTCGGTCTCATGAACCAGTCTGCTGTCGAACATACGAGGTAGATCAGCCTCATACTGACGCTGCTTCTCTTCATCCCGAGGATTTGGAGTTTTTGAGAATGGCCACATAGGATTTTACTTTTCTAGAAGCCCAAACACCAGGCTGGCTTTGTGATTCAGCGCACCTGGAGCGCTGATGGTTTGAGAGGCTGAGATAAGGAGTGCGGCACCCATCAAACAGTGCACGGCGTTTGCCTTCGCCGTGGGGTAATTCGATCTTTTCATCGTCTCGTTGGTTGGTGCCTGAAACAAAACCAGCCACCCCGATCTCTCAGGGTGGCCGGGGAGTTAAGAACTCGTGGCAAAACGAGCGCGGGGGCCTTTAGTCGCCCCCGGAGGAGAGACCTGGACATGCGCCACCGCCTCCCCGACCGTTTCGGTCTGGAGGCGGCGCTGTTGCGGTCAACGCCCACCGTTTGCCACGGGGTTCTTAAGCCCCGGTCCGGGTTTTTCCGGACGCCATGAGGAAACCAATCTCCACCACGGTCGGCAAGCTCAAAGGGAAGCGAGGCGTAGCTTTGCAGTGATTGGCGCCGCCCCTAGCAAGCCAGCCCTACATCTGGCACTTTCCACTCCGGACCCTCTGCCTGCGAAGGCATGGTTCGGGCCTCGGCCCCGGTTCCAACTCCCGCTACCGACCAACAGGCGGGCCAACACAGTCTCGGTCACGCTCGCGGGCGTGACGTCAAGGCAACCATCCTTGGCGGGGTTAAATGGCGCGGGGACTCTAAACAACGCGCGTCAGGCTCACTCCCCTTGCCCTCAGTTCCGCTGGGGGGAGGGGGGGCTATGCACCGGGGTTGCAAGGGGCGGAGCGGCTGGGGTGGCTGCCCCCCTCACCCCTCCAACTCCGGAAACAGCCCCGGCGTGCCATCTTCGTCCAACGGGTTCTCCGGCAATGGGTCGCCGTCGAGCAAGTGAGAGCGCTGGTCGCGCAGGCGCACCAGCATCTTGTCGTGAATGAAGCGCACGTTGTCGAAGACGTTGATGGCACCTGCTTGATTGGCCGTCCATTCGAGCAAGGAGTGGCTGGCCGCCTGGTTGAGTGAATCAAATGCCCGGTCGCCGATCCGGCAGCGGCAGGCGGCAAGCTGGCGGGAGCCGGCGTGGGCGAAGCGGAGATCCTCCTCCAACAGGATCGGCACCAGCGGGCGGTCCGGCGACTTGGACAAGGCCGGTCGCTGCGCCTCGCGGTGCCCGACCCACAAGGCCCATAACTTGTCCTCATCCTTTACCGGATTGAGCGGCAGGTAGAGCCAGGTGCCTGCCGGGAAAAGCATCATACCGTCCGCAGTGCCCGCGGGTGATGGTGGTGCGCTTGGACGGTCGGCGCAAACCTGCGACTCTGCGACGGGAAGTCGGATCAAAAACTCGCTGCCTGCCAGCAATCCATGCGGCTGTCCGGAGCTATGGGTTTCCCAGACGGTGCCGTTCCAGAGCAACCGGAGTTCAAAATGATTCATGACCGATTCGGGAGTTGTGCCCTCATCGAATCATATCGGTTCTTTCACGCCACCAGAAAATGACCGGCAAGCGAATCGTCACCATCCTTGGGCTTGTCCCTCCGGGCTCCGCCACCTATCAAGACCCCATCACGCCCGATGGGTGGCGGGCGATGTTCCTCCGGAGAGTGCGAGTGAACCAGGCCCGGCCACCAGCATGAGCGTGACATATCCCCGGCATATTCCCGTCCCCATCCCGAATGAAAACCGTCCGCGACGCCTGCCAGCTCCAGCCCACCGCCCTCTCGATCAAGCTCAGCGACCAGATCGAGCAGCTCGACGAACTGATCCACGCAGAAGGCGACGGCACCGCGTTTTTCGAGAAAACCTTCATCACCGGCGGCATGCGCGACCTCGTCAGCGAGGGCGTCGCCCGTCTGGCTGGTGTTTCCTCGCAGGCGGTATTCCACCTCAAACAGGCCATGGGTGGCGGTAAAACCCACCTACTGGTCGGCTTCGGGCTGCTGGCGAAGCACCCGGCACTGCGGAAAACCCACCTCGGCGGCGACGCCAATGCCCAGATGTTCGACACCGCCGCGGTGGCCGCCTTCAACGGCCGCAACAGCCCGGCGCACTACTTCTGGGGCGAAATTGCCGCCCAACTCGGCAAGGCCGACAAATTCCAGAAATACTGGTCCGCCGGCCCGAACGCCCCGGACGAAAAGGCGTGGCTGGACCTCTTCGAGGGCGACCAGCCCATCCTGATCCTGCTCGACGAAATGCCGCCGTATTTCGAGGACCTCGCCACCCGGCCGATCGGCACCGGCACCGTTGCCGACATCGCCACCCGCGCGTTCGCCAACATGCTCACCGCCGCCGGAAAGAAGGCGAATGTCTGCGTGGTCATCTCCGACCTCCATGCCGCCTACCAGACCGGAGGCAGCCTGATCAACCGCGCCCTCGACAACGCCCGCCAGGAACTCGGCCGCCAGGAGCGGACCATCACCCCGGTGGACCTCGCTGCCAACGAGATCTACGACATCCTGCGCAAGCGCCTGTTCGCCGCGCTACCGGACCAAGCCGAAATCGACGACATCGCCGACGCCTATGGCAAGAAACTCGCCGAAGCATCGAAATCGAAGGTCGCCGGGCGCGGGGCCGAGGCCATCGCCGACGAAATCGCCGCCACCTATCCATTCCACCCGATGCTCAAGAGCATCGTGGCTCTCTTCAAAGAGAACGAGCAGTTCAAGCAGACCCGCGGCCTCATCGAACTGGTGTCCCGGCTGCTCAAGTCCGTCTGGGAGCGCCCGGCCAACGATGTCTTCCTGATTGGCCCGCAGCATTTCGACCTGTCCATCGCCGACGTGCGCGACAAGCTCACGGAAATCTCCGGCATGCGCGAGGTCATCGCCCGCGACCTCTGGGCCTCCGGCCAGTCGGCCCACGCCCAAGTGATCGACCTCCAGACCGGCAAAGACGCCGCCAGCCAGGTCGGCGCGTTGCTCCTGACCGCCAGCCTCTCCACCGCCGTCAACGCGGTGAAGGGCCTGACCGGTGCCGAAATGGTCGAGTGCCTCGTCTCCCCCTTGCGCGAGGCCTCCGATTTCCTCGCCGCCTTCGAGGAGCTGGAAAAATCCGCGTGGTATCTTCACCACAACACCGAAGGCCGCTACTACTTCGATCGCGTCGAAAACCTCACCAAACTCCTCCAGAGCCTCGCCCACGACGCCCCGGAAAACCAGATCGACGATCTGATCCGCCGCCGCCTCAAGGACATGTTCCAGCCCTCCCGCAAGGCCGCCTACGACGAGGTCCTGCCGCTGCCGAAGCTCGCCGAGGCCGCCGACAAGGTCCGCCGCGGACGGGTGCTCATCGTGGTCAGCCCCGATGCCAAGGTGCCGCCGGAGGAGGTGCAGAAATTCTTCGACGGCCTGAGCCAGAAAAACAACCTGCTCGTGCTCACCGGCGACAAGACCGCCATGGCCAGCGTGGAAACCGCCGCCCGCAAGCTCTACGCCGCCCAGAAAGCCGACGGCCGGGTGCCGAAGGGCCACGCCCAGCGCGAGGACCTGGAGAAAAAGCAGCAGCAATACGAGCAGGACTTCAACGCCACCGTGCTCAGCCTCTTCGACAAGGTGCTGTTCCCTATCCAGCGCGCTGGCCGCCCCTGCCAGCTCGCCTCCAAGGCACTCGAATCCAGCCGCGACACCAACAAGCCCTACAACGGCGAGGAGCAGATCGAGAAAACCCTCGTCTCCAACCCTCTCAAGCTCTACCTCGACGTCGAAGCGGAGTTTGATGCCATCCGCGACAAGGCCGAGGACCTGCTCTGGCCGGAAAACCAGGACGAAGTCCGCTGGTCCGATGCCCATGACCGCTACGCCGAGCAGGCAGGCATGCCGTGGCTGCCGCCCAAGGGACTCGACACCCTCAAGTCCATCGCCTGCAATCGCGGCCTCTGGGAGGATCTCGGCAACGGCTACCTCACCCGCAAGCCGAAGAAGAAAACCACCTCCGTCCAGGTCATCGCCGAGTCCGAGCCGGACGACGACGGCCGCGTCCGTCTGCGCGTCAACCCGATGAATGCCGGCCCCGCGCCGCGCATCCACTATGCCGAGGACGCCCCGGTCACGGAAAAGAGCCCGCAGCTCAAGGACCAGTTCCTCACCACCACCGCCCTGCGGGTGAACTTCCTCGCCATCGATCCCTCCGGCCAGTTCGACACCGGCGACCCGGTCACCTGGACCAACACCCTCGTCGTCCGCACCCGCCTCGATGAGAAAACCCGCACCGTCGAGCTGCTCGTCGCCCCGCCGGGCCGGGCGCAGGTGCGCTACACCACCGGCGGCGAGGAACCGCGCGAGGGTTTTGTTTACGATGCCCCGGTGCCGATTGGCGAGGGTGAGGCACTGATGCGCGTCTTTGCCAGCGCCGAGGGGGTCGAGGTGAAAAAGGAGTTCCGCTACCCTGCCAAGGGTCGCAAGGGACTGCGCGTCGACGAGGTGAAACCCGGCCGTATCGTCCACCGCAGCGGCCGCAAGCTCGACTCGCGCGCCAAGACCTACGCCGGCCTCAAGCAAGCCGCCGAAAAGTCCGTCGAGTTCGAGAATGTCGCCCTCACCATTGGCCAGGGTGCCCAGGCGGTGCAGGTGATGATCGGCGAGATCCGCGTGGATGCCGCCTTCATCGAGACCCTGCTGAAGGCCATCGAAGGGAAATTCTCGCCTGATGCCCCAGTCACCCTTACGTTCCGCAAGGCCCACTTCGCCTCCGGCCACGACCTCAAGGAATTCGCCGAAAAACTCGGCATCGAACTCGCCCAGACCGAAATCGAACAATGACCCGCCCCGCGACGAAATACACGGACTTCGGCGCGCCCGACCAGTTCGGCACGCACCTTTTCCGCGTGGAAATCCCGGCCTCCCGGGCCGAGGGGGTTGTCATCGTCGAGGACTACGGCTACCGGGGGGCGGAAGGCGGCATCCCGCAGCACGAGGAACGCGTCATCCTGCCCCGGCCCGTCTGGTCCGGCATCGCCGACATCGCCCGACGCGAGTTCAACGACCGGCTGAAGGCTGCCAAGGTGCCTGCCGCCCGCTGGCACACCGGCACCAACCTGGTGGACCGACTGCTCGGCAAGGAACTCTGCGTCCTCGCCTGGGCAGCTGAAACCGCCAATGACGACCAGATCCCGGTCATCTGCGGCAAATGGGCCGCACTGCGCCCCGAGGAACGCTGGTGGCTCTTCGCCATGACCGCCGCCGAGGCTGGCCTGCCGGAGGACACCCAGCGCGGCTGGCGGCGCGCCCTCTTCCATGCCCTCGCCGATGGCGAGAAACCCCGCGAAGGCCGCAAACGCCGCCGCCCGGTGGAAACCGATCTGTTCTCCCTGCCCCTCTTCGCCTCCAACGAATGAACCAGCCCGTCACCCCCTTTGCCCTCAAGGACGCCCCCTCGCTCATCGAGCGCCTCCTGCCCGTGCAGAAGCTCTCGGCGGAGGCCTACAAGGAGCAGATGGCAAACGTCGGCAAAACCCTGACCGCACTCGGCTCCTATTGGAAGGGCCGGAAACCGCTTATCCTAAACAAGGCCTGCATCCTCGGCTGCCTGCTGCCCGCCACCGACAACCCGCAGCGTGACCTCGAAATCTTCGAGAAGCTGATGGCGATGGATGATGAGTCCTTCGTGGCGCGCTGGCCGCGTCGCCCGAAACCCAAGGAAGTCCTGGCCGAATTATCGATTGCCCGCATCGCTGATTATTTCGTGTCCGACCCTCCCATGCTCCTGCCGGAATCCGCGCCGGTGGACTGGTCGAAGCCGGAGCTTGAGAATGTGAAGGTGCAATGGCGCGACGATGTTTCCGAGATGGAGCGCCGTCGCTTGGAAGGTCAACTGCTGCCAAGGGCGACCTACCGCGACCGTGTGGATAAGGCCAAACGCCCGGAGGAGGTGATGGACAGCGTCCATGCCCATATCTGGGACGCTGTGAACACCCACCTTGGCACTCACGCAAGTTCGTTCCCCGAACTGGTCGAGCAACTCGGCATCATGCGCTTCGGCCACCGCCCACGCGTCGGCGACACATTCTCGGGCTCTGGGCAAATACCCTTCGAGGCCGTGCGCCTCGGCTGTGATGTTTATGCCTCCGATCTAAATCCGATCGCTTGCATGTTGACTTGGGGTGCTTTCCACATCGTCGGCGGCTCACCCGAACGCCGTGCGGAATTGGCAAGAGAGCAGGAACAACTCGTAGCAAAAATCCGCGAGGAAGTTGATGCGCTCGGCATCGAGACGGACGGAGAAGGCTGGCGTGCGCGCGCTTATCTTTACTGCGTCGAAGCCCGGATGCCGGACGGCTGGCTCGTCCCGCTGCTACCCAGTCAGCTTGTGAGTGTGGACGACGGCGCAATCATCGAACTGGTGATGGATGAGAAACAGAAACGCTACGATATCAAGCTGCGCAATGGGGCCAGCGCTGAGGAAATGAAAGCGGCCTCGCGCGGTACGGTGCGCACGGATGGCCGCGGGCAAGACCCCTACGTCATACATCCGGGCGGGAGGACCACGATGAAAATTTCCACGCTGCGCGGCGACTACCGGACTGCTGATGGAGGGAGTGGGAACAAGCTGCGCAAGTGGGAGAAGATGGACTTTAAACCAAGGCCCGACGATATTTTTCAGGAGCGGCTCTACGCAGTGCAGTGGACGAAGCCCAAAAAAACGGGGAAAGGATTCCATCTCGAATTTCGCTCTGTGACCGACGACGACCTCAAGCGCGAGCGAATCGTCGAGGACTTCGTCACGAAGCATTTCGCTCATTGGCAGACTAAGGGTTGGCTCCCAGACATGCAGATTGAGCCGGGAGCGGAAACGATGCGCCTTTCACGTGAGCGCGGTTGGACTCATTGGCATCACCTCTTTAATCCGCGGCAGTTGCTCCTTAATTCGCTCGTGAATCGCCACAGCAGCGCAATCCTCAAACCTGCGTTTGCGCAGGTGCTTCAATACAGCGCGCGTCTTTGCATGTGGCACTCAGCTGGCGGCGGGCGGGCCGGGGTGCAAAACGTCTTCTCAAACCAAGCGCTCAACACGCTTTTTCAATATGGCACACGAGCATCGGAGAATCTCACGCCGTTTATCGGAAAGGAGTATCGCTCGTTTCCAATCGGTGAGGTCTCGACTCCGAGCAATGCGATACCGGCTGACCAACTAACCATGGAGAACGATGTGTATGTGACCGATCCACCCTACGGCGACGCGGTCAACTACGACGAGATCCTCGACTTCTTCATCGCCTGGTTGCGCAAGAACCCGCCGGCGGAATTCGCGGGATGGACTTGGGACAGCCGGCGGTCGCTGGCGATTAAGGGGGATGGCGAGGAATTTCGGCGCGGCATGGTGGCGGCCTACAAGCGCATGACCCAGTGCATGCCGGACAACGGCATGCAGGTGATCATGTTCACCCACCAGTCCGGTAGCATTTGGGCGGACATGGCTAACATCGTCTGGGCCAGCGGCCTGCAAGTGACAGCCGCTTGGTATGTGGTCACCGAGACCGACAGCCCGCTGCGCACTGGCAGTTATGTAAAAGGCACCGTGCTGCTCGTCTGCCGCAAGCGCTCCGGCACGCACAAGACCACCCGCGACGACCTCGCGTGGGAAATCCAGGAGGAAGTGGAGAAGCAGATCCACGACCTCTCCGGCCTCAACCAGCAGGCCAAGGGACTCTACCGCGATGAGAACGTCTTCGAGGATGCCGACATCCAGATGGCCGGCTACGCCGCCGCTTTGCGCGTGCTCACCCGCTACCGCACCATCGATGGCCGCGACATGACCGCCGAGGCCATCCGCCCCCGCGTCAAGGGTGAGACCACCTTCGTGGACGGTCTCATCGCCTTCGCCGTGGACACCGCCAACCAATGCCTCGTCCCGCGTGGCATCGACGAACGCCACTGGAAGGAGTGCAGCGGCGCGGAGCGCTTCTACCTCAAGCTGCTCGACCTCGAAGCCAAGGGCCTCAAGACCCTCGACAACTACCAGAACTTCGCCAAGGCCTTCAAGGTGCGGGATTTCCGCGCCCTGCTGGGCAGCCAGCGCGCCAACGATGCCCGTCTCAAAAGCGCCGAGGAATTCGGCAAGACCGAGATGAGCGAAGGCTCCGAGCTGCACCAGTCCACCCTGCGCGCCGTGCTCTATGCCCTGTGGGAATTGCAGAAGAACCTCGATGGCACCGAAGTCCTCGCCCACCTCGCCCTCAACATCCCGGACTACTACGCCAACCAGGGCCAGCGCGACCGCGTGGTCGAATTCGCCGCCTACCTCGCCGACAAGCTCGCCACCCACCGCCCCGAAGAAGCCAGCGCCGCCCGCGTCCTCCGCGACCTGGTGCGCAACCAGCGGATCGGCTAGGTTACCACCGCGCAACCATGCCCGCAGCAGCCGTCACCCTCGAATCGATTCTCGCCGCCGCCCAAGCCGGAGAGGGCGTGGATTGGGAATTCAAGTCCGCCCGCGGCGGCGTGCCGGGCAGCCTTTGGGAAACCTATTCCGCCATGGCCAATACCGAGGGCGGCGTGATCGTGCTCGGGGCCAGCGAGGATGAATCCGGCGTCCAGCTCGATGGCCTTTCCCCGGATCAGGCGGAACGCTACCGGCGCGATCTCTGGGCCGCCCTCAACAATCGCGGCAAGGTTAGTCTCAATTTGCTACGCAACGAGGATCTCAGCGTGCTCACGTTCGGTGCGGCGCGGTTAATGGTCCTGCGTGTCCGGCGCGCCACCCGGTCGGAACGGCCGGTTTACCTGAGTAGTCAGCCATTCGGAAACACCTGGCGACGCGACCATGAAGGCGATTTCCGCTGCAATGATCCGGAAGTCAGGCGGATGTTCGCCGATGCGCAGGAAACCCGCCCCGACCACCGCATTCTGGAAGGGTTCACGCTGGCGGACCTCGACCCGGCAAGCCTCAGCCAATACCGTCAGCGGTTCCGCGCCGCCAAGGGCGATCACCCGTGGCTGGCCTTCGAAAACCGCGAGTTGCTCGAAAAACTCCAGGGTTGGCGACGGGACCGCAGCAGCGGCCAGGAAGGCCTCACGCTGGCCGGGATTGTCATGTTCGGGCGCACGGAAGCCATCCGCGATCCGGCAGCCGCACCTGAGTTTTTTCCCGACTACCGAGAGAAGCTTGATCCCGCGCTGCGCTGGACCAACCGCATCTACCCCGATGGCACCTGGGAAGCGAACCTGTTCCAATTTTACCAGCGGGTGTGGCCTCACCTCGCAGCCGGGCTGCCGACCCCCTTTCGACTTGAAGCGGGCATGCGCAAGGACGAAACCCCTGCCCACGAGGCATTGCGCGAAGCCTTCGTAAATGCGCTGGTCCACGCCGACCACACCGCTCCGGGCGGACTTGTGATCGAGCGCCATCCGGATCGCTTCGTGCTGTCTAACCCCGGCACGCTGCTCGTTTCCCTGGAGCAATTCCGGCGCGGCGGCGTAAGCGAGTGCCGAAACACAGCCCTTCAGCAGATGTTCCTGATGATCGGCGGCGGCGAGCGTGCCGGCTCCGGGGTGGACAGGATCCGCACCGGCTGGTTGAGCCGGCACTGGCGGCCACCGCTACTCCGCACCCAAGCCCGGCCCGACCGGGTGGAATTGCTCCTGCCCATGGTCAGTCTCATCCCGGAAGGAACGATTGGAGCCTTGGAGCAGCGGTTCGGCAAAGCGACGGTGGGCGGGCTCCCTGCGGATGCCTTGCAGGCCTTGGCAACCGTGGAAATCGAGGGAAGTGTCACGAATACCCGCCTGCAGGAGTTGCTTGATCGCCACCCCAGCGACATCACCCGCCTGCTGCAATCCCTCTGCAACAACGGATTCCTGATCTCCGACAACCGGCGGCGATGGACGACCTATCGGTTCGGAGACAAGCCAGCCGATCCCAGCCTCTTCGACGGATCTGTTCCGGCGGGGGACTCCTCACATTTGGCCGGGGACTCCAAACATTTGTCGGCGGCCGACTCCATACGTTTGCCCGGGGACTCCATACACAAGGCCGAGGACTCGATACATTTGGAGCCGGGGGCTTCGGGCAAAGACGCCCCATTTGATCCACCCGCAATCGTATCCGAGGTCGCCCGGGCAGGGAAAGTCACGAAGCGGGAGGTCATGGAGCAGGCTATACTCGAAGCCTGCCGCGGAAGGTATTGGACCGTGAATCAACTCGCCAAGATGCTCGATCGCCATCCGGTTGGACTGCGCTCCCGTTACATCAGCCCATTAGTGGCCGCAGGCAAGCTGCGCCTCCGCTTCCCCCGCGCCGGGAACCGCCCGGACCAAGCCTACACCACGGTCGATCCCGGCGGCGCATCCGAGCCCCCTCCCTGACCCTCCCCCGATGTCTCCCGATCCGGCCAGCCCGCTCCGCCGCTTTTCCTCCCGCCGCCAGCGGTTGGATCATGCGTTTCTGGCGGATGCGCTACGCGGGGCGCGCTCCTACGATCGCATAGCCGGTTACTTCCGCAGCTCCATCTTCGAGCTCGTCGGCGAGGAGATCGGCGATATCCCCAAGGTCCGCATCGTCTGCAACAGCGAGCTGGACGCCGCCGATGTGATCGTTTCCCGCCATGTCCGGGAAACGGCCCTCAAAGAGCACTGGAACGATGCTCCGCCGGAGGTCGAGGCACTGCTTCACCGCGACCGCTACCGCAAGCTGCATGACCTGCTCACCAGCGGCCGGGTGGAAATCCGCGTGGTACCGAAGGACCGCACCTTTCTCCATGGCAAGGCCGGGGTCATTGAAAAGGCCGACGGCACTGACACCAGCTTCCTCGGTTCTATCAACGAGACGAAAAGCGCCTTCGCCGGAAATTACGAGATTCTCTGGGAAGACCCATCGCCCGAAGGCGTGGCCTGGGTCCGCGAGGAGTTTGAGGCGCTATGGGACGATTCGTTTCCCCTGCCCGATGCCATCATCGAGGAAATCGGCCGGGTGGCCGAGCGCCAGGAGATGAAACTCGGTGAAGTCGCCGAGGCGGACCTGCCCGGAGCCGCACTGGCGGAAAGCCCGATCTACCGCGGCGGCGAGCAGCTCCAGCCATGGCAGCGGGCCTTCGTGACGATGTTCCTCCAGCACCGCGAGACTTACGGCCGCGCCCGCCTCCTGCTGGCCGACGAGGTCGGTGTGGGCAAGACCCTGTCGCTGGCCGCGAGCGCCCTGCTTTCCGCCCTGCTCGACGACGGCCCGGTGCTGATCCTATGCCCGTCAACGCTCACGCTCCAATGGCAGGTGGAGCTGAAAGACCGGCTCGGCATTCCCAGTGCCGTCTGGCTCTCCGCCCGCAAGGTGTGGCAGGATCACCGCGGCCATGTGATCAAGACTCGCGGTGCGGAGGACATCACCCGCTGCCCGTTCCGCATCGCCATCGTTTCCACCGGCCTCATCTTCCACTCCTCCGAGGAACGGCGGCTCCTGCTGGAAAAGCGATTCGGCACCGTGATCCTCGACGAAGCGCACAAGGCGCGCCGTTCCGGCGGCCTCGGCCAGCGCCGCGACGAGCCGAACAACCTACTCGACTTCATGCTGCGGATCGGTCCGCGCACCCGCAACCTGCTACTCGGCACCGCGACGCCGATCCAGACCGAGGTACGGGAGCTGTGGGACCTGCTGCGCATCCTCAACAGCGGCGTGGACTTCGTCCTCGGCAGGGAGACCACCAGCCTGTGGCCGGACCCGGAGCGCTCGCTGCCGGTGGTGAAGGGGGAAACCCAACCCACGGACGAACGCGAAGCATGGGAATGGCTTCGCAATCCGCTGCCCCCTGGCGATGACGACCAATCCGTGGCCGCGCTGCGCCTGCAACTCGGTATCCCTTCCGGCAGCTTCTTCACCGACAAGGGATTCGGATCACTTGGGTTTTTCGAGCAGCAGAATGTCGCCGCCACGCTCGCTCCGGGATACTTCCGCGAGCACAACCCGCTGCTGCGCCACATCGTCCTGCGTCGGCGTCAAACGCTCGAAGACGCGGGCCTGCTGGAACGCGTCGGCGTGGACGTCCACCCGCAGGTCGGTGAGAGCTACGGGCCGGTCCATTTCGACGGGCTCGGCCTGCTCACCAACCACCCCTTCGACCTCGCCTATCAGGCGGCCGAGGATTTCACCGCCGCCCTGCAACGCCGCACCAAGGCCGCAGGATTCATGAAGACGCTGCTGCTCCAGCGCATCTGCTCCAGCTTCGCCTCCGGCAAGGCCACCGCCGAGAAGCTCCTCCGTGGCGAAGACCCGGATGGCGACGACGACAACCATCCCGAAATCCCGGAGATGCTCGCTGGCATGACCACCGAAGAGGCTACTTCACTCCAACGGATTGTCGCAGAGCTATCACGCCCCGAGGCCCGCGACCCCAAGCTCGCCGCGGTTCAGTGGTTTCTGACCGGTATGCGTTCCGACGGGCGCACGTGGCTGGATCTCGGCTGCATCATTTTCAGCCAATACTACGACACCGCCTATTGGGTGGCCTCGGAATTGGCTGGAGCACTTCCCGGCGAACCGGTGGGTCTCTATGCCGGCACCGGGCGTAGCGGCCTGTTCCGCGACGGGGACTTTGCGTATATCGAACGCGATGATTTGAAGCGGGCAGTCAAGCGCCACGAAATCCGCCTCATGGTCGCCACCGATGCCGCCTGCGAAGGTCTCAACCTCCAGACGCTCGGCACCCTCATCAACATCGACCTGCCGTGGAACCCTTCGCGCCTTGAGCAGCGCCTCGGCCGCATCAAGCGCTTCGGTCAGGCCCGCCGCTCGGTGGACATGCTCAACCTCGTCTATCACGAAAGCCAGGACGAGAAGATCTATCGGGTGCTATCGCGCCGGCTCCGGGACAAGTTCGACATCTTCGGCGGCCTACCGGACACCATCGAAGACGAATGGATTGCCACCGAGGAGGAACTCGAAGCCCGCATGGACGAATACCTCCACCTCCGCCAGCAATCCCGTGATTCTTTCGAGCTTCGCTACAAGCCCACCATCGACCCCGAGGCCAACCGCTGGGAACGCTGCTCCCGCGTCCTTGCAAGGAACGATGTGGTCAGCACGCTGTCGGAACCGTGGTGAATGTCGTTCACTTCAAGCAGAACAACCTCAAAAATTCATATGACCGATAAGCATCTCGATGCCGTCGTCAAAGCCACCGTCAAGCTTCCCTGCATGGGAGGGCAGGGAGTCTTGGTTGGTGGCGGACTCATACTGACCGCGGCACATTGCCTCGATTACGATTCGACGACCGGTGTTCAAATAACATTGGGGGATCAGCCACTTATTGAAGTTGAAACCGCTGATGGCTTGAATTTCATGCTCACGCCGTGGGTAATCGAGTCGGTGTCTGATATCGCCCTGCTAGGGCCGCCCGACAATCAATCATACGGTGAAGACGTGGAGAAGTTAGAGGATTTCTGCTTCAAAACAAAGGCAGTGCCGATTTTTCGCGGCGTGCTCATTGGCGCGTCCGTACCAATAATGATTCGGAGTCACAAGCAGAGGTGGATCAATGGAACGGTCGAGCAACATGGCCTCAGCTCCCATAGAGTTGGAATCCGAGCCGATGAGCAAGTGGAAGGCGGAACATCCGGCGGCCCGATTGTAACCAAAGAAGGTCACCTGGTCGGAATCGTATCACAGTCCTCGGAGACGGGCGGCCCATGTATTGGGGTAACACCTCGGCCGCACCTTGCACTTCCGTCTTGGGCGGCAAAACTCATTTATAAGCGTCGGTTTGAGGGGCACTTCTGAGGGCTCGGGTAGAAACATCATTGCAGAATATGCTGTCTCGACTTCCGCGCGGCGTGAGCGCATGGTGCATTTGCCATGGACGATTCACCACTCACTCCCGAAGGCGAACTCGCGCTGAATGCGATGCTCGGAACAATGAAAGTCAAGGGCGTCCTGACGGACGAAATGATCAGCCAGGAGGAGGGGGAGATAATCCTCGGCAAGCCGTTCAGCCAATGGCCGAAGGAACTGCAGGAGAAGCTGATCCCCTACGGGGCGAGCCCGGCGATTCGGTGAAAACCCAACTGATGCCAACCCCAACCAAAACCACCATGAACCGTTCGGACTCCACAACCCCGCGGGGAGCCCCGTGGCCACCTCCAGCTCCAGCCGTCGCTTCGGCGATCTTCGTGGCAACAATCAAGGGCCAGGTGACGGAGGAGGAAATCGCAGCGGTGGACGGCCTGCCGCCGTCGAAGTTCCCCCGGGAACTGATGATCAAGCTCGGGTTCAATCCGCCGATCGAAGTCGAGGCAAAAGCGAAATAGAACGAGCCTAAAGCGGATGGAACCAAAAAAGGGGTAGGCTGGAAGTGGCCACCGCGCCCGCACCGACATGCCGCGGCGGGCTCGCCAATGGATCCCCGCCTATCGCCTGAATTTCAGCGGATTCTGGAAGGTGCTGCCTCCGCGCTTTCCGTCCCACTTGCCGCCCGCAGGAGCGCCTTCATCCGCTTCACCGTTGAAGTGCCCTTGCCGGTCCGCGCCGCCACATCGCGCAGGCTCTTCCCGGCCCGTAGCAGGCGCACCACGTCGGCGTGTTTGGCCAGCAACTGCTCCGGCGGGACTGTGGTGCCCGCAGGCCGGCCAAGCCGCCTACCGCGCCTCCTGGCGGCCTCCAGACCCGATAAAATCCGCTCGCGCAGGGTTTCCCGCTCCGCCAGTGCCATCTCGGCCAGGACCGCCAGCATCATCCCGGCGGCCGGGTTGCGCTTGCCACTGTCGAGCATGGTCTCGATCCGCTGGCTGTGCCAGTAGAGGCTGACCCTCAAATCGAGCAACCGCTCCACAAAGCCATGCACAACCGCCGGGCGGCGACCTACCCGCGAAACCTCGTGCACCAGCACCTTCCGGATAGCACCGGCCGCGGCTAGCGCCTCCACTCGCGCTAGCCCGTGTCGGTCCGCATCCTTCGCTGCACCGGAGACACCGTCCTCCTCGACCACCTCGATCACTTGCCATTTCCGCGCCTCCGCCACGGCACGCAACTCGTGCACCTGCCGCTCGGTTTCCTGACGCTTGGTGGACACCCGGACCAGAATGGCAACCGGGACAACGGGGCATGGCTTTGTTTCCATGCCGGGTGTGTTCGCTCTGGTGTGCTATCTATTCCAGTGTAATCACGGTCCCTCCCGGCTCTATTTTCAGACCCCGGAGGTTGGCGTAACAGCAACGTTTCCGGATTGCTGAAACGCCAAGAAATGAGTGGGGTTTCTCTGGTCCCTAGCATCCACTTTCCCCCGGACAGCATCTGCCATCCGGAGGCTATTCGGCACGCGATGCTACTTCATGAGCTGGCTCGAATTGAGAATACGCTCAATCTCGGAAGCCGAGACGAGCATGGCCCCAAACCCCGTGATGGCTTTGATGCGCCCCGCTTTCACCTGCCGATAAGCCCAGGTTCTCTCTTTTCCGAAGAACGCCGCGGTTTCCTGCAACGAATATGCACGCCGATTTTCAGTCGTTTTCTGTTTCTTCATCCGGGAAGAATGGGGAACAACCTGCCGAGTCACAACCTTGGGCCTTCGATGACGCTGCCGGTTTCCGTTTCACCGTCATGGCCGCAAGCGCCACATCCGCACCTTCAAGCTGCGCCCGCTGCACGACGCGATACCCCTCCCGCTCCAGCCTGTGGAGCATCCGCTCGGCAGCACGCCCTTCCAAGAGTGGAGAAGTTGCGCCAGAAGCCCCCACAGGCTCCTGCGCCGAGCCTTCCACGGGAACACCATCGAGAGAAATCGCAGGGGCTTCAGGCTGGCTCGTTGCGCCCACACCGCCACTGATCTCGCGGACTTTGTCCAGGCGATCCAGCAGCAAAGGCGATACCACCCTCACCTCGCGGCCCACATCCTCCAGCGTTATGCCCTGCGGCGGTGGGTTATCGGCTTTCACCTCGTGAAGGTCCGCTAGCGCCTTGCAGGCTTGCACGACGACCGCGCCATACGCCGCTCCCTCGGCAAGCATCGGCTGCGCCCCCTCAATCAGTTTGCGGTAGTGGGCGTCGAGGTAGCTGCGCACCGACTGTAGGTGCTCGACATTCGTGCCAGGCGAACCGTGAACCTCCGCTACCACACTGCGCCAGACCGCATGCGTCCGGCCGTAGCTGATGCTCAGCTCACGAGAGCATTCCATGAGCCGCTTCCCACCAAACACATGCAGATCGATGAGGCGACGCCGGGTCTCGTAGCCGCGAACCCGCTTTTTCTCAGTACCCCGCCGCAGCGCTGCTCCCTGACTGCATTTTTTATCATGCCGCGGATCGGGAACCTCCTCTGCATCGACCATGTCAATCGCCCCCAATTCGCTGCCGCCCCCGAAAATCCCAGAGGCATCGGCAGGCGCGGAATTCAGGGCATCATCCCCGTGAACCGTGGGTTTCGGATGGTCATCGCGTGAAACTTTCATGCAGCGGATGGTATCACTGCAGCGAGGCATTGAGAAGAGGCGAAGGAATTCAGAACAATTCCCACTGCTGTCCGCCGCCCTGCGGGGTCGAGCGCCTCAAAGGGCTCGGACAGGCGCTGGCAACCAATGGCCCGGCATACGGCTGAAACGGCAGCTCCGCGCCGCGCAGGAAGGACAAGCCATCCTGAAAATCCAAAATGGCAAGCATGCGGTCGTGAATCGGCTCCACCAGTGGCGAGGGCTCCGTGGTGATGGTGGCGTAGCAGGGGCCATGGTTCTCTGACTCTTCCCAAAGCCCGGCAATCCACATCCACGCCTCATCCTCTCGCCGGAACTCGAATGCCTGCTTGCGACCATTCGGCAGGGGCTGCCACTCGTAGAACACCGAGATCGGCACGAGGCATCGGCGTGAGGCCAGGGCGTCCGCCCAAACGGACGATTTGAAGTTGTCCGAGCGGGCGTTGTTGATCGCATCGCCGAAATGCCGGTGAAAGCCCCAGCGCATGGTCGAGGGCCGAGGGTCGCCATCCTCCAGCGTCACCACAACGCCGGGGCCAGTGCGCCTGACGAGATCGGTGGGTAGTCGGTGGATCGTCTCCGACACCGCCGCGTCCAGCCCGCTGGCGTTTCTCTTCGGTTTCACCCGGTAGGCGTTGCACATCGGGAAACCAGAATCGACGCCCGCCGATCAAAGTCAGCACCATTTTGTTGGCGGACTGCAGCAAATCGCCGTCCGATTACTGCGACAAAACTGCACCAGAAAATCTTGCTGTTAGACAACCTCCCCGTAAAAACCTCACAAGCCACAGAACCTCAAAGGGAAAGAGTGGTGGCTCGAGCCGGGATCGAACCAGCGACACGCGGATTTTCAATCCGCTGCTCTACCAACTGAGCTATCGAGCCTTACCACAGGCGCCCTTGCGGGCGGGCGGGAAGTAAGAGCGGGCGGGCGG
>Ga0315904_10005618_pt1 | contig 17374 bp, 10 predicted proteins | sample LakEriMetagenome_6_FD_203529 | JGI IMG/M metagenome (GOLD analysis project Ga0315904, IMG submission 203529) | Freshwater fungal communities from buoy surface, Lake Erie, Ohio, United States - Buoy 12 MA120 | ecosystem: Environmental > Aquatic > Freshwater > Lake | place: USA: Lake Erie, Ohio...
TATTTTGTGTTGGGGCGAATGTACCGCCTTCTTGTATTGGCATAATATTAATATCCTTTCAAAGTTATATTTAATCAATAAATATAACAGAAAAAAGTCAAGATTGAACTATTTATTATATCTTTTGAAATTTCGTTAAGATTTCTTAACAAACCCCGATATTATTATTTCTGTATAGTAATCTGGGTTATTCCAGAAGGTATCTGTAATGTCCCAAGCGTCAATTGAAAATAGTTTAACAGTCAAATCTTTATCGTTTACAATCTTTCTAAGTACATCATAACCATGGTTTCTCGGAAAATGTCCACCACAAAAATGAAATTCACCTGTAAATCTATCTACACTTGATTTAAACAATTCATAATTTTCATCTAAAAATGTCTTTTCGTATCCCTCAATATCAAATTTAAGGAAATCAATCCGTCGTCCTATTAATTTGATTAGATCCGGAAACGTCATAGACATCGATTTCTGTTCTTTGTTGTCGTGGAACATAGAAGCAAATGTCTGTATGGACTTCTTTGAATCTATCAAAGAGTGTATTAACGTTGGCGATTCATCTCCATCTAAATTTTCAATGAAATCGGATAAGCAATCAGTACTACCATCTACACCAATATAATTGATGTTTTTATTCTTATGTTTAATGTAAAAATACCCCATCGAACAGCCAAGATCAACGACAAAATCGTTGTTATTAACTTGTACAAATTTTTCATATTGATTGTATTCAAATATTTCTTTGTATGTAAACGGATCAAATTTCTTTGCAGTTTTAATTTTTTCAACCGGATTTATCAACAGATCAATTTTTTCTTTAACCATCGAAAAATCAATTTTCTTATAACATTCAAATTGTTTAGATGTGTTTTTATTTACAGGACACCAATTCCAATCACCGTGGTCAAACTTAAATTGTGTGTTGTTCCAACATCCATTACATACGGATTCGTTGATAACTCTATATGGGTTATTAAATTCATTAAAAGCTTTGGTAAATCCGGAAATCATTACAACCGGTTTATGACATGCCCAAGCCAACCATGACAATCCTGAACTTAATCCTATAAAAAATTCACAATTCGAAATATCGTCGATTCGATCCTGAAGAGAAATATCTCCTGTTTTATCTATACAATTCTTCGGAATAAAATTTATATCATTTCCGTTTCCGTATTGTGAATGTCTATCGATACATACTACCTCATAGTCCAATGATTTTAAATAATCAACTGTTTGTTGCCACCCATCCAAAGTCCAATATTTACATTGTGATGTTGATTGTGTGGCAATGCATACATATTTCTTTGAAAAATTACTTCCTCTTTTAGACTTTAACTTAGTAGGCAGAATTTCTGTATATTCAAATCCCAAAACTTCTGATGCCATCTGTTGAAGATTTAGTGTTCTATAATCCCGCGGCGAATAATGGTTTGCGTTATTTGACATAAAACATCCCAATTTATACGACGCATAATATTCCTTAAGAGGAGTAGAATCATATGTTAAAAAGTTTATGTTAGGGTATGCTTCTTTAAATAAATCAGTATTTGGAGTGTAAAAATCAAGTGTACAATTATAAGTTTTTTGAAATTTATCTACATATGGTATCCACGAAATAAAATCACCCAACGATGGTGAGTCGTTGACAATTTTAATATCCTTACCATACAAATCCAACTCAATTACATTTTCTTGTTTTGTTGTTAAATCTAATATTTTAATCTGCCAATCTATAAAATATTTCATACTTGGCATGCACCACATATTGTTTTTAATATTACTTTCGTAGATTAAATAATTTGTTCGTTTATCAAAAAATTTTACGTTATACTCATTTTGATTTGAACCGATTACTTCCAACTTACATCCGTCTGTAAATTCACATTTAATAGTATTACGTGGCAATAATCTAGATTTATGAACTATTTTAGTTGTATTATAAATTTCTTCTAACTGATTCTTCATACACGATTCCTTTTTATTATAAAAATTAATTAACTGTGATGTAATATTATGCCAAGACTTTTCTTTTGTAGTATTTAAACACTCTATTCTAAATTTATCATAATTTTGCATTACGTGTTTTATACCATTGGTAACACTTTCAACTGTTCTTTCAATTCTATACAATCCTGGTAAAGAATTATTTTCTTCAAACGTACCTACAACCGGCAGTCCACATGACATAGCCTCTAACAATGTTAAGTTAGGATGTCCTGCTTCTAAAACAGATGGGTGTATAAATAAAGTATGGTCTTGATACACCTTTAATAATTCTTCTTCCGACAAATTATAAAGAATTGTCAATTTTTCATAGCTTGGATTGAACTTATCAAAAAATTTTTTATTATTAATTGGTCCGGCAATTGTGATTGGAATATTTAATTGTTTCGCTGATTCTATAGCATATAGAAATCCTTTACGATCTTCTGATAGATCATGTATAAATCCATTATTAGCAACACATAGTAATTTGTGTAAAGAAAATATTTTATCAGATGGTTTGAACCAATCACGATTAACACCGTGACTTAAATATTCAAGATTGGGCAGATTAAAATAATCTACTAAATACTTAGCAGGAACGAATGACTTTATTGAATGTTTAATAGCCTCATAGTTTTCTTTAAATGCAACGGAATCTTTTCCATACAAATACGCATGGTGGTCATGACATGTAAAATAATATGGAATTTTACGTTTATGTGCAATCAATGCCAAATTAGAAACGTGTATATGAACTATATCACCTGGTTTATAATCAACTTGATCTAAGTACAAAATTTCAGATTTTATATTATTAGATAATAATTGTTGATGAAATTCCCATATAATTTTTTCAACGGCACCCCAACCATTGGGTGGAATTGGAATTAAACCTGGCGTAACGTGAATAACTCTCATATTATTATTTATCGCCGTTTAAAGCTTAAACATTTATTTTATTTAAATAGTATGCATTACTGCAAATTTTTTAATATCTTCAATCGAATTGATATTAAAAGACCGTTTTATTATAGTTTCATTATTTCGTTTAAATATCAATTCGGTATCCTGTTCATTTACATCTATGTGATATAACAACCAATGTCCTTTATTACAGTTTATATTTAAAACTGATATATTATTAATAATCAATTCAAAATTACCGTCTGATGAAGTTATACAAAAAAATATTGGTTTTGATTTGTCATTCAAATTGTATATAACTGAATATTTATAATCATAATGATGACATACGTCGAATTGACTATTTGAAAAATAATTATTAACCACACATTCTACAACATATAATTGTTCTTCGAACTTATTTAATAATGATACAAGTATATCTTCTACAACATTCGTTGATGATTTGTACGGATCTATATTAATCCACTGTTCATAACTATTCGGTAACGGAACGTTGTCAACAAAATAACTTACTTCTCCTGCAAAAAATTTAGATTCGTATGAATATCCTCTAGATGTACTTCCATTATAATCTTTAAATATAAATACTTTTTTAGCATGTTCCTTTAATAAAGTAGGAATATTTTCAATTTTACTTATGTCTTCATCTCCTAAGATATTATCGTAATCGCTAAAAATAAAATTATCATAACCGAGAGATTTTGCAAAGGTTAAACCGTTATGTACATTCTTAATAAAAGCATATCCGTGTCTACAACTTAATATATTAATTTTTATATTGTTATATACAATCCATGTTACAGGAGTCTTCTCTATAGGCAATAAAAAATTATCAGAATCATAAATAAAATAGTTAACACAATTCAATATATTTTCAGGAACAGAAATGTGTGATACCAACATTATATCAAATGATGATATTTTTTTAAGCTGTTTGATATAGTCAAACAGTATTAATTTTTTAGAATCTGTGTCAGCATAAGATGATATTATAATTATATTTTTCATTTATATACTTTGATCAAATTGATGTATGGTTGTTGTAAATTTGTTAACATTTTCATGTCCTTTTACTAATATTGTTTTATACAGTAACAATCCTTCACTGAAAATTTTTAGTTCATAACGTTTAGTATCATCCAATTTAATTCCGTACCATGTATTAGAATATATAAGATGATTATCCCTCGCGATATGCTGAGTTACATCCGTAATATCATTGATATGCGTAGTAACAAAATGACTTTGATCACATAAAAACTCTACATACAGATTGGATGTATGACTAAATTTAGTTGTTAACGTACAATTTATTTCTATGCGTTTTTTATCGTGACAAATAGTTTTTATATCGATGTTTTTTAAATGATCGAACATATAATAGTCAGAATCTATGTCTGATTTATCAAAATCTAACCAAGAATACTTGATGTTTTCATCTGCAATAACACGTTCAGGTAATTTTTTATTAACTAAATTCTTTTCTGTAATATAGTATTCTGTACACTGAGTATTAGCATTCCGTTTAGGATTCCATTTATCAAGAAACGATGACATACTACCCCCACGTTTTGGATCGTACTTTGAATTCATAGTACGAAAATGATATTTAGAATAATCAAGTTTAGCAGTTATTGCTTTACCAAACATTTTAAGTCGTATCGCGAGATCATTATCTTCATATTCACCCCCCACGAATCGTTCATCCATCATTCCGAGTTCTTTGAACAGAGATTTAGTTGTGCCAAATAACCCGAGTCCAATAACAGAAGCAAAACACTTGCCTGATATTAATTCTTTAACTATATGTTCAATATCTTGTTCATTTAATTCTACTTTTGGATTAACGAAAATCATATACTCGGACTTGGTATTACATACCGATTCATTGATCATTTGTGAAAATGAAGAAAATCCGACCGGATTTTCTTTTTTAGGAAAATACATTTCAAATTTAAATCTTGAATTTCTTACAGAGTTTATTTGACTGTTAATTATTTTTTGATTATCCGATGATAAAACCAATGCAATTTTTTCAGGCATCGTGTAGTTTAAAAAATCTATCATTCTTTCCTGAAAAGTTCTTCCACAGAATTGTATTACAAAATCTCCATCTTTATAAATATTTGATTCGACATTCCAATTTGGATATGCTGATAAAACTGATTCGTTTCTAGTAACACAATAACTATTACAAACTCTCTCATCTATCAATTTCGTTTTTTCTTTATATATTGTTTCATTTAAAACTAACAATCTCATAGATTGTTGTTCGTGGTCAAATATATTAACATCTATATTTTTCAAATACTCTTTTTCTAGCGAATATGAGTCGTTTAAAAATTGTTTACTAATATCTGAATTTTTGAAAAAAGAAGACCCGTTTGATATATAAGAATGTGCATTGTGTGTAAAAATTACATCATACGCATCATCTATAATAGACTCCAATTTGATATTAAAATTCATAATTAATGAATCTATATCAATCCACCATACCCAGTCGTACTTATTTGTATTTAGAACATTTTGAATAGCTAATATCTTACTCCACTGGGGTGGACGATTCAAATCTAATGAATGATCATAGTAATAGAAATCGTAATCGTGTTTATTTGCATATGCTAATTTATTAGGAAGGGAGTATTTAGCAAGATCTTCATAATTTTTATCAAACAATGTTACAATCGCTATACGATATTTATTTTTAATACACTTCGTTAAAGTTTTCATAATATTTTTTTTTCTTTTTAAATAATCTACACATTTAGTTAATTCTGATACGGATTTACATCCGTGAAAAAATTTAATATCATTTTTATTTTTTGGAATATAATGCCACGCACAGTCATTAACACAATAATCAGATTTCTCATTTTCATAAAAATTTAGAAGTGCGTCATAGTTTGATATATTAAAATAACTTAAAGGAAGCAGTTTAGTTGCTTTATATTTCCACAATAAAACATTAATGATTGTTTCATCTTGCCAAGGTGCATACTTATAAAAGTCTTTTAATACTTCTGGATGATTTGATACCGATATGCATTCTTCAAAGAACGATTTACATTGTTTATTAAAAATAATAAAATTAGTTTGAACATAATGCATTGTTCGTTCAGTTACATTTAAAAGATCCATCAATGGCAATTCCAGTCCAATATTACCGTCCAATATCATATATTCAAATAATCCCCGTCCTACTAAAGGATAATTTTCACATATTTTTAGGTAATCAAACATTGTGTCAACGGATTTACATACAATTCCATCGCCATCCAAAAAAATTGCTTCTTCAAGACCAGCATTCATTGCATCTACTATAATAGTTGGTTTTCTACTTAATGTGTAATAAGAATTAAAATTATTACGTGTCACGATTCCAATATTATCATGTCCATCTGTGTGATTGGTTATATATTCCGGAATTCCCAATAAATCATCATTTATTCTTTTTGTATAAACTCTATTATTATTAAAATTATATGAAAAATTGTAAGTATATACAATTATTGGATATTTTGAAAATTCCAATACACTTTCTACCAATTTAAGAATTAAAGGTAAATACTTTTCATTAGAAAATGTAATAAAAGCTCGTTTAGGAAACATATTTATTTTTATATGTGAAGAAGAAACCCACATCATTATCAAATAATGGATCTTCTAAGTTAATTATACTATAACCTAAGAATTTAAATCTTTCAACGATCCTTTTAATGTTTTTAGTTTTTGCTAAATGATATTCAATCAAATATCGTTCTGATTTTAATAAATCAAAGTCCGAAAGACTATCGATAACATCATATTCCATACCTTCGATGTCTATCTTAATTAGATCTATGTGTTGTAAATTATTATCGTTTATAAAGCAGTTCAACTTGACAACATCTACTTCTTCTTCTGTAATATTATGATTACTATAAGGATGTACTCCATCAACAAATCCACTAATCGTAGAATTATCATCTACCGATTTAATCTTAGCTTTGCCATTAAAACTGCCCACGGCCAACTTATGCACGGACGCATTTGATTCGACTTTCAATAGATCGGACAATTGTTCAAACGCTTTTTCAGTAGGTTCTATAGCATATATTCTCTTACAATTATGTTTCTTTAACATGTATAGACTAAACAAACCTACATTTGCGCCTATATCAATTACAGTATTTAAATTAGATAAATTACAATGTGTGTATATATCTTCATAGAACATTTGTCTGTAGTTTACATATAGACAATCAAATGGAGAGAAATTATTATTTAATATAATGGGTGTATAGTCCAACTCACGAACTTTCAAAGTAGAAGATTGCAATAGTCTTTTATTATTGTCATAAAATTCCAACAAAAATTCGCTAAAATATTTTTCTGTTTTAAAATTTCTATCTCCGGTAGGCATTATTTGCCAACCACAATTTTTTAACATATCTACATGACAATAATAGATAGGAATCTTTGTAATATTATCTCTAACCGAGATATATCCATTAAAACCTACAGCAGTTGCTGTATTTATAATATTTGGCTCTTGAAACGATAAATTTATTGCAAGATCTTTAGGTGAACTATAGTTATGATTTTTTATTCTATCTTTAATTAATTTAAGATTGGATTCAAAATTAGGTGTTAACCAATTTAAATTAGGATACTTATCATACATACCACAATATACCGGTAAATTATAAAGCAAAGATGGTATATTCCAACCAATAGCTTCTCTAATAACCAACGGACTGGTTTCTTTATCACGAACTGTGCCTTTGGATGTAAATATAAATACATCCATTGCGTTATAAAAAGAATCCACATCTTTTCTTTCACCCCATATTTTGCAGTTATTTGGTAAATTCTTCATGAGAGGTTCCCAATAATGTTGGAAGTTACCCGCTTGATTACCTACGAAATGAAACTGTACAGGTTGATCCGTCAAGCGCCGTGCGTACTCAATAATTTCAGCTTGATTTTTTCGTGGAGTAAATAAACCTACATTAACAAAATGTGTTAGATTTGGATCTAGTCCTAATGCTTGTAAAGAACCAATTCTATCTGATTTTGTTTTATATTCAATTGGATATTCTACTACATCGGATTCTATTTTTAGAGGAGCAAACATTTTTTTCTGATAAATACTTACAAATGCAAATCTATCAGGAAAGAATTGTTTTGTGTTAATATCAAAACTACTGTCGTGAGAAGTTTCAATTATTTTATATGATCGATTTGAAACATAAATTTTTTCAGCTACATTAACATCACAAAAATATTCGGGTAGTTCTTCAAAATGAATAACATCCGGATTAATATTTTTAATATGATTAATTAATTCGTGTTTATTATCGCCTAAAGTTATTAACTTTGTATCAAGTATTTCTTTTACTCTATTACGCTGTACTACGAAAACTCCTCCTGTAACATCATCGTATTCAACACAATAAACATCGTGATCATCTTTTAACTCAACGATTTTCTTTAACAAATACTGAGGTCCGCCTCCTGTAGACAAATGTGGTGTTATAAACAATATTTTCATGATCTCAAATATATACTACTTTGCTAAATCCATTTTCTTTTTTTATTTCTACTCTACCATCAACCATATCTCGCATCTGATCCAAATGACTAATTACCCAAATAAAATCAAATTGATGTTTCAAATAATTAAACAAAGCTCCCATTTGTCCCAAATGATCACTATCAGCACAACCAAATCCTTCATCAATACAAATAATATTTGGTCTTGGTAAATTACTAATATTAATTAAAGCAACTCTAATAGCTAACCCACTGACAAACTTTTCCATACCACTTGCCATTTCAAGTGGCCAACGTCTGTCATCATATACAATATTAGCCATAATGTTCTTACCATCCGTTTGCATAGTAACTGTAAACTCGACCAATTGTTGAAGGATATTATTTACCTCCTTTTCAATTTCAGGCAAAGTCTTAGTTATGATTTCATATGGAATACCATCTCGACTGATTACGGCCGTATACAACTTATATGATTCGTAACTTTCTTCAAGTTCTTTAACTTTATTTAGTTGATCTATCGTATTTTTATACTGTAATTCCAACTTACCTTTTTCTGTAGAGCAATTGAACAATTTATTATTTACAGATTTAATTTCAGATTCTACATTTTTTACAATTGTTTTAATGTCATTTACAGAAATAATTAATTGAGAGTTATTTTCGATAATATCTTTGTTCTTATAAAAAGTATCAATATTTTGAATTACACCGTTCAAATCATTTTGCAATCGGATCTTGAAATTTTCATCGCGTAATATTGCTGTAGATAAAACTTCTTTGGTCTTTTCTAATTTAACTTTTTCGGCATCTACACGTTGACATTCCTTATAACGAGATTCAATATCTCCAAATGAGCCCAACTGTGTTTTAATAACATTATATTCGTCTACTAAGATTTTTCCCTTGTTTTTATCAAGATCAAGTTCTTCTTTAGTTTTAATAGCATCTTTTACGAATACGTTGTTTACGCAGTACGTGCAATTAGGATCATACTTATGTTCCTCTAACTTTTTTAACTTATCAATTTTATTCTTAACGACTACCTTGAGTTTTTCTATTTCAGAAGACTTTTTAGACTCGTTCTCTTTGCAAATTTTATACTGATCATAATCACTTTCTATATTTTCACAACTCTTCAAAGAAGAAGATAAATCTGAAAGCTGTAGTTCAATCGAAGAGAATTTAGTTTTCTTTTCGTTTATATCATTTTCAAATGTACTGATCTTAGATTCCAATTGAGTCTTTTCAGACTCTAATTCTGAAATATCGAAGTCAAAAGTCGCTGTCTTAATAATATTATTAGATAATTCTAAAAGTTTATTATTATGTTCTTCTCTCTTAACTTCCAAGTCTTTAATGTCAGAGTTAAACTGTAATATATTTCTGTTGTTTAAATCGATGCTACCCGAAACGTTTTCTAACTCTTGAATCAATTGATCCTTACTAATATTTTTCAAAAGAGTATTAGTCTCCTTGAATTTGTCATTAGCAATCGTGTATAGTTGATCAAATACGTCTAATCCCATGAATTGACACAACAAATCTTTACGTTCAGTCTGACCCAAATCAATAAATGATCCAGATTTACTGTTTTGTATACTTAATACCGTAAGGATAAAGTCTTCATATGTACCAACGTAATCTCGGATGATATCATTCGTACTACGACGAGCTTCTCCGTTCAATGGAACTTCATTTCCATTTTCAATCTTATAAAACTTTACTTCTACTTTAACGTTACCTTTCTTATCAGCCTTACCTTCACGTTCAATGAAATAATCCATCCCGTTTACTTCAAAATTAAACTTACAACGAAAACTCATTTTTTGAGTGTTCAAAACGTGTACGGCTTTATACCCCTTACTAAACTTGTCAAACACACAAAAAGCAAGTGCGTCCATAATACTAGACTTACCACTTGCATTTGGTGCAAATAATCCAATTGTACCTTTTAATTTAGTAAAGTCAATTACATTTCCCTCACCATAACTAAACATATTATCAAACTCAAAAATCTTAGGTTTCCAACGGATGTTTTTAGGAGCCTTATCTTTAGGAATTTCTTTATTGATAAGTTTGTTTAGTTCTTTTACTTTTTCGATGGTATCTTTGTCTGTATTCTTAGAAAGAAGATTGTCTTCAATTAGTTTGTTTTGATAATCTACATTGAAAATATTATGTACATCAAATTGCTGACCAGACTTTAAGGTAAGATCGTTTGAAATATCATAGCCTCGTACATATGTTGTTTCCATCAACGTACACTTCTCCTTTATTTCATTGACTACTTCTTTTACTTGTGATGGAATTGATTCTCTACAAATAACACGCAACGTAGCTTTCTTAGGAATGTTGGAAATATCAGAAATTAATGATCCCTTATTAATTTCTACAGTATAGAATCCATAATCATTCGACAATTCATAATGTTTGAATAGTCTACGTTTCAAATCCCACATCAAAAACCCATGACCCTTAAGTTCTTCACCGTGATTTTGTTGAATCATTGAACCTGCATAGACAATGACAGGTTTATTTTCACTTTCATCGTACTCTTGTAGAATTTGATGTTTATGAATATCACCTAACATAGCTATGTGATGTCCATCAAATAGTTGATTAGTAATAGCACGATTACTTACAGTATAACCAATATCTGTAACAGCATTATTTACTGGTCCGTGGAACAAAGCAATATGATGGTCTGTACCTACCAAGTATTTATCGGGAATGTCCTCTACTTTTACATACTTTTCTGGATCATCAAATACACTAAAATTATTAAACAATATATTCTCATAACGAAATACATCGCTTGCCTTTAAGTAGTGAAGGTTTGGATGGTTTAGACTGTCTACGATTGGAGTTAAACAATCCAAACGTGATTTATTAGCTAATGTAGCATCATGATTTCCCGCCGTTAAAATAACAGGAACACGATCCGCACAGTTCTTAAGAAAGTCACTTCCAATCTTAACACATTCAGGACTCAAATCGGACTTATTGTGGAAAATATCACCAGCAACTACTAAAATTGCATTTAGTGTCTTTGCCTTATCAAGGGCAACATAAAACTTTTGGAAAACTGATTTATATTCATCATGTCTCTGTGTGAGACGAATATGAATATCTGCAATATGCATTACACAGTTAATCTTGTTATCCGTATTTTTTAGTACGATCATAATTTATTTGTTAATTTATATCTATACAATAGACTTTCATCCATTCTAACACTGTTGTTGATGGTTTGCCAAGTTTTTTCGTGACCTATTTCATTCGGATCTTTTCCATCCAATAAAACCAGATGGGTTTCTATATCGTTTGAAATTAAAAATTCACAAATTTTCAAACTTGAAGATAACGCATCATTATCTAATAGAACATTTATACGAGGTGGTTTATTTTCCATCAACTTCAACTTCAATTTTTTAGATAATGTTTTACCGAATAAAGGTATTACATTATACTTTACGGATAAAGCATCAAACGGACCCTCTACGATAGTAATCTGTTTATTAAAATCAGTAAATAATTCAAATCCAATAATGTCCTTACTACCATCGCATAGTCTATATTTCAGTCCGCCACCACAAAAATCTCGACCACAATAGAAATTTAATTTTCCAGTTTCGTCATACGATGGAATGATTACTCGGTTTGCAAACAATCCAGTAGAACAATAGCCAATATTATATCGGACTATTTCATGTATACTAAGATTACGTTGCAAACAATAATTAACAGCGTGTTTATAAGCAAAGTCTTTGGTTGGTTTACAAAGCGGTTTAAATTCTTCTGGTAATGTAAGAACCTTGTTGTCTTCTTCAATAACATAAGTTATTTTGACTTTATCCTTACATAATATCTTATAAAACTCAGAAGACGCTTTGAGCTTCTTTAACAAAGATGAAAAACTTTTACCACTAAATCCACAAACCCAACATTGGTAATAACCAGTTGTTGTGTTAATATTTAACTTTCGTTTGTGATGTTTACAATTTGGACAAAACACCAATATTTCAGCCCCACCCTTTTGGATGTGTGGTTTTTGCTTAAACAACTTTGAAAGTGTTTCTATAACTGAACCATTTGTCATTTAAATCCAAGTATAACCTATTTTTTAAATTAAGTCAAACGATTTAATTTTTATATAATCCAGCTACCACTGCATCGTACATATCACCATTGCGTTCATCCCAGTTTCCTTTTTTATTCTGTATAGTGAATTGGATAACATCGGGTACAAGTGATTCAAGTTCTTGTTTAACGAAATCTTTGGATTTGATTCCTTTAATTCTACATTTACCAAATAACTGTTTTCTCATCGTATTAACCGATAGCAAGTTAACTTTCTTTTTAAAATGTTCTTCTATAATATAAGCAAAAACAGCATTATGTCTGGCTAATGTAATAATAACTTGTTGACTAGTAAATCCTCCAGCAAAACCACTCAAAGCTGCTTCAAGATTAATTTCGTCAAATCTTTTAATCTCTTTCGTCTTTTCAAGATACGAAATAACATGAAACGTTTTTTCTTTTGTAGTTTCCAATTTTTTTGTGTCTACGAAACCAGCAGAAAGAATCTTTCCATTTTCACAGAAAGACCAACCGGTTGTAGATGTAGATGAATCTAATCCTAATATAACCATTTAGAATATATATTAACGGACAAATGAACCGTTAGTATATTTGTTACTATTAAAACCCTTTACGTATCTTGAAAGTTCCAATGATCTTTGTCCAGATACATCTTTAAATTGACTGGATCCAAAAGTGGTTTTCAATCTAAAGCCAGGATCTTTAGTATACAAAGCATCTTGTAAAGATGATTGACCATTCCAGTTTGTAGAAATTTTGTTTACTCCAGAAGTCAATACAGGTCCATTAGCTGTATTATCACTGTAATTTAATGCTTTACCATTAAAGTTTTCTGTACCTGTATTTACTCCAACCTTAAACCCAGGATCAACTGTATATTCTCTTGATTTTTGTGTAAAACCATAGGGTGCGCTTACACCTTTAATCATAGTATTGGATCCAGCATCATATGCTGAAAATGCTCCTCCAGCTGGAGATTTAGAAAGATAAAGATCTCCTAATCCCTTAGCTAAGGATGTACGATTAATTTTTGAAGTATCTGAAGCGATGGTTGCCATAAATGTCTATTTTATAATAAATATAATTAAGTGTCCCATTTAACTACAATATTAATAGGAATCTCGCCTGTATTTTTAATAGGAGCAGCCAATTTAGCAATAGCTACCAATTCGGCTCCACTATATAAACCTACTGTAGTTATGTATGGTGCTAAGTAAGATCCGGTCACATCATATGAAGAACTTAAATTGTAGTTAAAGAAATCGTTCTTTATTTTATCTACAGAAAATTTACCTGTCTTATTGTTTAAGAAAGCAACCATATCATCATAATTCTTACGTTTAGATCTTTGATTGATATAGTTTTGATAATTGTTTATGGTAAAGTCTTGAATAAAATATTTCCAAATAGCAGATCCGTCTTGACTATTAGCAATTCCATCTCCATTAACATCAAAATCCAGCGTATTACATTTAACCTTCAATGGTTCAGTCAATCGATTGGCTTCATAATCAAAATATGAAGAACTATAAAAATTAAATATAGATTCTTCTATATCTCCGGATATAAAATTATTCCACCACTTCTCGGATCCATCACTTGAAATTCTGTAATTGATATATCTTAAAATAATATCAAGATTATCAAAGTCAAATGTCTTAGCATTAATTACTCCATAATCAAATACAGATGATGTTATAGCTGTTGGATTTGTACTTACATTAAATTCACCGGAATCAATTGTACAAATATATTGTTTCTCAAACAAAGTTATTTGACTTTGATATTCCATGTACAAATATGTATTTTGATCGTTTGTAGGATCCAGCGTTAAATTCTTTAACACACTACCGGTATTATTAATTACCAAAGTATTTGTGTTATAAAAGACATTTCCAACAGTATAATTTTTTTGTAAATCTGTTAAATTGTAAATATAGCTCTTACCAAAAATTGAATCTGATGCAAACTTTGTATCACCTTGTTCATCTACAAATACGATTAAATTATTACAAGCTCCACTTAAAGCTCCGCTTATATATCCACCACTTATATACCAACCACCACTTATTGGTCCTTCTGAATCACAACTAATGCAATCTTCCATTTGGAGATATACAAAACTAGATGTAGTTACACAGTCTTCACTTTGATATGAAGAGGTTAATAAGTATGTTAAATTACTTCTACTGCCTGACTCGGTTATTAATATACCGGACAAGTTAAAATCATCGTTAAGAGGAATTGGCGCGCCTATTACAATGTTTTGATCAGAGACAGATACACTATAGCCAAATGCATTAAATGGTTTGCCAACTTCTTTACGTTTTGAAATTGGATCTGTAGTAAGTTGGGTGATTATAGAGTTTGATACAAAATAAAGCAAACTTTGACCGCAGTAAGTAGATTCACCAAAATCATATTGATTGAATGTTAAATCGTAATAATTTATTGAGCTTGAAATGAACAACGAACTAAAAGGAAAATATGGTTTTGGAGAACCAACTAATAATTTATTGTTATAAACTGATACGGCATAACCAAACAAATTATCTTTGAATGTTACGTCATCTCCATATAATTTAGTCAGTAATTGAAATCCAACGTTTGTATCAGCTGAACATTGTTGATTTTCATAAACGTAGACACTGCCACGTTGTCGTAATACATTTGATCCTGAATATTCCCAATATACCAAATCATTTGGTGCTCCGATTGCTAATAAAGTATCATACATGGAAACAGAATATCCGAATCTGGTATTAATCTGACTACCACTTGCAAACAGTTCAAAAGTAGCATCCTGTAATTTATAATACTGAGAACTTGTGTTTTGAGTAAATGTTTGTATTAAATTCCAATCGGCGCCGTTCGATGATGTTTGATACAAATAAACATTTGATTGAGATAATTGATTGCTACCAATTACGAGTTTGTTTTCATTTTTCTTATCTATACTAATAGAAAATCCAAACCCATATTGATGTGGATAAGTACTAACACTACAACTTAATATTTTTTGAAGAGAATATCTACAATCGGAATCTGTGTATCTGTATATATACACGGCGCCACGGCCACCGTTATATAATGGAGCACCTACTGCTAGATAATTATTAGAAATACTTAAACTTTTACCAAATTGAACGTTTGGAGATCCTGTAATTACACATACAGGAGCGTCACTGACATTATAAGTTTCCAAACTTTGATAATCAGTTGTTTGAACAGCTGTAACGCTGGAAGTAATATCGTATGTATAGTTTGGATTAATTTCATATACCGATACAGATGCTTTTGAAGAAGTTAATCCTGGATAATAACTATTAATTGACCCATAATCTCCTACCGCCAAGAAATATGTAGATAGATCCAGTGAATAACCATATTTAGATTGATAAATTTCATCAGTACCATTTTCTACAACTAGATAACTACACGTTGTAGCTATACTATTAATGGTACCGTCATCTTTAATAAACGAAGCTGTAAATACAGCACTACTACTTTGTTCTGTATAATACGTTAACAATGTTCCATTATTACTATATGTCTTGTTAGTAAGAATGTTTAAAAGTTTATATTGATTTAAGTAATTGTCTTTTCTATAAAGCAATACTTGGCCAATTTTACCATAACCTTGACAATTTTCATAGTCTTGATCTACAGGATTTCCTACAGCAACGTAATCACCATTGGTACAAACAACTGTGCCATAGTTCTGATTATATATGTTTTCTAAGCTAGACATTATGTATATAAATATTTGTTTCTGTGGTTATTAACAACTTAAATTTGACCGACATATTCTGTATTTTTAACTACATAAATATCTACCGACTCCCTGATAACAATAATTAACAGTTGAGGATGTATTGTGGGTATTTAATTCAAAATCATTAATAAAATATGAACCTGATAAATATAAATTGTGGTTACCATCGTCGGCTATATATGCAACTATATCGCCGGTTTGGTTGTTTATCAAAATGCTTTTTGGTCTAATGCGATCACCACTTTGAGTAACATTGAGTGTATAACTTACGAACTTATCGTCAAGATTTAATTGTGCTAACGATGTATCATATCCGTCAAAACCAAACTGTTGGTATGCATTGTTATAATTGTTATAATACATCTTTTTTATTGTATTATAAACTTGTCCTTGATATGTTCCGTCCAAATTAGTAGGATTTGTAAGCGGATTATAATTTGGGTCACCGACAGGGTAAAATACAGAACTTGAAGGTATATATAAACCTAATCTGAAAGACGGATTGTTTTGATCAGTAAATGGAGAGCAGGCTAAAAATCCATTTGTATTGTATGTTGAACCATCACATACATAATTAATTGTAGCAAACGATCCTGTTTGTAAACTATTGTAGTTGTAATCACATTCCTGTATAGGAATGAGCAACGGAAAATCATACGTACCGTCACTAGCTAGAATGAGGTCGTAAAATATATTATCAGAAACATTTTTCTTCGCTACGGCAAATGTAGTAATCTGTATATCTTGATTTTTGAGAAATTTAATCATCCCAATATAAATAGGAAAAATTAAACTTATTTAAATTAAAAATCAATTCTACACTTAATCAACAATTCATTATCAAATGTTTTTTGTGTAGGTTTACTTAATTTACCTACGGCCAATAATTCGTTATTAGAATCATATAGACCGATGGTAGTAATATAAGTGGTTGGATTACTAATTAATTGAGGATAAATAATTGTACCTTTTGTTAAACCGTCCGTACCATCCGAAACGAATGTTGGATTGTTACTATAATTAAACTCTTTGTTCTTAACT
>Ga0315904_10005619_pt1 | contig 17374 bp, 18 predicted proteins | sample LakEriMetagenome_6_FD_203529 | JGI IMG/M metagenome (GOLD analysis project Ga0315904, IMG submission 203529) | Freshwater fungal communities from buoy surface, Lake Erie, Ohio, United States - Buoy 12 MA120 | ecosystem: Environmental > Aquatic > Freshwater > Lake | place: USA: Lake Erie, Ohio...
TGGCTCACCCTGCGCTCAGGCCGGGCGCGCGCCGCCGAGGGTGACTTGGTGGCCGGCCAGTGTCTTGTACTCGGAGACGATCGCCGCGAGTTCGGCCGCGGGCAGCACCGATTCGAGATCGGTGTAGCCGTCGGGCGCGCGCTCGTCGACCAGATCGAGGATGCGGTCGAGCCCCTCGCGGCGGTTGGCCAGCGTGAGGGCGGTGGTGGCGCCGCGGCGCTGCGCCTCGTACTGCGCCAGCGCCGCGCGCCAGTCAGCGCCGTGGGCCGCGAAGGCGTCGGCAAGCGCGCGCGCGTCCATGATCGCCTGGGTGGCGCCGTTGCTGCCGATGGGGATCATCGGATGGGCGGCATCGCCCACCAGCGTCACTCGGCCGAAGGTCCACCGGGGCAGGGGATCGCGGTCGACCATCGGAAACTCGAACACTTCCTCGGCGCCGCGGATCAGCTCGACGATGTCGAGGTCGGGGAACTTCCAGTCGGCGTAGCGGTGCACGAAGGTTTCGACATCGGCGCGCCGGTTCCAGTCTTCGGGCGCGAGCGCATCGCCCTGCGGAGCCGGCAGGCAGGCGATCCAGTTGGTGAGCGAGGCGCCGGCGTCGTAGGCCGCGCGGGAGATCGGGTAGCAGACGAATTTCTGCGCCTTGCTGCCCATCTGGACCATGGTCCGCCCCGACAGGAACGGCCGGCTGCGGGTGACGCCGCGATAGAGCAGCAGGCGATTCCAGCGCGGCGCGCCCTCATCGGGGTGGAACTGGCGGCGAGCGGCCGAGTGGATGCCGTCGGCGGCGAGCAGCACGTCGGCCTGCCGGGTCAGGCGCGCGCCGTCGCGGGTGTTGAACGTGGCGCTCACCCCGTGCTCGTCCTGCGTGAAGCCGCTCAGGCGCAGGCCGGTGCGCACCCGCGCCTCGCCCAGCCGTTCGCAGGCGGCGCGGTAGAGCATCATGTGCAGCTCGCCGCGGTGCACCGAGTACTGCGGGTGGGGGTAGCCGGCGTCCAGCCCCCGACCGTCCGCCCAGATGCGCTGGCCATGACGGGTGTAGAAGGCCACCTCGCGCGTGGGAATGGCCAGGGCGGCAAGGGCCTCGGCAAGGCCCAGCCCGCCGAGCACCCCGACCGCGTGCGGCAGCACGTTGATGCCCACGCCCAGCGGGCGCAGCTGCGCGGTAGCCTCGATCACCTCGACCTGCAGGCCCGCCTCGTGCAGAGCCAGGGCGGTGGCCAGGCCGCCGATGCCGCCGCCCGCGATCAGGATCCTCACGAAACCTTCCTCCGTTCGAAGCCGAGCCAGAGTCCCGATTCTAGGGCGCGAACGACCGCTGCCGGCGGCGGCGCCCGGTGCCGGCGCATTTCCGGAACCGGGCAGGCCATCGTGCCCGCCGTCGCGGTACGCGCGGCGCGCATCTGCTGATGCGGATCGATTCGTTTCCCGGCCGCGCGGGTCGCGGCAGCATCGGTGCTGCACGGCGCCGTGGGCCTGGCCCGGAGCGTGCCGATGCCGTTTCCGGAGGTCCTTGAATGTCGACGAAACTCGTGAGCATCCGCAATCCTGCCACCCCCGCTGCCGCCAGCCGGCTCGTCGCCGTCACCGCCGCGCACTGGCTCGCGCGCCTGCCGCCGCGCGCGGCAGGCTCCCGGCTTGCGCGGCTCTCCCGGCCGGGCGCGATGCTGGCCCCAGGCGCTTGGCGTACGGCCCCGCCGGCCGAGCCCCAGGAGGCCCCGATCGACCTGATGCGCTACGGGCTCTGAGCGGGCGGCGACGCCGCCGGCCCGCCGCTTGCGCCGTCTTGCCGCCAGGCAGGCGGCGCCCGGATCGCGCCAGGGTCCGCGAATCGCCCGGCGCCGTTCGGATGGTCGGGCCGCTGCGTTATCCTCGGCGAAAACCCCGCGCCGGCGTGCCGCCTGTCGCGGCCGAGCCTCGCTGCGAGGATGATCGCCGATGTCGCAACCGGGACCCGCACCCGCCTTCGGAGCCGATGGTCGCGCGGGCGGCTGGGCGCCGCTGCAGGCCGCGTTCGCGGGCGACCAGGCGATCGTTGCGCGCGCAACCGAAGCCGCACGTCTCGTCGCGCCGATGGCCGACCGCATCGAGCGCGAGCGCCGGCTGCCCGACGAGATTCTCGAACGTCTGCACGCGCTGCGCCTGTTCCGGCTGCTGCTGCCGCGCAGCGTCGACGGAGAGGAAGCCGACCCGATCACCTTCTTCCACGCGATCGAGACCGTCGCGCGCGCCGACGCTTCGGCCGCCTGGTGCCTCAGCCAGGCGGGCGGCTGCGCGATGGCCGCCGCCTATCTCGACCCCGCGGTGGCGCACGAGGTGTTCGGTGCTGATCCGCGCGCGGTGCTCGCCTGGGGGCCCGGCCCAAGGGTGAGCGCGGTGCGCGTGGACGGTGGCTACCGGGTCAGCGGCGCCTGGTCGTTCGCCTCGGGAGGGCGCCATGCGACCTGGCTGGGGGCCCACTGCCCGGTGGTGCAAGCCGACGGCGCCCCGGTGCGCGACGGCGCCGGCAGGCGCGTCGAGCGCACGATGCTCGTGCGCGCCAGCGACGTCGAGTGGGCCGACATCTGGAACACCGTCGGCCTGCGTGGCACCGCCAGTGACCAGTTCGCGCTGCACGACCACTTCGTACCCGAGTCGCACTCGATCACGCGCGACTTCCTGCGCGAGTGCCGCGAGAACGGGGCGCTGTACCGGATGTCGGCCAACACCTGCTATCAGGTGGGCTTTTCCGGGGTGGCCCTGGGCGTCGCGCGCGGCGCGCTCGACGAGTTCGTCGGGCTCGCGCGCGACAAGGTGCCGCGCGGCCAGCGCCATGCGCTGCGCGACAACGCGGTTGTCCAGTCCACGGTTGCGCAAGCCGAGGCCGGCGTGCGCGCTGCGCGCGCCTGGCTGCTGCAGACGGTCGACGAGATCTGGCGCGGGCTCGGCGAATCGGGTGAATCCCTGTCGGTCGATCAGCGCATCGCGATCCGCATGGTGTCCACGCACGCCATCCACCGCGCCCGCGAGGCGGTCGACGCAGTCTGGAATGCCTCGGGCGCCACGGCGATCTTCCACGGGCAGTCGCTGGAGCGTCGTTTCCGCGATATCCACACCGTGACCCAGCAGTTGCAGGGGCGCCTGTCCCACTTCGAAACCGTCGGTGCCTGGATGCTGGGCGCCGATGCCGACCTCACCTTCGTCTGAGCGGCCGCGAGCCGGCGGCCGACGATTCCCGGGAGACCGACCATGCCTCTGGGCCTGCTGCAGCACTTCACGATCGAACCCGCCGATCTCGAGCGCACCAAGGATTTCTACGTCGACGTGCTGGGCCTCGAGGTGGGCGAACGCCCGCCGCTGGGCTTTCCCGGCTACTGGCTGTATTCCGGTGGGGTGGCCACCGTACACCTGCTCGGGCCGCGCAAGCCGCGCGAAGGGGTCACGGTGCGCGACCCGGCCCGGCACTACGAGGACACCGGCCGCTTCGACCACATCGCCTTCGAGGCCTCCGACCTGCCGGCGATGCGCGCGCGCCTGAGCGCCCGCAACGTCAGTTTTCGCGAGCAGGTGGTGCCGCGCACCGGCGCCGCGCAGATCTTCCTCTACGACCCCGACGGGGTGGGCGTCGAGCTCAACTTTGCGCCGGCCGGCTGAGGTCTGCAGCGGCCGCGGCGATGCTGCGCGACGTCGCCATCGAGCGGATCGAGCCGCTCGACGATAGTCTGGTCTTTGGCGACACCGGGCCCTGGGAGTGGGTCTTCGGCACGGCCCGTGGCGAGGTCGATCCCGACCACCCGGCCAACCGGCGCATCGCGTTGCTCGATGCGGCGCCGCGCAATGACCGGGGGCTGGTCGAGTACGCCACCGACGTCCATCTGCTGCGGCCACGCGATGCCGCGCGTGGCAACGGCAGGCTGCTGCTGGAGGTCTGCAACCGGGGGCGCAAGCTGCTCTTCAGCAACCTTGGCGATGCGCTGGCCGGTGGCAATCTGCCGCGGGTGGCGGCCGAGTTCGGCAACGGCTTTCCGCTGCGCCTGGGGTACACGATAGCCTGGGCGGGCTGGGATCCGCATGCGCCGCGCGCCCGCGACGGCCTGGCGATGCGCGCGCCGATCGCCACCGATGGCGGGGCGCCCATCGTGCAGCGCGTGCGCGAAACCTTCGTTTCGGGCACGCGCGCCGGCGTGCTCGAGAGCTTCCGGCTGTCGCATGCGGCCGCGAGCCTCGCGCCCGAGCGCGCGCGCCTCACGCTGCGCGAGCGCCACAGCGATCGGCCGCGCGAACTGCCGCCCGCCGCCTGGGAGTTCGTCGATGCTCGCACCGTGCGGCTTGCCGATGGCGCGGTGCCGCTGCCTGGCTGGATCTACACGCTGCACTACGACGCGATCGATCCGCCGGTCCAGGGCCTGGGCTTTGCTGCCCAGCGCGATCTCGTCGCCTGGCTGCGCCATGCGCCGCAGGCCATCGCGCTGTGCGGGCGCCTGCCGACCCATGCGCTGGCGCTGGGCATTTCGCAGGCCGGACGCTTCCTGCGCGATTTCATCGGGCGCGGCTTCAACCGCGACGAGCAGGGCCGGCGGGTCCTCGACGGCGCGCTGGTGCACATCGCCGGGGCGGGCCGGGTGTTTCTCGATCCTCCTTTCGCGCAGGCCGGCCGCACGGTCACGCAGCACGAGGACCACGACTTTCCGGAGAACGACTTTCCGTTCGCCACCGCCTGCGTCACCGATCCGCTCACCGGCCGCCGTGATGCCCTGCTGGGCGGCGATGCCGACCCGCTGCTGATCGAGGTCAACACCTCGACGGAGTACTGGCAGAAGGGCGCGTCGTTGCTGCATACCGATCCGCTGGGCCGCCGCGACCTCGAGCTGCCGACCGGCACCCGGGTGTTTCTCGTCGCCGGCACCCAGCACGGCGGACGCGCCGGCGCCGCCGGCGATCGGGGCCCCGCGGCCAATCCGCGCAATCCCCACAACCCGATGCCGGTGCTGCGCGCGTTACTGGTCGCGCTCGACGAGTGGGCGCTGACCGGCCGCGAGCCCCCGCCGAGCGCGGTGCCGCGACTGGCCGACGGCACGCTGGTGGCGGCGCAGGCGCTGCGGTTTCCGGCGGTTCCGGGCGCTGTGGTTGCGGGCGCAACCAACCGGATCGGGCCGCCGGGCGACTGGGTCGATCCGCTCGAGCCGCCGCGCGCCTGGACGACCCTGGTGTGTCAGGTCGATGCCGACGGCAACGAGCTTGCCGGCGTGCGCCTGCCCGAGGTTGCGGTGCCCCTGGCCACCCTCACGGGCTGGAACCTCTACCGCGAGCCCTATCCGGCCGGGGAGCTGGCCGATCGCGACGGCAGCCGGCTGGCGCTTGCCGCCGACGCCCGCGAACGGCAGGCGCTGGGCGATCCGCGGGCCTCGGTGGCCGAGCGTTACCGCGACGCCGACGATTACGAGGGGCGGGTACGCGCGGTCGTGGAGGCGCTGGTCGCCAGGCGGCTGCTGTTGCCCGACGATGCGCGGTTGCTGATCGAGGGCGCCCGCGAACGGTATGCGCGGGCGCTGGGACTGGCTCAGAACCGGTAGTCGATGCCGGCCGAAAAGCGCGGTTGAATTCGGGTGCGGTCGAGAGGGTCGCCCAGGCGCGGATCCAGGGCGGCCGGATTTGCCGATAGCCCACCGGGTGCCGCCGCGGCGTCGGCGCGGCCGTAGGTCACGCCGAGGTCGGCGCGCAGGCCCAGCCCGCGCTGCTGGCTCGCGCGCGTGCCCCAGCCCACGCCGACGTACGGTGTGAGCGAGCGGGCGAAGCCCGTGCCCAGGCGAAACCCGGAATCGGCCAGTGGATACCAGTCGCCGACCACCGCGAGCTCATTCAGACCGTGGCGCGGCTGAAAGTCGACGCCCTCGCGCAGGCCGGTGCGGCCGAAGGTGCCGCCGGCGTACTCGAGGCGCAGATCGAACCGGGTGCTCAGGCCCAAAGCCGCGCCCACGCCGAATCCGGTCGACCCGAGCGGCGAGTACAGCCCGAGATCGGAGGCCTGGACCGCGAGCGGACTGAGGGCGACCAGCAAGCAGGCGATCGGGCGTTTCATCGCGTTCCTCCGCAGGGCAACGGGCGGCGCCTCGCGCGACGCCTGACAGGTCGAATCTTGGACGTTCGATGCGCGACGCCTGGGTCAGCGGCGACGAACGGCGGTTTGCGCGCCGGCAGCGGCAGCCGCCACGGTACCGGCTCGTGGCGCCGGCGCCACGAGGCTGCTCAGCCGCCGGCCGGGGAGGAGCGCAGACCGTAGATGGCGCTGCCGACGAACAGGTACTCGGCGCGCGCGAGCGCCGGGACGCGCGGCTCGGCGGGCTCGAAGCCGATCACGGCGATACGCTCGCCGTCGGTGATCTCGGCAACGTTCCAGGCCTGCATCCGGGTGAGCGGCGCCAGTTCGACCCGCCAGATGCGGTCTTGACGCGCGGGCAGGCGGGCGCGCGCAAAGAGCGCCGCGCCATCGATCGCGGCGCTCTGCGCGGGCGGCTGCCGGCGGGCCAGGTCCGGCGGCAGGCGCAGGTCGGCGGCCAGTTCGAGGTCGAGTTCGGCGTGCGGGTTGCGCCAGGCCACGCGGCGGGCGCTGCCTTCGAGCCAGAGGGGACGGCCGAGGTCGAAGCTGCTCCAGCCGTGGTGGGCGAGGGCGACCGTCGGCCAGGCGGCGGTGGCGATCAGTAGCCTGCGTCGCAACATGGGCTGCTCCTTGCGATGGGTGGGCTGCTCGGGATGAGGTGCCGCCCGGCGGGGGGCGCTGCTCAAGCGTAGGCGATCGCACGCCCGCAGGCGAGGATGGCCATCCAGAGCAGCAGGGAGCCCAGCGTCTGGGCGCGCGCCAGCGCATCCCGCCTGCCCAGGCCGCCGCGAGCGTGGAAGGCCGCCGCGTTGGTGCCCGCGATCATCAGCAGGGTCATCTTGAGCAGGAAGGCGCGGTTGCCGACCAGTTCGAGCGGCTGGCTCGCGAACATGGCCAGCCCGCTTGCGGCCGCCAGCATGAAGCCCACGAGCACCAGGCCCAGCGCGAGCCGGTCGGCCGCGCCCGGGATGGTGTCGGGGGGGGCCGCAACCGCGGCTCGGGCGGCCACGGTTGCGCGCGGTCTTGCGCCCAGGCCCCACAGGCGCAACTCGACCAGCGTCAGGTTGCCCAGCAGCAGCGCCACGCCGATCAGGTGGACGACCTCCAGCGCCGGATACAGCCAGGGATGCGTGCCTATCCAGGCGAAGGGATTGACGGCAAGCGGCAGCATGCGGTGGCAGGACCCAGGCCCGCGGCCCGCGCCAGGCGGCGGGCCCCGACGCTCAGGCGACGCCGTGGGTGCGGAACCAGCCCAGCATCTGCTGCCAGCCGTCCTCGGCGGCTTCGCGCCGGTACGATGTGCGGTAGTCGGCGTGGAAGGCGTGCGGCATGTCGCGGTAAAGGATGAACCGGCTGGCGCGCGCGGCAGGCGTGCCGGTCTTGAGCACTTCCTGCATTTCGGCAACGCGCGCTACCGGGATGCCGGCGTCGGCGCTGCCGTACAGGCCGAGCACCGGGCCGTTGAGCCCTGCGGCCACATCGAGCGGGGTGCGCGGCATCACCGGCGGCATCGGATTCAGGCCGCCGTACCACGACACCCCGGCCTTCAGGCGCTTGCTGTGCGCCATGGCCTTCCAGACCGTGCGCCCGCCCCGGCACATGCCGGTGATGGCCACCCGGCGCCGGTCGACCCGTGGATGACCCGCCACGTAGTCGATGACCGCATCGAGGTCGGCGAGCATGCGGGGGTCGTCCAGACGGTTGGCCTGCGCGACCACCTCGCGCACCTCCGTGAGACGCGACAGGTCGCCGAAGCGGAAATAGGGGTCGAGGGTGAGCGCGGTGTAGCCCAGCCGCGCCAGCCGCCGGCAGATGTCCTTCTGGTAGGCGTGCATGCCGAAGATCTCGGGGATCACGATCACGGCAGGCCGGCGATCGCGGCCTTCGGGCGCCGCCAGGTAGGCCGGCATCTCGCCGCCTTCCACGGCGATTCGCGGTTCGGCGATGGTCAGGCCGTCGGCCGGCGTCTGGATCGCGGTCTGCGCGGCCAGTGGCCCGGCGGCCAGCGCGAACCCGGCGCCCGCGCCGCCGGCGAGAAAGCCGCGGCGCGAGGTGGGTATCGCGGGCAGCAGGCTCTCGAGGTGGGGGTCGTCGAAACGCTCGTTGCGGTGAGTGTGCTCGGTCATGGCGCGTGCGGATGAGAAGTCGACTTGCCTTGGAGCATACGCGCAGCGGCCGCCTTTGCGGCAAGCGCTTCGGCAACCACGTCGAGAAAGCTCGCCACCAGCGGCACGGCCTGCCGCTCCCGAAGGCAGATCGCATGGGGATGGGTGTGCAGCGCCGCGCCCTCGATCGGAAGGGCGGCGAGCCGCTCGTCGGGGACGTAGGCATTGGAGGCGACGACGCCCAGACCCAGGCCCTGGGCCACGGCCTCGCGCACCGACTCGCGGCTTCCCATCTCCAGACCGATGCGCACCTTGACGCCGGCCTGTCTGAGACCGGCCTCGAACACCTCGCGGGTCGTGGAGCATTCCTCGCGCATCACGAACTCCTGCCCCTCGAGATCGGCGAGCCGCACACAGGCGCGTTTTGTCAGCGCATGGTCGCGCGGCGCGAAAACCACCAGTTGCTGCCGCCCGAGCGCCACCGCATGGATGCGAGGGTCGTCGACCGCATGCACCAGCACCCCGAGATCGGCCTGGTGATCGAGAACGCGCTCGACGACGTCGCGCGAGTCGCCGACCGCGACCGATACCGTGACGTGCGGCCAGCGGGCGCGAAAGCGCCCGAGCAGAGGAACGAGGTTGTAGGGTCCGACCGCGCTCAGGCGCAGGCGGCCGGTGTAGCGGTTGCGCGCCCGCATGAGCAGGGCCCGCGCGTCGCCCTCGGCGGCGAAGATGCGGCGGCTGGTCTCGACCAGGGCCCGACCGAACTCGGTCACTTCCAGGCGCCGCGCGCGCCGGTGGAAGAGCTCCACGCCATAGCGTGTTTCGAGCGATCCGATGTGGGCCGAGATCGTCGACTGGCGCAGCCCGAGCAGCCGGGCTGCGCCGGACATCGATCCGGCCTGGATCGTGGCGTCGAACGCGCGCAGTTCGGCGATCAGCGAGGTGGTCATGAGGAGGCATCCATCGATGGAGTCGATAGGATCGTCCGAAATGATGACGCTCGCGTTAACGGCCTTGACACAGGCGGCTCCTACGATGGCCCGACCTCGAACCCAGGAGCCCATCATGAATGTCCGCCGTCATTTCATCCGTTGCGCCGCGGCCGGCGCCGCGCTGGCCGCTCCCGCCATCGTGCGGGCGCAGCGCCGCCCGGTCTTGCGCGTCGGGCTCGGCCCGCAGCAGCCCACGCAGTCGGACACGCGGCGCGTCTGGGAGCCGGTCTACCGGCAGGTCTGCGATCAGATCGGCGTCGACCTCGACCTGACGGTTGCCAATGACTGGGCGGGCATCTCCGTGGCCCTGGCCAGCCAGCAGATCGACGTCGCGCAGATGGGCCCGTGGGGTTACGTGCTGGCGAGGCAGAAGGGTGACGCCCAGGCCATCGCGATGCTGCTGATCCAGGGGCGCAACTTCTATCGCGCGATCGTGGTCGCCCGTCCGGGACTGGAGGTACGTCGTTTTCCCGAGGATGCTCGTGGCATGTCGATGCAGATGCTCGACGTCGGCTCGACCTCGGGCTGGCTGGTGCCGACTCACTTCATGCGGTCGCGCGGCATCGATCCCAAGACGTTCTTCGGACGTTACGCCGAAGGCGCGTCCGCGGCTGCCGCGCAGATGGCGACGGTTGGCGGCCAGGTCGACCTCGCCACCGGCTGGGACACCCACCGCAACACGATGATCCGCAATGGCCAGCTCAAGCCGGATGCGAACCGTGTCGTGTGGGAGTCGGAGCCGCTGCCCAACGAGCCGGTCGTGGTGCGCCGGGGTTTCGATCCGGAACTCGCGCGCCGCCTTCAGGAGGCCCTCGCGTCGATTCCTGAGGCGCGTGCCCGCGACCTGATGCCCTGGCCCTACACCGGTTTCGTCCCGACCACGCACGAGCCCTACGCCAGGCTCGAGGCGATGGGCCGTGAGGTCGGCGTCCTCAAGGGCTGAGGCGGTGCTCGCGCGAGAGGCGCCGTCGCGCACCGGCGCAGGGCGCTACGTCGAGCCGGCAACCGACTGGCGCAGCCCCGCGATGCTGCGCCGGCTGCTGCTGGGCGCCGCGGCGCTTGCCTTCGTCGCGGTGTGCTTCGTGGTTGCGAAGGTCGACCCCGTGGCGCTGGTCGCGGGGCTGCCGCGGATGGCGCAGTGGGCCGCCACCGCGTGGCCGCCCTACCTGCAGGAACTCGATGCGATCGGCTACAGGGCCTTCGAGACGGTTGCGATCGCAACCGTGGGCACGCTCGTGGCGGCGCTGATCTCGGCGCCGGTCTCGATGCTGATCGCGAGCAACACGGCGCCGTGGCCAGGGCTTGCCCTCGTGCTGCGCTGGTTTGCCAACGCCTGCCGCGGCATCGACACCGTGGTGTTCGCCATCTTGTTCGTGGCGGCTGTCGGCCTGGGGCCGTTCGCCGGCGTACTCGGCATGATCATCCATTCGATCGGGGTGATCGCCAAGCTGAACAGCGAGGCGATCGAGACCCTGCCCAGAGCGCCGCTGGAGGCGGCCGCCATGTCGGGCGCCAGCCCGGCGCACGTGATGGCGCATGCGGTGTTCCCGTCGGTCCTGCCCTCGCTGTCGTCGGTGTCGCTCTACGTCTGGGAAGCCAACGTTCGCACCTCGACGGTGCTGGGCATCGTCGGTGCTGGCGGCATCGGCATCGAGATCAAGGCCGCGCTCGACCTGCTCGACTTCCAGCGGCTGTTCACGCTGACCGTCGCGGTGCTGCTCATGGTTACCCTGATCGATCAGTGCAGCGCCTGGCTGCGCCGGAGGCTGACATGAGCACCGCGGCCCATGGCGCGCCCTCGGAGGTGCCCCGCCCGGGCGCTGCGCTCGAACTTGCATCGGCCAGTGTGCGCTACGGCTCGGCGCTTGCGCTGGATGCCGCCAGCTTCGAGGTGCGCGCCGGCGAATTCGTGGTGCTGCTCGGTCCCAGTGGCGCAGGCAAGTCGACGGTCTTCCGATGCCTCAGTGGTCTGGTGCGCCCCGGCGAGGGCGACGTGCGGGTGCTCGGTGCCTCGATCGGAAACCTCGATCGTCGTGCGCTGCGCCGAGCCCGGCGCTCGATCGGGCTCGTTTTCCAGCAGCACAACCTCATCGGCCGTCTGAGCGCGATCGACAACGTGCTCACCGGGCGTCTGGGCGACACCCCGCTGTGGCGGGTGATCGCGAGGCGATTCTCCGGGGAGGACCGGCAGCGTGCGCTCGCCAGTCTGGATCGGGTAGGTCTGCTCGATTTCGCCTACCGGCGGGCCGACTCCCTCTCGGGCGGTCAGCAGCAGCGGGTGGCGATCGCCCGCGTGCTCGCGCAGGGCGGCACGGTGCTGCTTGCCGATGAGTCGGTGGCGAGCCTCGATCCTGAGTCGGCGCGCCATGTGCTGGCGACGCTGGCACGGATCGCGCGTGACGAGCGTCTGGCCGTGCTGTGCAGCCTGCATCAGGTGGGACTCGCCTGCGAGCACGCCGACCGGCTGATCGGTCTGCGCGAGGGGCGAGTGCTCTTCGATGTTGCCGCCGCGAATTTCAGCGCCAGCCTGGCTGGCCGCCTTTACGGGGCGACGGGAGCGGCCGACGCCGGGAGCTCCGAGGTCGAGCTTCATGGCTTCGCCGATGCGTCGCCGCGCGGTGCGCCGTGAGCACGCTCGAGCTGATCTGGCAGCGGCCGGTGGTCGTCTTCGACCTCGACGGGACGCTGGCCGACACGCTGGCCGATCTGCATGCGGCGCTCGACGCCGCGCTCGTCTGTCTCGGTCTTCCCCGCGTACCGGCCGCCCTCGTGCGCGACTCGCTGCACGGAGGTCTGGCCGGCAGCGCCCGCGCGGCGGCGCGGCAGCACGGCCTCGACGAGGCGCAGGCGCGACGTCTTCTCGAGGTCTATCGGCTGCATCATGAGGCGTGTCCTGCGCGGCGTTCGCTGGCGTATCCCGGGGTCGTCGATGTCGTGCGTCGACTGCAAGCCTGCGGGCGCAGACTGGGGGTATGCACGAACAAGCCGGATGCTCAGGCCCGTGCTGTCCTTGGCCACATCGGGCTGCTCGACGCCTTCTCGGTGGTGATCGGGGCCGATGCCCGGCGTCGGCTCAAGCCCGATCCGCAGCCGCTGCTGCTGGCCATCGAAGGGCTTGGCGGGCAGGCGGCCGATGCGCTGCTGGTCGGTGACAGCGCGGTCGATGCCGAGTGCGCGGCGGCCGCGGGGGTCGACTGCCTGATCCACTCCCGCGGCTATGGCGCCGCCGCCCTGTGCCCCGGGGCTCGGCTGCACCTCTTCGACGGCTACGGCGAGCTGCTCGCCCTGGCGCCGCGCTGACGCCCTCGCCGGTGCGCGGCTGCCTGCGAGGATCGCGAATCTCGCGCTCCTCCGGGGCTTGTCCGGCCATGGTGCGCTGCGGCAATATCGCGCAATGGTTGCGCCCGGTCGATGCGCTTCGAGAGGTTCCCAGAGGCTGCGCGATGGTGCCGGGCGTGTGCTCGCGCTCGTGCTCGTGTCGGTCGGGGCGCCGGTTGCCCTGGCGCACGACGCCGCCACCTTTCTGGCCGAGGTGGTGGTCACGGGTCATCCGGTCGATGCGCTCGGGCAGGCCGACTCGGCCTCGCAAGGCGTGGTCGGCGCCCGCCAGCTCGGCTTGCGGCCGCTGCTGCGTCCCGGCGAGATCCTCGAGGCCGTCCCGGGCATGGTGGTCACCCAGCACTCGGGCGACGGCAAGGCCAACCAGTTCTTCCTGCGCGGCTTCAACCTCGATCACGGCACCGATTTCGCCACCCACGTGGCCGGCATGCCGGTGAACCTGCCCACGCACGCGCATGGGCACGGCTACACCGACCTCAACTTCCTGATTCCCGAGCTCATCGAACGCATCGCATGGCGCAAGGGGCCCTACCACGCCGCCGACGGCGATTTCGCCTCGGCCGGCTCGGCGCGAATCAGCCTGCGCACCAGCGTGGCGCGGCCGTTCGCCCAGGCCACCTTCGGCCCTGACGGGTATCGGCGCACGCTCGCCGCGGGGTCGAGCGAGCTGGCCGGCGACGCGCGCCTGCTGGCCGCCGTCGAGGTGCATGAGGCCGACGGCCCCTGGACGCTGCCGCAGCGGCTGCGTCGTGCCAATGCGCTGGTCAGCCTCGACCATGGCGACCGGGCCACCGGCTGGACGCTCACGGCCATGAGCTACCGCGCGAGCTGGCGGGCCACCGACCAGATCCCGCAGCGTGCAATCGACGCTGGCCTCATTGGCCGCTTCGACACCATCGACCCGAGCAGCGGTGGCTCGACCGCGCGCGACAGCCTTTCGGGGCAGTGGCGCCGGGCGCTGCCCGACGGCTCGCTGCAGGCCTCGGTCTGGGCGATGCGCTACCGGCTCGGGCTGTACTCGAATTTCACCTACGCGCTCGACGATCCGATCGCCGGCGATCAGTTCCTGCAGCGCGATGGCCGTACCTCTCTCGGCGGGCAGATCGCGCGCCACCACGCCGGGCGCCTTGGCGCGTGGCCGCTGGCCCTGGAAGCCGGCGTCCAGGTCCGCCACGATCGCATCCGCGTCGGGCTGTTCGACACGGTGGCGCGCGAGGTGGTTGCCGCCACCCGCGACGATCTCGTGGCGCAGGCCAACGTGGGCGCCTACCTGCAGGGCGCGGTGCGCCCGCTGCCGTGGCTGCGCGCGCTGGGCGGCATCCGGGCCGATCGGCACGACTGGCGGGTGACCGCCGACCAGCCGGTCAATGGCGGCCGAGCATCGGCAGGGCTGGTGTCGCCCAAGCTCGGCCTGGCCCTTGGCGAGCCCGGCAGCACCGAGCTGTACGCCAACTGGGGTCGGGGATTTCACAGCAATGACGGCCGCGGCACCACGATCCGCATCGACCCGGCCAGCGGCGAGCCGGCGACGCGCGTGCCGGGACTGGTCGCAACCTCGGGCGAGGAGCTCGGCCTGCGCCTGGCGCCGCTGCCCGGCCTGCGCGCCAGCCTCGCGCTGTGGCAATTGCGGATGGGCTCGGAGCTGCTGTTCGTCGGCGATGCGGGCACCACCGAAGCGAGCCGCCCGAGCCGGCGCCTGGGCATCGAGGCGGGGCTGCGCTGGCTGCCGCGGGCGTGGCTTGCGATCGATGCCGATCTGGCGCTCACGCGCCCCCGCTTCGTCGACGGCGATGCGGCCGGCGATCGCATCCCGGGCTCGATCGGCCGCGCGGCATCGGTGGCCGTGACCGTGCGGCCCTCCACCGCCTGGTCGGCGGGCCTGCTGCTGCGCCATCTGGGTCCCAGGCCGCTGGTCGAGGATGGCGCCGTGATGTCGGCGCCCACGACGCTGCTTGCCGCCCGCGCCGCCTGGCGGCCGAGCCGGCGCACCGAGATCCTGGTCGATGCGTTCAACCTGCTCGATCGCCGCGCCAGCGACATCGAGTACTTCTACGTGTCGCGGCTGCGCGGCGAGGTCGCGCCGGTGGCCGACCGGCACCAGCATCCGGTCGAGCCGCGCACCCTGCGCGTCACGCTGCGTCTGACGCTCTAGGGTGGAGGTGCGCGTCCATCGCGTGCAGGCTGTCGAAGGCCAGCGTCTCGGCCTGGGCATCCGGTCCGGCCGATGCATGCCCGAGGTCGGGGCGTCGCAGCCACGCCGCCTGCAGCCCCGCGGCGCGCGCCGCGCGCACGTCGAGCTGCCAGTCGTCGCCCACGTGCAGCGTCTCGGCCGGGTCGGTGCCGGCCAGGCGACACGCGGCCTCGAACATCCGGGGGTCGGGCTTGGAGCAGCCGATCTCGTGCGCGCTGACGCAGCCGGCGAAATACCTGCCCAGGCCGACGGCGGCGATGTCGGCGTTGCCGTTGGTGACCGCGACCAGCCGGTAGCGCGAGGCCCAGGCGCGCAGCACCGGCTCGACGTCGGGGTAGAGCTCCACCTGCTGGCGCGCCGCGAGGAACACCTCGAAGGCGGGCGCGGCGAGCGATTCGGGGTCGCCGGCCTGCGCCAGCGCGCGGCGCAGCAGCTCGCGGCGCAGCCAGCTCATGTCGTGCGCGCGGTCGGGGTGTTCGGCGAGCAGCTCGCGGCGCAGCGCCGTGCGCGCCTCGGTGGTGAAGGCGGCGGCAGTGGCTGGCGCCCGCTCGCGCAGCCAGGCGGCGAGCGCCGCCTCGGCCCGGATCAGCGTGGGCAGCACCGGCCATAGCGTGTCGTCGAGGTCGAGCGTGATGGCGGCGATGGGGTGGACGATGGTCATCGGATCAGTTTAGCCTGCACCGCCCGACCCGCCGCGATCGCCCGAGCATGTGCGCCAACTACCTTCCAACGAGTCCGTCCGACCTGAGCACCGCGTTCGGCGTCGAGCTGCCGGGCGCGAGCTGGGTTGCCGAGGCCTGGCCGGGCATGCGCGCGCCCATCGTGCTCGGCGGCTCCGGGGCGGCGGGCGCGCGCGCGTTGCCATCGGCAGGCGCCGCCGATGCGCCCGCGCGCCATGCCGTGCTGGCGGTGTTCGGTCTGATCCCGCCGTGGTCGCGCGATGGGCGCGATGCCCGGCACTGCTACAACGCGCGCAGCGAGACGGTCGCCGAGAAGCCGAGCTTTCGTCACGCCTGGCGGCAGCGCCAGTGGTGCGTGGTGCCGGCGCAGGCCTTCTTCGAGCCGCGGTACGACGAGGGCAGGGCGGTGCGCTGGCGGATCGCAGGCGTCGATGACGAGCCGTTCGCGATCGCCGGCATCTGGGAGTCGTGGCGCTCGCCCGCGGGCGAAACCGTGCGCTCGTTCTCGATGCTCACCATCAATGCCGACGGCCATCCGGTGATGGCCGCCTTTCACGCGCCCGACGACGAGAAGCGCTCGGTGGTGCTGCTGGAGGATGCGCAGATCGACGCGTGGCTGGGGGCCGGCCACGCGCAGGCGCGCGCGCTGCTGCAGCCCTTCGCGCCGCAGCGCGTACGCTGCGCGAGCGATCCGCGCCCGCCCAGGGCGACGGCCAGCCGATCGCCGGCCGGCTGACTACCGATCGATCGACCGCCCGAGCCTGGCTCATCGTCGACCGGCGGCGTGCCGGCGCGCGCGTGCGCGCGGCGTCATGCGAGACGTCAGCGCGATGCGACCTGCCCCAGGCACTGCGCGAGGCTCGCGCGCTGCCGGCCCTCGGCATCGAAGTTGGCCGGCGCGAGCCACGCCTCGTAGCCCGGGCGCAGCGCCGCCCAGTCGGCATCGGTCATGCCGAACCAGGCGGTGTCGCGGTTGCCGCCCTTGAACACCATGTGCTGCCGGAAGATGCCCTCGAAACGAAAGCCGAAACGCAGCGCGGCGCGGCGCGAGGGCGCGTTGTCGGCGTGGCACTTCCACTCGAAGCGGCGGTAGCCGAGTTCGTCGAAGGCGTGGCGCGCGAACAGGCACAGCGCCTCGGTCGCCACGCGGCTGCGCGCGATCGCCGGGCCCCACAGGATGTTGCCGATCTCGATGACGCCGTGCTCGGGCACGATGCGCATCAGGCTCTGGCGGCCTTCGCAGCGGCCGCTCGCGGCGTCGATCACGGCGAACATCAATGGATCGGGCGAGGCTGCCGCGCGTTCGAGCCAGGCGTCGAAGTCGGGCCGCTCGCAGGGATGCTCGAACAGGTAGCGGAATCGGGTCTCGGCACCAGGCGCCATCGAGGCCGCAAAGAGCGCATCGCCGTGCTGCTGCGGGCTGAGCGGCTCGAGCCGGCACCAGCGGCCGGCGAGCGCGCGGCGTTCGGGTCGGGGGCGCGGCTGCCAGTGCCGCAGGTCGCGCAAGGGGTCGGTGGTCATGCGGCGATGATGATCCGATTCCGTTCGCGCGACCACCCCGCCGGCGTGCCCGGTCTGGAGCCGCCCGGAGCGGCGGCGTAATCTTGCGCACTTCCGGAGGATCTGCCATGAACGACACCGTTGCCCTCGACCCATCGTCCGCCCAGGCAGTCGCGAGCGGCTCGCGCGCGGGTGCCATCGCCGCGGCCTGCCGCACGCTCGACGACGGTTCGCTGTTCGACACGCTCGCGCGGCGGATCGCGATGCCCACCGAGAGCCAGGATCCGCAGCGCGCCCCCGAGATGCGCCGCTACCTCGACGAGGAGATGATCCCGGCGTTGCGCGCGCTCGGTTTCTCGTGTCGGGTGCTGGAGCATCCGAAGGCGCTTGCGCCTTTCCTGGTGGCCGAGCGCCACGAAGGCGACGGCCTGCCCACCGTGCTGGGCTACGGCCACGGCGACGTGATCCGCGGCCAGGACGATCGCTGG
>Ga0315904_10005620_pt1 | contig 17371 bp, 19 predicted proteins | sample LakEriMetagenome_6_FD_203529 | JGI IMG/M metagenome (GOLD analysis project Ga0315904, IMG submission 203529) | Freshwater fungal communities from buoy surface, Lake Erie, Ohio, United States - Buoy 12 MA120 | ecosystem: Environmental > Aquatic > Freshwater > Lake | place: USA: Lake Erie, Ohio...
CGCGAGTTCACGCATGGCAAAGAGCAAGCCCAAAAGGGCTCTGTCATCGAACTCGAAATGACTTCCCGCGTCCAGAAGATGATCGAGCAGCGCTACCTGCTGATCGCCGAGACCGACGCTCCCTCCAAGACCACGAAGGCGGCCAAGGCCGCGAAAGGCGACTGACTCATGGGCGTTCAGAAGATCTCGAAGGGCCGCGTCGTCGCTGGCCAACTCGACCAAGGCGTCGGACCGCGTGCGCTCCGTCTCCAGGTCACCTCCCTCGCCACGACTGGCGCGCTCGCGACCGGCCTCAAGGTGCCGCCCAACAGCCGCATCCTCGACGCCGTCCTCGTGATGAACTCGCAGGCGTCGATGGCGACCCCGCTCGTCGACCTCGGCGTGACCGCGTCGGCGGCGTTCCTGCTCTCGGGCGTGAACGTCGGCTCCGCGGGCGTCAAGCAGGGCTCGCTCCTGGCCGGCGCCGTCACCGTCGGCACCGGCCTCCTCGAAGGCGCGGCCGCGTCGGGTGGCTTCACCCGCACGCCGTTCGTGACGCCGGCCTCGGGCGAGACCGAGATCACGCTCTCGCCGCGCACGCTCCCGAGCCGTTTCGACGGCACGGTCGTGGTGACGTTCGAGAAGCTCTGACGCGAAGGCGCACACCGTGGCCCACCTCGTCATCGACATTTCAAGCGGTGACGCGGCGGGTCTCCCCATTGAGGAGGTTGTAAAAAGTGACGTGGACGTACGATCCCACATGGTTGAGCCTCGCCTCATCGAGCACGTCTTCGATGACGAAGGTGCGCCTCCTCGTGGGGGACACGGACACGACCCGGCAACAGCTCCTGGACGAGGAGATCTACTTCGTCCTGACGGCGCAGCCTATCGTCAACTTCGCCGCGGCTGACTGTGCAGACCTCCTGGCCGCGAAGTACGCGTTCCAGATCAACACCGAGAACTCGAAGCTGGCGATGTTCGCGGCCGCGCGGCACAAGCACTACGCGGACCTCGCGAAGCGCATGCGCGACAACGGCCCCGGCGAGACTCCGGGTGGCGCGGGCGCCGGCCTGATCGTCGGCTCCAACTACGCTGGCGGCATCTCCGTCGACGCCAACGACACCATCGAGTCCAACACCGACAACGTCCTGCCTCCGGTCGCGATCGGCCAGGACGACTACGACCTCTCGGACAACCCGCTCCTCGGGGAGGAGTGATGGACGCCTACCTCAAGCAGCAACTCCGTCAGGTGGTCACCGTGGCGACGCCGACTGGCGCCCTCGACGCGGCCGGCCAGGCGGTCGTCGGCTCCACCGCGACGTTCCCGTGCCGCTACGAGTGCTCGTTCCGCGAGGTCCCGATCTACGGTGGCGTCGAGGAACGGACGATGCACTTCCTCGTCCTCGACGAGACCTTCAACTTGACGCCGGTACAGGCCCGCAACGCGTTGTTCTGGCTGCCTGGCTTCGACGCCACGGACGCGACGTTGGCGCGGCGCGCGAAGGTCGTCGAGTACCTGCCCGACGAGAACGGCGTCATCGACCACGTCGAGGTGACGCTGTGAGCCTGAAGATCTCCGGTAGCCAGGCGCTCAAGGACGTCCTCCGCCGCTTCCCCAAGGGCGCGAAGGCCGCCGCCGCCGTGGCCCAGCTCAACGCCGCCCACCGGATCCTGCCCATCGCGCAGGAGCGGGCGCCGTACGAACACGGCGCCCTCGAAGACTCGGCGTACATCTCGAACCCGAACTACTCGAACCACGCCGTCACCGTCGAGTACGGCTTCGGCGGCGCGGCTGTGCCCTACATGGTCCGCCAGCACGAAGACCTGTCCTACCAGCACCCCGGCGAGCACACCCGCACCGACGACCCTGGCCGCGCCGCACAAGGCCAGGCGAAGTTCCTGGAGTCCGCGGTCAACGAGAACCAGGACGTCATCGAGGACGAGTACCGCCGCGCCATCGCGCACTTCGCGCGGACGGGCTCCATGCCGCCTGTGCGTGAAGGCCCGATCACCAAGAAAGCGCCCTCCTGATGTCTGTCGAACTCGACGTCCGAAACTACCTGCTGGGGTCCGTCGCCTCGTGCACGGCGTCGAACACGTTCGTCGGTCCGTGGCGCAAGACGAACCCCTCGGGCGGCCTCGTCGTCGCGGTCCAGTCCTACGGCGGCGAGCGCCCCTACGGCTTCCTCGACGGCCGCAAGAACAAGCCCTACCGGCCGGGCCGGTTGCAGATCAAGGTCACCTCGCCGGTCAACGGCTACCTCGTCGGCAAGTCGATGGCGGACAAGTTGTGGCTGGCGATGGACCGCGTGTCGCCGGCCTCGCTCGGTTCGGCGACGTCGAACTACTACGTCCGCGTCATGCCGCTCCAGGCGGAGCCAATTCACATTGGCCAAAACGACACCGAACAGGACCAATTCTCCATCAACGTTGAACTCAGCCACGGCGGATTCAACGGTGAGGTGTACGCGATGTTCATGGGCTCCTCGGCTGTTGCGATCGACACCGAGGCCGAGGTCCTCGCGGAACTCGACGCCGGGTCGACCTGGCAGCCCCCCGGCAACGTCACGCTCAACGTCGGCACGGGCGAGTACGGCTGGCTGGTCTTCCCGACGGCCCTCGACATCGACACCTTCACGGTCAACGGCCTCACGGGCGGCTTCGTCCTCATCGGCAGTGCTACGATCAACGGCATCCCGAGTGACATCTGGCGTACAGCCCAGCAGTCCCTCGGCGTGATCGACGTGGAGTACACGAAGTGACGACACCCGGCGCCGTTTTGACAATCAGCACGATTGAGCCGCAGAACGACGGCGTCTTTCCGGTCGTCGCTGACACCCACGTCAAGGGCGGCCTCCACGCCGTGGGCTCGATCGCGGCGCGTGACGCGATCCCGCTCGAACGCCGCACGGTCGGCATGCGCGCCGTCGTCACGTCGACGACGCCCTTCCTCGAATTTGAACTCACGAACGCCTCGACCTGGACCCTCGTCGCCTCCGGTGGCGGAGGCGGTGGCGGTGGCGGTGGCGCCGTCGACTCGGTGAACGGGGCGACTGGCGACGTCGTCCTCACGGCCGGGTCCGTCGGTGCGGCCTCGTCGGCCGACTTCTCCACGCACGTTTCCTCGGCGACGGCCCACGGCATCTCCGGCTACGGCGCTTCCCTCGTTTCGGCGGCGTCGGCGTCGTTCGCTCGGACCGTGCTCGGTCTCGGGTCGGCCGCAGTGGCGTCGACCTCGGACTTCGTGCTCGCAGGCGCGGCCGCGTCTTCGGCGGCGTTCGCGGCACACGTCTCAGCCGCCACAGCCCACGGCATCTCCGGCTACGGCGCTTCGTTGGTGTCGGCTGCCTCGGCTTCTTTTGCGCGAACGGTCCTCGGCCTCGGCTCGGCTGCCGTGGCGGCGACGACCGACTTCGTCGCGGCCGGCGCCGCGGCGTCGTCGGCCGACTTCTCGACGCACACCTCTGCGGTCCTCGCCCACGGCATCTCCGGCTACGGGGCTTCATTGGTCTCGGCTGCTTCGGCGGCCCTCGCGCGTACGGTCCTCGGTCTCGGCTCCGCCGCCGTCGCCGCCACGACCGACTTCACGGCTGCCGGCGCGGCTGCGTCTTCCGCCGCGTTCGCGGCCCACGTGTCCTCAGCGACGGCGCACGGCATCTCCGGCTACGGTGCTTCGCTGGTCTCGGCCGCTTCCGCGTCGTTCGCGCGTACAGTGCTTGGCCTCGGTTCCGCCGCATTGGCCGCGACGACCGACTTCGTGGCGGCTGGCGACGTTCGGCTGACGGCGTTGTTCTCGACGGCGTCGAACGGCCTCGTCCCTGTGGCCACCTCGACGACGCAATTCCTTCGCGGCGACGGCACGTGGGCGACACCCGCGGGCGGTGGCGGCGCGGTCGACTCCGTCAACGGCGCCACGGGCACGGTCGTGCTCACGGCCGGCTCCGTCGGTGCGGCGTCGTCGGCGGAGTTCTCGACCCACGTCTCGTCGATCACCCCCCACGGCATCTCCGGCTACGGCGCTTCGCTGGTCTCGGCTGCGTCGGCTTCGTTCGCCCGGACGGTGCTCGGCCTCGGCTCGGCTGCCCTCGCCGCGACGACAGACTTCACCGCGGCCGGAGCCGCGGCGTCTTCGGCGGCGTTCGCGGCCCACGTCTCGGCTGCGACGGCCCACGGCATCTCCGGCTACGGCGCCTCGCTGGTCTCGGCCGCCTCTGCCGCGCTCGCCCGGACCGTCCTCGGGCTCGGGTCCGCAGCGGTAGCCGCGACGACCGACTTCACCGCGGCCGGCGTTGCGGCCTCGTCGTCGGCTTTCGCCACGCACACCGCGGCGGTCCTCGTCCACGGCATCTCCGGCTACGGCGCGTCGTTGGTGTCGGCGGCCTCGGCTTCGTTCGCCCGCACCGTCCTCGGACTCGGTTCGGCCGCCTTGGCGGCGACGACCGACTTTGTCGCGGCGGGCGACGTGCGGCTGACGGCCTTGTTCTCGACGGCGTCCAACGGCCTCGTGCCTGCGGCGACGTCGACGACGCAGTTCCTGCGCGGTGACGGCACGTGGGCCACGCCGGCAGGCGGCGGGCTCTCGGACGGCAACAAAGGCGACATCACCGTCTCGGGCTCTGCGGCGACCTTTGCGATCAACCCCGGCCGCGTCGCGTTGGTGTCGTTGGCCTCGATGCTCTCTGGCCGACTCCTCGGGCGCGCCAGCGGCGGCGACGGCGCACCGCAAGAGATCTCCCTCCGCACGCCGCTGGAGATGGTCGGCTCGCAGTTGTCCCTCGGCGTCCCGGCCGCGGGTACCACGGCGTTCGTGATCGCGTCCGGCGCCACGTACGGCAACTACGTGTCGACGGCGACGGCGGCGGCCGCGCTGCCGGTGTTCACCACGACGCTCCGAGGCGTCGTCCCTGTGGCCACCTCGACGACTCAATTCTTGCGCGGCGACGGCACGTGGGCCACTCCCTCGGGCGGTGGCGGTGGCCTCTCCGACGGTGGCTACGGCGACATCACCGTCTCAGGCAGCGGCACCACGCTGACGCTGAATCCTTTGTCGGCGCTGACCCTCGTGACGGGCGCCGGCCCCACGGCCGCGTCGCCTGGGTACTTGATGCTGTTCGGCCGCGAAGGCGTGCGGAAGGTGCCCGGCTTCGTCGGCCCGTCCGGTCAGGACACGACGCTGCAACCGTCCCTCGCGCGCAACCGCGTGTCGTACTGGTCCGCGCCGGGCAACTCGACGACGGCGCCGGTCAGCACCGGCAACGCGGCCCTCACCACCACGGGCACGTTGACCACGCGTTCGACGACGTCGGCGGACTTCTTGTCCCAGGCGCGCCGCGTGGGCTTCGTGTCCGGCGCGACCCTGAACGGCACGGCCGGCTACCGCCTGACCAACGCGCCCTACTTCCGAGGCAACGGCGCCGGCCGTGGTGGATTCCACTACGTCGAGTTCTTCGCCGTGTCCGACGCCGTCCACAACGCGACTGCGCAGTGGTTCCACGGCTTGTGGAACAACACCTCGGCGCCGTCACAAGGCGACCCGTCGGCGCGTACGTCGATCCTGGGGTTGGCCAAGGACCGCGCGGACACGAACATCCAATTCATCCACAACGATGGCTCCGGCGTGGCCACCAAGGTCGACACCGGCATCGCCTCGGGCACGAACAAGTTCTTCCAGTTCGAGATGTTCTGTCCGCCGCAGGGCGCGACGGTGTCTTGGTCGGTGGTCGAGTTGATCTCCGGCTCCGGAGCCTCCGGCTTCGCCAGCACTGATCTGCCTGCCGACACCACGTTCCTGACGGTCAACGTCACGATGTCGACGGGGTCGACTAGCACCGCCGTCGGCCACGACTTGTGTTCCTTGTACATTGAAACGGACCTGTGATGATCGACATCCGCTCACACACGACGTTCACGACGGACTCCTGGCGCGCCATCGAGGACGCCGTTCTCGCCGCGGGGCCGCCCTACGCGGTGCTCGCGCATCCGGCGCTGGCGAACGAGATCGCCCTCGACGGCGTCGGCTCGGAGTTCTTGTACGTTCGCGACACGGAGATCCAGGTCGTGTTCTCCGAGGCCGCCGTGCTGGCGCCGCGCGGCTTCGACCTCGATGCCGCAAAGGCCGCCGCGTCGCGAGACGTCGGGGAAGCCGTCGCGGCGTACGTCGAACAACGGCTGCCCGTCGCGGAGCAGAACCGCCTCAGCGCGTTGTTGCAGCAAGCGATGCTGTACCGCACCGAGGGCCGGCCGGTGAACGAGTGGGCGCTGATGGTGCTCTTGGCGACGCTCTCGTGGGCGAAGGCGGTGTACGCGTACACCCGCGCCTTGCGGGCGCAGATCGCAGCCGCCAACACCCTCGTCGAATTGCGGCGCGTCGTAGTCGAGGCTGAGTCCTTGGGTGACCCTCCGAAAGTCGACGCTGCCGACCTGGACGAGGCTCTGGGTTGACGTGGTATGCTTGACACGAACTCTATGAGGTGATACGTGGCTCTTCCCGGATACAACCTTGTCCTGTCGGCGGCCACGGGCGCCTCCGCGACCTACGCCACCTTCGACGGCGTCATGAGCGTCACCGTCTCGGACGGTGACGAACTCCTCGACACCACCGACTTCGCCGACTCCCGCCTTCGTCGGCGCATCATCGGCCTCCGCGACCTGTCGGTCTCCATCGACGGCGACCTGGAGTTGACCTCGACCGCGTACGCGCACATCAAGGCGGCCCGCGCGGCCGGCCTGCCGTGGGTCTGCCGCATCCTCGTCGACGGCACCAACGGACTCGCGCTGTCCGTGCTGACCGAGTCCCTTGAGCGTTCGGCGTCCGTCGACGGCAAGGTCTCGGTGTCCATCTCGGCGCAGCACGAAGGCACCTTCGATCCGATCGAAGTCGGCTCGGGCATGTGACCTCGGAGTAAACCATGGCAAAAGCTGGCTTCTCGTGCCTCATTCGCCGTGGTGGTGTCTCCACAGCGGTGTCCAACGAGGCCACCACCTCGATCGGTGGCGGCCGCTACCAAATCACGTCCAATGCGCGTCGGGCCATCGATCCGGCCACGCCGTGGCACCTCAAGGTCTCCGGCGCCACGATCGCCTACAGCCTCATCACGGCCGCGGACTTCGCGTTCGGCGAGTTCACCGTCCCGACGGCCGGGGCCAACCCGACGTTCACGGGCGCGTACCTGCCGATCACCACGCGGTCCGAGGACTTCTACGAGGTCAAGGGCCACACGCTGATCGAGTCCGACGAACTCCTCGACACCACGGTGTACACGTCGACGTCGCGGTTTCGGAAGCGGATCCTCGGCCTGGCCGACGCGTCGCTGTCGCTGGACATGCTCCTGAACGCCGAGGACATGGACCGCCTGGCGACCCTCCGCTTCAACAACCACCTCATGCTCGTCGAGGTCAACTCCGGCTTCTCGGCGGTCTTCCGCGGCTACGGCCGAATCGAGTCCGTGGAGCGCACGGCCGCCGTCGACGGACTGATCGAGGCAAAGGTGGAGTGGAAGTTGTCCGGCGAGCGCGACGAGGCAACCAACTTGATCTTCGGGTACTCGGACCGACTCATTGCGTCTTCGTGACGTGGTAGTTTGGTCCTATGAGCAACACCCGCAGCAACCTCCTGGCGAAAGCCCGTTCAAAGTTCACCAGCAAGATCGTCGAGTTTGAGGGCGAACGAATCGAAGTTCGTTCCCCGTCGCTCGGCCAGGCCAACGAGTTCGCGGAAGCCGCGGCGAAGAACAGCAACGTCGCCATGTCGACGCTGATGGTGCTGCGCTGCTGCTTCGACCCTGCGACGGGCGGGCCGATGTTCACGCCCGAGGACGAGGCGGCGCTGCTTGAGCTGCCGGCGCGCGGCACGTTCATGGAGCCGGTGCTCCAGGCCGTGACCGAGTTGATCAACGACGCCCAGGCCGCAGCAAAAAAGTGAAGACCGATCATCAACTCCAAGCGGAGTTGATGGTTGGTGAATTGCTCGGGCTTCCGCTCTCGGAGGTCCGAGAAATGCCGCTTGAGGACTTCCACGCCTGGATCGGCTGGGTTTCGTTCAAGAACGAGAAGGAAGCCAAGGCTGTTAAAATGGGGGGGCGTCCCCGTCGGCGCTGAGGTGTCGTTTTGTCCAGCGTCGAAGTAGCCCGACTGTTTGCCCGCTTCGACCTCGACACCGAGGAGGCGGTCAAGTCCGTTGGCAAGGCCGTCCGCGAGATGGTCGCCTTCGACAAGGCGCTCGCGGCCGTCGACTCGACGAGCAATCGGCTCCAACGCGACATCGCGGGGACCAGCAAATCGGTCGCCGACGCCAACAGGGCCTTGGCGGCCGCTGCCGCAGCCGTGTCGCGTTACGACGACGCCCTCAACGCGGCGGCACTCGCCGCTGACGCCTTTGACGAGGCCAACAAGGAGGTCGTCACCGGGTTGTCGAGGGCGGTCAAGGCCGGCCAGAACATCACGCAGACCTACTTCTACGCGTCGAGTGTCGTCCGCGATCTCGCGGGGGCCTTCGGGACGTTGTTCAACGCAGCCTCGGAAGGCGCGAAGATCAACGCCGCCCAGCAGTTCTTCGAGAACTCGGGCAAGTCGCTCAACGACCTCCGCAACGCCACCCGCGGGATGATCGCGGATGCCGAACTCATGCGCAAGGCCAACCTTGCGGATTCGATGGGCATCTCGCAAGACGTCTTCAAAAAGTTGGCGCAGGTCGCCGAGGCGTCGGCGCTGAAGACGGGCCAGTCGTTCGACTACATGTTCGAGTCGATCATCGTCGGTACGGCGCGCTCGTCTCGACTGCTCCTCGACAACCTTGGCATCATCGTCTCCGTCGACCAGGCGAACGAGAAGTACGCGAAGTCGGCGCTGGAGGCGGCCGGCGCCACGGACATCGGCTCGAAGGCCGTCAACAAGTTCGTCGAGGAGATGAGCGCCGAAGAGAAGCAGATGGCCTTCGTGCAGGAGGTCGCGCGCAAGTCGAAGGGCACCATCGACGAGTACGGCAAGACGACAGACCGCACCGCCGAGGCTTTCGCGCGCGCGGAGGCGGCGCTGGCGAACTTCTCCGACACGATCAAGCGGGCGCTCGCAAGCAGTCTCGGCGGTGGTGGGTTTCTCGGGTGGTTGACGAAGACGGTCCAGGGCCTCAGCCTCGTAGCGGAGGGCTTGGACAAGATCTCCATGTCCGACGTGTTCACGAAGGGCCTCGCGGTCGCTGCTACCGAGGCGGGCTCCAAGGCCCGCCAGGAGCGCTACGCGAAGGACGCCGCCTCGCGCGATGCGCTGATGGCCGAGGTAGACAGCTCGAAGGCCCGCCTCATTCAGATGTCGGGCAGCAGCGACCCCTTCTTCCGAGAATTCGCGAAGAACGTGCGGTGGACGGACGACGGCCTCGTCGAGTTGTCCAAGTCGGCCGCGGAGTTGCGTCAGAACGGCATCGACGCCACTAACACGGCGCTCGTCGCGTTCGCCGACGAACTCAAGAACTTCGCCGCGACCCGCACGAAGCTGGGCGACCCCCGCTACTCGGCAGGCGATCAACTGCCGCCTCACACAAAGCCGCCGAAGACGGCAGAGGAGCTGGCCAAGGAGGATAAGAAGCGCGAGGACGCCATCCGCGACTCCTTAGCCGACTACAACCGCGACCTCAACAACACGATGGACTCGTTCTGGGACACCGTCGTCAAGAACGAGAAGGCGGCGGCGAAGGCCGCTGAAGACGCCGCGAAGGCGGCAGCCACGGCGGAGAAGAACCGCTTCGATGAAAGCGTTCGGCAGACCAAGGCGTATTGGGATGCGTGGGACGACCAGATCAAGGCCAACAAGAAGGCCGCCGAGGAGGCCGCGAAACTCGCCGCCGAGGCGGCGAAGTTGTACGAGGACAACGCGCGTCAGCGCGAGCGTGAGCAGCGCGAGATCGCAGGCGGCCTGACGGAGCAAATCGGCTCCGGGGGCGGCATCTTCGGCCCCATCTCCGGAGTCGTCGGTCCTGCCGTGGGCGCCGCTGTGGGCGGCCCGATCGGCGGCATCATCGGTGGCCTGATCACGGTCATCGGGCCGCTCATCGACGCGTTGAAGCCCGTGACCGAACTCATCGGCGGCCTCATGGACGGCCTGACGTTGTTCGTCAAGAACGGCCTTGGCGAGATCTTGTCGTCGTTGGGGACGTTGGCTCAACCGCTGACGATGCTCCTGGCGTCGCTCGGCGCGGCCCTCGGCGGCGTGTTGCGCGTGCTCGTTCCCGTCGTCACCGTGCTCGTCGCCGCTGTCTCGTGGATCATGAACTTCTTCTCGGGGTTCGCCGTCCTGATGGCGGGCTTCTGGTCCGTCTTCGGCGAGATCACCGTGTGGGGCAAGGGCATGACCGAGGTCATGGACTCTTTCGAGCTTTCGTTGCGTAAGGGCAGTGCGGCCTTCGTCGACACACTGGTGTGGCTGAACAACACGATGATCGACGTCATGCGGTCTCTCATGGGCAACGACAAGCTCGGCAAGAAGTTGAAGCGCTCCGACTTCCAGATCGACCGTGATGTGACGGAAGAGAACACCGACGCCACCGTCGAGAACACCGAAGCCGTTCGCGACCTCGCCCGCGAGTTCCGGAACCTGCCTCAGTTCTACAAGGCTCAAGGTACAATGTTCGCGGTGCAGGATGCGGAACGTCCCCGAATCCGTTGGGGCGCGGCTGAGACGCTGGACCGCGGCAACCGTGCATACATGGGCGGCCGCTGGCGCACCTGAGGTGATTGATGGCCGCGATTCGTGTTGATGGACTTGAGATCGACGTCATCATCGACTCCGTGTCGGGGCCGGAGGACGCGTCGATCGAGGCGTACGGCCGCTCCATCGGGGATTCCCTCGAAGGCGTGACGTACTCGCGCAAGATCGCGTTGGAGTTCGAGACGCAACCGATGTCGCCCCGCGACGCCTACGCCCTGGAGGGTTGGGTCCGCGGCATCCAGCACGCGTGGTCGTTTCAGCGGCCGGGCTCCGCCACGACGACGTTCTCGAAGAACTCCGACGACGGCGGCCTGACCTGGACCAACGCGACGCTGTCGTCGACGGCGTTCATGTCCGCGTGGTCGCTGCACATCCCGTCGAACGCGACGACGGCGGCGACCGTCAGTTTCGGCAGCGAGGGCGACTACACGATCTCCGGCTTCCACCGCACCCACCAGGCGACCAACGATTGGAAGTCGTTCGTGTGTCGGCGGCCGAACTCGCCGGCCGTGCCTGCGGAGTCCTTCTACAACGGCGTCGCCGTCTCGACGCTGACGTTCCTGTCGTTCACGACCGCCTCGGGGGCCATGTCGGTGCGTCTGCACGGCTGCACGGCCACCACGACCGCCGCCAGCGCGTTGTTCGCCGGCATCCGCATCGCGCCGTTCTCGTACTCGGACCGGATGGTTGCTTCGCTCGCGTCCGTCGCCTTCGGCCTGCCTACCACGGGCTTCGCCCGGCCGCCCTACGTGGTCGTGACGGGCTCGCTGCTGCGGGCGCAACGCCTCTCCGGCAACGAGGCGGCCGAGCCGGGTCCCATCCTCGCGAAGGGCAGCGTCGCGGACATGGAGCCGTACCCCTCAACCGTGAGCACGGTATTCTATCCAACGGCTCGTAGTTTGGCGATCCGATTGGAAGAGAAGTGAAGCTACTGACCCCTCCGTTCGCTGGCTTCTTGGCCGATCCTGGGCAGATCGGCTACTGGCCTTTGGGGAACCGCCCCTCGACCACCTCGAACTTCTCTTTGGTCCCCTCAGCCGTCACGGGCAACCTGCGCAGCGCAGGGGCCGCTCTGCCGACCGCGGTGCACTCGTTGTTCGACCCGACGCCGTCCGGCGTGTCGAAGGCGTGGCAGAACGTGGTCGGCACCCTCTGGTTCACGTCCTCGATGCCGTGGGTCGAGGGCGCTCACGTCCACTCGAACTGGTCGATCGCGTTTTGGTACGAGGCGGGCTCCTCCGCGACCCAGCACGCCGTCGCCCGCGAGACCATCCACTCGCCGCCCACGAAGGCGGAGCAACTCAACTTCCGCTTGTGGTGGACGAACGCCGACGAGACCTGGAACTTGCAGGTGCCTCGCTCGGACGTCGCCACCACGACGATCAAGAAGCCGATGCCCCGACGCGGCATGATCGCCGTGACAAGTTCGTTCGAGCCCAACTCGGCCGGCACCATCGTCCGCAAGGTGCGGTGGTACCACAACGGTGAGTTCTACGGCGACGAGTCCGACACGGCGCCGGATCAGCAATTCGGCACGTCGTCGTCCGCACGGTTCCAGGTGATGAACTCGTCGGTGGCCGGTCAGAACTACACCCTGGTGTCGACGTCGTTTGGTTGGTCCGGCACGATGCAGGAAGTCGGCGTGTGGCCGGAAGCGTTGTCGGCCGCGAAGATCCGCTCGTTGTACGGCCAATGCGTGCAGACGTACGACGCTGCCGACCTGTGGGATGCCGGCGCGCAACTGACCCGCTACCGCGTCTACCTCCTCGACGACGACGCTCGCTGGGTCGACCTGACGGACCTGGAGGGCGTCGACTACGTGCGGTCGCTCTCGGTGCAGAAGCGCGTCGGCGAGGACGACACCATCTCGCTGCGGCTGCTCCGCTTCCGTGGCACGTACGCGAACTTGTCGCCGCTCGGCGAGGTCGCCGGCGCGCCGTACGTGGGCCTCGTCGGCCTCCGCCGCCGCGTGCTCGTCACCCGCGCCATCACGCCGCCGTTGATGCCCCCGAAGCCGTCGGACTTCCGCTACCTGGCCTCGGGACGCATCGAGTCTTGGTCGACGGAGCAGGACTCCATCGACGTCCGCGTCGTCGACGATGGCGCGCCGCTCCGCGACAACTTCATCGTCGATCCGCGCGGCTACGTGTTCAACCCGGTCAACAAGGCCGCTGAAGAGCACCAGCAGCAGATCATCGACGACAACGAGCCGGCGCTCAAGAGTGCGGCCGCCACCGTCAAGATCGGCTACAAGGGCGGCCGCCCCGTTTTGTACTCGCTCGCGGGCTCGTTCTTCACGCCGACGTTCCGCCGTACCGGGCAGACGCTGCGCTTCAACGACGTCGGCACCGGCCACACGGCCGCGGCGATCCAAGCCGTGTCCGACCAAATCGGCGCGGACACGCGCTACATGGCCCGCGACGACATCCAGGACTCGCGGTTGTTGTCGTACTCGCCCCGTCGTCAGAAGACGCTGCCGTACCGCACACTCGCGCCCGCGAGCGGCAACGCCTTCGTCGACGTGACGACGGACGAGCCCCACAACCTCGCCCTCGGCTCGGCCGTGTCCCTCGGCGGCACCGCCAGCCACAACTTCCTCGGCACCGTGGCGTCGGTCAACAACTGGTTCAACTTCCGCGTCGCGGTGTCCTCGGGGTACTCCCCGACGTCGGCGGCCGTGCTGTCGAACGGGACGCTGGCCTTCAGCTACTCGCTGGCGTTGCGTGCGACCGACCTCTACGGCGTCGACCCGATCACCGCCGAAGCCTCGGCCATCCGCAACCACACCGTGGTCCGGTACCAACGCAACGAGTCCACGACAACCGTGTTCGGTACCGTCACGCGCACGGGCGGCAAGGCCGTCTTCGTTGCGGACGAGACGCTCCCCCTCATCGATCCCGAGAACAACGGAATCACATTCACGTTGAACGACGCCTCCGACGCTGGCATGCAGCAGTTCGAGGCCAACTACACAGGCTTTCTGACGGGCAACCGAACGGCGACGTCGAATGAGACTGTGCCTACGTTGCCGAACGGCAGCGCGACGTCCGTGATCTTCACGTCGCAGAACCAGGTGTACCGCGAGGTCGTGTCGACGGCGACGGCGTCCGTGCGCGAGTACGGCTTCATGCCGGCCGCGATCTTCGAGGGCTCAAGCCTCGGCATCAACACCTTCGCCGAGGCGACCGCGCTCGCCGACGCCGTCACGAGCGACTTGTCGGAGCCGCCGAACGACTTCCGCCTGACGACGCGGCCGAACCACCTTGAGTTGCACGACGTCATCCGGCTGCCGCAGGACCCGAAGCAGCGCTGGTCGGGCACCTACGACGGCGCCGTCGTCGGCATCACCGAGACCGCGGAGTCCGGCCAATGCCGCGCCGTCCTCGACATCCGCTACGCCAAGCCGTCCCTGGGGCCGGGCTGGGCCTCACGTGTCGTGTCGACGTGGGAGAAGCCCACGCTCGTCGGCAACTACAAGCCGCCGCTGTCGCACCTGACGGCGCGCAACCGCATCCGCGCCGGCCAGGCAGGCATCTTCGTTTCGCGCAACGCGGCCGGCCGTCGCGAGATGGGCCTCCGCCACGACAAGACCGTGGTGTGGATGTCGACCGCTTCGGGGTTCATCCCCACCGAGGCGAACCGCGTCGCGGAGTTCCGCGGCGAACACATCTCGCTGCGCCTCGACGGCGACGGCAACCGCCTGACGCCGGGGACAACGTACTTCCTGCGGTTCGCGGACCGCGACATCTTCGGCAACCTGTCGGAGATCCAGGGCCTCAACACCGCGACCGCGGCGTCGACGTTCTCGGTCACGCCCCGCTACACGGAGGTGTCGGCGGCGGCGTTCGCGATCCCCACGACGGCCCCGGCGTCGACGACGATCGACAGCACGACGCTGACGGTGGTGTCCGACGGCGTCGTGAACGGCTCCGACGCCGCGGCGTTGTCGTTCGACGTCTACGGCAACCGCACCGCGTTCTCACCCTACTTTCAGTGTCCGGCGCCGGGCATGTACGCCATCGCCCACCGCTCCACGTACTTCGGGGACCACACCAAGGTGCCGAACCCGACGGACGCGTGGTTCGTCAACGCCCGCATCCTGCGAATCTCGGGCGGCGGTGCTTCGGTGGCGACGGCGCAGTTCTCGTTGGCGACGTTCCGTTTCGCCGGCCCGTCGACGGGCTCGTTGCGGTTCTTGGACTTGTCCGCGAACGTGTCCTGCGCCTCGGGTGACCGCCTCGCGGTCGTCGCTGGCGCCGGCAACGATTGCCTCCGTGCTCCGCCCCCATCCTCCACGACCAACGCCTTCAACTACACCCGCTTCACCTTGATCCACCAGGACCCGTGATGAAAAAGAAGATCGCTCTCGCCCTCGTTTTGTGCTCGTTCATCCCGCTGCTGACGCGTTGTGCGGAAGCGCCTGTCGCCGAGGTGCAAACCGTCGACGGTGGCGAATGAGGCCCGCGGTCAACGCCGTCCTGCCGGGCGGCGCAACCCACGTCCCCACGCTCGGAGGCGCGTTGTACGCGCTTCAGAAGCACGCCTCCGTCTTGCGTGTTGCGGGCGTGTCGGCCGGCGCGTTGATGGCGATCGCGTTCGCGTTCGGGATTCCAGAATCTCGAATCCTCCACATCCTCCAAGACCTCCTCGCCGACGAGAAGATCCTCGACAAGTCGGTGCTGGCGGCGAAGCGCTTCGGCCGTTGCTCGTGGCGCCGCATCCCCGACGCCGTCGTCGACATGCTCGGCAAGGGCACGACGCTCGGTGAGAGCCCGATTCCGTTGACGATCGTTGTCACCGACGCGTGGACGTCGCGGCCCGTGTACCTGTCGTCGCTCACGACGCCGAAGGTCTTGGTGGAGGAGGCGGCCGGCGCCACCTCGGCCATCTTGCCTGTGGCGTCAATGCAATACCTGCCGTCGTATCTGCCGAAGCGGTTGTACTTCGATGGCGGCTTCACCGACAACTTCCCTGACCAGGTCTGGGACCGCGAACCGGAGCCGACGGTGTCATTCTCGTTGGTCGGCAAGGACGTCGACAACGACGGCCAGGATGACGTTCGTCCTGTGCGCGAGTGGGACTTCGACGACGCCGCGATGGCCGTGGCGAACGCGCTGACGTTTGCGGCCTCGGCCTCGAAGTCCTCGCGCGACGACCGCGTCCACGTGCCGCTCAAGACGATCGGGTCCGGGTTCGACTTCTCTTTGACGCCGGCCGAAACCAAGGCGCGTTGGGATGCGGGAGCCGCCCCGGTCCACGCCCGCTTCGCGAAGAGGTAGAATGGGGAGTCATGCTCCACGTAGACACCGTCCTGGCCTCTGCAACCGGCGCTGGCACTGCCTTGTACGTCGCCGCACAACACCCAGGCGGACCTGAAGATCCGACCTTCTGGGTCAAGATGATCCCGGCCGTCATCGGCCCGGCGTTGGTCGTCGTGACGAACCGCTTGTTCGCCGTCCGCGCCGCCCGGAAGCGTGTCGCCGCCGCACGTCGAGACCGCGAGGCGTTGGCCCTGGAGACCGACAAGGATCCGACCAACGACACTCGCGCCAAGGAACTCCGCCTCGAAGCTGAGGAACTCCGCGCCGAGGCAGACGCCTTGGCCGACTCGAAAGGCCGATCCGAATGACCCACCCCGTCGTCGAAGTGGCCCGCCGCTACGTCGGTGCTCGCGAAGTGCCTAAGGGCAGCAACCGCGGGCCGCTCATCGACGACTTCACGGGCGGCCGGGCAGAGCCGTATTGCGCCCACGCGGTCGCGTTTTGGCACCGTGTGGCGGGCAAGCCCATTCCGGGCGATGTCATCCCCACGCCGCTGCGGGCGAACCCGCTGGCGTCGGTGTCGTTCACGTTGCGGGTGTTCTCCGAGCACGACTGGCTCGTGCGGGAGCCCGCCGTCGGCGACGTCGTGTTCTTCCGAGAGCGCGGCCAAAGCGACCCCGGCCGCGGTCGTCACATCGGCATCGTCGTCGACGTCGGCGACCCGAAACGCCTTACAATAATCGATGCCAATTGGGGCGACGCCGTATGCGAAAGGAAGATTGACCGCCAGTCGGAAAGTATCCTTGCATTCGGTCGTCGCCCATGATCCTCGACTTCCTCGACGAGGTCCGACGCACCTGCGCCGCACACCAGATTGAAGTCCGCCTCCAACCAACGGAGGCGGTTCACGTTTTGGAGTCGGCGGAAGGCTGCGCCGGCTACTTCGACGCGAAGGCGCGGGTCCTGGCCGTCGCCGTGCGGTCGGCCTCGTGGATGGAGGTCGTCGCGCACGAGTTCGGCCACGCGCAGCAATTCATCGACGACCAGTACCGCGACCAGACCGCGTGGGAGGTGTGGGACCGCTGGCTCAACAACGGCGTCGACTTCTCGAAGTCCGCCGTCGACTCCGCCGTCGAGACGATCCTCAAGTGCGAACTCGATGCGGAGCGCCGCGCCGTCGGGCACATGAGCCGCTACGGCTTGTGTCACGACATCCCGCGCTACGTGGCGGCGGCGAACGGCGACCTGTTGCGGTACCGCTACGCACGCAAACACCGCGTGTGGCCTGAGGTCCCCGACGTCGACTGGCGCGGGTTGTGCCCGTCCGAGTTCGTGCCGTTGGAGAAGCTGAAGCTGACCAAGCGCGTTGAGTCCTTCATCAAGGCAGCGTCGGCCTAGTACACACCTTGGTCGGGGTCGAGTTCGAGGACGGC
>Ga0315904_10005621_pt1 | contig 17369 bp, 9 predicted proteins | sample LakEriMetagenome_6_FD_203529 | JGI IMG/M metagenome (GOLD analysis project Ga0315904, IMG submission 203529) | Freshwater fungal communities from buoy surface, Lake Erie, Ohio, United States - Buoy 12 MA120 | ecosystem: Environmental > Aquatic > Freshwater > Lake | place: USA: Lake Erie, Ohio...
ATGTTGCCGATCCTGATGAGCGCCGCACCAACGCTAGGGATCGACCCCTTGATGCTGTTAACCGCGGCGGTGCTGGCGAGTAGTTGCGGTTTCATGATGCCGGTCGCAACGCCTCCCAATACGATGGTCTTTGCGCTCAAGAGGTTTCCTGTTCGAGATATGCTTCTGGCAGGTTTGGGCGTCAACATCTTGTCGGTCGTTGCGATCGTCGTTTTCGTGATGTGGGTTCTGCCGCTGGTGGCGAAATGAAGTCGAGGTACCTGCCGCATGGTCCGCCTCCGCGCACAGCAAATATCCGTTACGATGTTATTCGCATCGCAACCGATTCGGACGAATGGAAGCGAAGTCGAACCTTGAGTAGCACAAAGGGAAAGGAAAGTCATGAGAATATTCGCAGTGGTTGCAAGTTTGGTTTGGATCTTGGGAGGAATCGCAATGGGGCAGGAATCGAGAGACAATTTGAAAGCCTACCCGGCCCCCGAGGCAGGAATGAAACGGTGTGTGATGCTGCTCGAACCCAAGCAGTTCGAGGCCGATTACCGCGTCGAATTGCAGGTCGGAAAGACGGTGGATGTCGACAACGTGAATCGCTACTTCTTCGGCGGCACGCTGGAGGAGGTGAACGTCGAAGGTTGGGGCTTTCCGAAGTATGTCGTCAAGGAACTGGGCCCGATGGCTGGAACTCGGGTCGCTCCCGATCCCAACGCGCCCAAGGCGAAACGCTTTGTGTCGCTTGGAGGCGAACCGCAACTGCTCCGCTACAACAGCCGCCTTCCTGTCGTCGTTTACGTACCCGCCGACGCGGAAGTCCGTCTGCGGGTCTGGAAAGCGGTCCCGGATCCCGTCGTCGTCCCCGAAGGTTGACATGGATCGCCGAAGATTTCGCAGCGATCTTCAAACATTCCAAAGGGTCGGCGAACCTTCCAAGAGTCGCGTTCGCCACCCTTGGTTGCAACTCGGGTGGAAGGGGATGGGGAGATAGCGAATCATGGTCCGTTCGGGGGAGGAATCGTAGAGCATGCTCAATCGCCCCTCACCGAACTGGCGTTCTATTCTGCGATTCAATTGCAGCGTTTCGCCGATGAAGAGTACTTGACCGGTCGCTTGGTCTTCCAGCGAGTAGACCGCTGCGGTCTCAGGAAACGCATGCGGGTCAGAGGATGCCATCGCGACCGTGATCGCCGAATCCCATTCCCGCAAATCAAGATCGGGATTTCCGTCGATGTCGCGGGGCAGGGATCGGATCGCTTCGTGCAGCATCAATGCTCCCCACCGGTATTCCAGAGCAGTAAATCCAGGGGCGTAACGCACCGCGAGGGCATCAAACTGAGCGGCCAGTCTCCCATCGCAAAAGAGTTCGACCAGATCGGCAGCGTATCGGTCTGAAATGCGACGCCAAGCGATTTCCGACGCGAACAGATACAGATCCAACTCCGACCACTTCGGTGCAACGATTTGTTCAGAATCGCGATCGATGTTGGTCCACTTCCCAAGTCGACGGAGTCGGACGAGGGAGCGGTTGCGTTGGTCGTGAGGGCCGTCGATGCGGAGGGCGTCGCAGGCTCGCTGGAAATCTTCGTTGAGGATTGGGTCGATGATCAATCGGTCGACACTGGCACCGCGATGGCTTCGTTGAAATGCTTCGATCAGTTGTTCGTCTTGGTCGACCAGTCGATCCAGCAGAGGCATGTGCGCGGAGTGCGAGAATGTGGCATCGGAAATCTTTCGAGTTCGCGGCTGTCCTCGCTGTTTGCCGTTTTGGGTCGAAGGGGCGCTGGTCTTGGGATCGGCGGCACCCTCGAGCGACTGGCCGATGGTCACTCTCGCGAGTCGATCGGAGCCCAGCGCGACGTACTCCTCGGAGAGATCGAAACCGAGAAAATGGCGATTCAATTTTTTCGCCACCGCCAAAGTGGTCGCGCTTCCAGAGAATGGGTCGACGACGACATCGCCTGGATTGGAGCACGCGCGAATGATCCGCCCCAGCAGTTGTTCCGGCATTTGGCAGCCGTGAAACCCAGCCCGCTCCTTGAACGTTCCGTTCACTCTCGGAAAGTACCACGTGTCTTCGTTGGGGGTGAGCCCTTCAAAACAATCCTGCGGACGCAGGATCCACGTGTCGTCGGGCAATCGTCCCTTGGGGTTTGCTCGCGCGTCAGCATACACCAACTGCCGCGCGGACGGGACCGCGATCGCGTCGGCATGAAAGGTGAAGCGGTTGGGATCTTTGACGAAATGGAACAGATGTGCGTGCGAGCGCGTGAACTTGCTTTTGCAATGCACGCCGAAGGTGTAGTACCAAACGACCCAGGAGCGGCAATGGAAGCCGGTTCGTTGCGAGAGAATCTTCAACTCCGCCGCATACTCGTCACCGATCGCTAGCCAAAACGTTCCGGTAGGGATTAGTGTGCGATGCAGTTCCGCGATCCACTGCTGGCACCACTCCAGATACTTGGCCGACTCCAAGGAATCATCGTAGACGTCGTAGTCGTAACCGATGTTGAAGGGCGGGTCGGCGAACGCGAGCTGGGTGCAGGCGTCCGGGAGCGATTTCAGATGGGTGACGCAATCTCCGTAATGAATCGCATCGAGCATGCCGCAGGGAACCGGATGAACCGGATCGGAGGGTGGGTTGGTGATCAGTTTGCTCTTGGAGGCCAACGCTCAGGACTCCTCATCGCTGCGGAGTCGGGCCAAGACGGTGAAGTCTTCGAGGGTCGAGGTATCCTGGCCCGATTCTTTGCCTGCGGCGATATCGCGGAGCAGACGCCGCATGATTTTGCCGCTGCGCGTTTTCGGCAGCGCGGTGGTGAACCGGACTTCGTCGGGGACGGCCAGGGCACCGATTTCCTTCCGAACGTGCTTTTTCAGTTCATCGCGCATGGTGTCGCTGGGGTTGTGGTTTTTCAACGTCACAAAAACCGCGATGCCTTGGCCCTTGAGATCGTCGGGGCGCCCGACTGCGGCGGCTTCGGCGACCGAGGGGTGGCTGACCAGGGCCGATTCGATTTCGATGGTGCTGAGCCGATGCCCCGAGACATTGATCACATCATCGATGCGCCCCATGATCCAATAGTATCCATCTTCATCGCGACGGGCATTGTCGCCGGTGAGATACATATGGGGTACCTTGCCGTAGTAGCCGTCCCGGTAGCGATCGTCGTTCCCCCAGATACCTCGCAACATTCCGGGCCACGGTTTTTCAATACACAACATCCCTCCTTCGTTGGTGCCGACATCGGTAAGGTCTGCATGGACGATGCGCGGGATGATGCCTGGCATCGGCATGGTGCATGAACCCGGTTTGCACGGGATGGCGCCGGGGAGCGGCGACATCATGATGCCACCGGTTTCGGTTTGCCACCAGGTATCCACGATCGGGCATCGCCCTCCACCAATCTTCTCGTAGTACCACATCCAAGCTTCGGGGTTGATCCCCTCGCCGACGCTTCCAAGCAGTCGCAAACTCGACAGATCGTGCTTCTCGACGTGATGGTCTCCCCACTTGATGAAGGTTCGAATGGCGGTGGGGGCGGTGTAAAGAATCGTTACGCGATAGCGTTCGATGATGTCCCAGAATCGGTCTTCGGCGGGAGCATTGGGGGCCCCTTCGTAGAGAACTTGGGTGGCTCCAGCCGACAACGGTCCATAGACGATATACGAGTGCCCGGTGATCCAACCGCAGTCGGCGGTGCACCAGAAAATATCCTCGGGGCGATGATCGAAGACCCATTGGAACGTTCGTTTTGCGTAGAGGTTATAGCCGGCGGTGGTGTGGCGAATCCCTTTGGGGCGACCGGTCGATCCGCTCGTGTAGAGGATGAAAAGCGAATCTTCGCTATCGAGTGGCACCGCCGGGAAATGGTCCGGTGCGTCGGCGATCAGATCGTGCCACCAGAGATCGCGACCCGCCTTCATGGTGACGTCGTTCCCGGTCCGCTTGAGCACAATGCAGTGCTGGACGCTGGGGCTCTTTTGAAGGGCTTCGTCGACCGTTTGTTTCAGAGGAAGGACCTTGCCCCGTCGCCAACCACCATCGGCGGTGATAACGACTTTGGCTTGGGCATCTTCATTTCGGTCAGCGATGGCTTCTGCGCTGAAGCCGCCGAAGATCACGGAATGGATTGCGCCGATCCGCGCGCAGGCGAGCATTGCAACGGGGAGTTCGGGGACCATCGGCATGTAGATACTGACCCGATCCCCTTTCGAGACGCCGAGATTTTTCAGGGCGGCAGCGAACCGGCTGACTTCCTTGAGAAGGTCCGAGTAGGTGATGGTCCGCTTGTCGCCAGGTTCACCTTCCCAGTGGAACGCGACTCGATCCCCGCGGCCTGCTGCGACGTGTGCGTCGAGGCAATTGTAGGAGACGTTGGTTTTTCCGCCGACGAACCATTGAGCGAAGGGTTCGTTCCAGACCAACCCCGTGTGAAACGGTTCGAACCAATGCAGATGCTCGCGTGCTTGGCGTTCCCAGAATGCAACCGGGTCCGCGATCGATTCGTCGTAGAGGGCCTGGTAGGCCTGCATCGAACCGATGACCGCTCTGGAAGAAAAATCCGGGCTAGGAGGAAAGACTCGCGTCTCGTTCATGACGTTCGCGATCTGGCCCGGTGACTTGGTATCAGGATTGGAAGCGGACATGCCAGAGGGCTCCGAGACAGAGGAAGATATGGGAGAGGGAGGGGTGCGAACTAGCAGGGCACAAACTGAGACAGATAGCGATGGCTTTGGGCGAGCGATGCGACTCGGTCGCCCAGCGAGGCTTCGTAGGCGCGGTCTTCCACTTCGACGCAAACCGGGCCTTGGTATCCGGCATCGCCGAGGACGGAGAAAAACAATCCCCAATCGATATCCCCCAACCCGGGCAACTTCGGGCGATGGTACTGGTTCGGATACGCCAGGGTACCGACATCATCGAGTGCATGCTGGTCGACGCGAACGTCCTTGGCATGCACATGGAAGATGCGGTCGATGAAGTCACGCATCGGTTTGAGATAGTCCATCTTCTGAAACACCAAATGCGATGGATCGTAGTTCAGCCCGAGGTTGGGGCTCGCGATTTCCGCAAACAGCCGTCGCCAGATAGCTGGCGAAGAAGCCAGATTTTTCCCACCGGGCCACTCGTCCTGGGTGAATAGCATGGGGCAGTTCTCGATCCCAATCCGCACCCCATGTTTTTCAGCGAGATCGACGATCGGCTTCCAAGTTTGCAGCATGCGTGGCCAATTGGCTTCCACGCTTTGAGTATGGTCGCGACCGATGAAGGTGTTGACGATCGACAGCCCCAGTCGCGGTGCTGCAGCGATCACTTGCTTGAGATGCTCGACCGCGACTTCGGCTTCCTCCTGATTATGCGAAAGGCAATTCGGATAGTATCCCAAGCCGCTGATCGCCATGTTCGAATCGGCGAGCTTTTTTTGGATCGCCGCGATGTGCGCTTCGTTCAGGTCGGCGACATTGAGATGTGTGACGCCAGCGTAGCGGCGGTCGGCTTTGCTGGGAGGCCAGCACATGACTTCGACATAACGATAGCCAATGCGGTGGCCGATCGAGATCACTTCCTCGAGCGTCAGTTCCGGAAGGATAGCGGTGACGAATCCGAGCTGCATCATGATCGACGTTAGATCTCCAGAAACAAGCGCGAGGGATCCTCAACGACTTCCTTGATCGTTCTCAAGAACGAAACGGCTTCGCGGCCATCGATGATCCGGTGGTCGTACGTGAGGGCCACGTACATCATCGGCCGGATCACCACTTGGCCGTTGACCGCAACGGGTCGGTCCTGGATCGCATGAAGTCCGAGAATCCCGCTTTGCGGTGGATTGACGATCGGGGTTGAGAGGAGCGAGCCGTAGATGCCTCCGTTGCTGATCGTGAAGGTGCCGCCTTCGAGGTCTTCGGGAGTCAGCTTGTTGGCAACCGCTTTGGTAGCGTAGTCGCCGATCGTTCGTTCGATTTCCGCAAAGCTCATGCGTTCGACGTTGCGAAGCACCGGTACCACCAGCCCCTTGCCCCCTCCGATCGCAATCCCGATGTCGTAGTAGTGACGATAGACAATGTTGTTGCCGCGAATCTCAGCGTTCACGGATGGGTAGCGCTTGAGAGCTTCACAAGCCGCCTTGGCGAAGAACGACATGAAGCCGAGTTTGACACCATGCTTTTCCGCGAACGCATCGCGATACTTGTTGCGCAATTGCATCACGGGCTGCATATCGATCTCATTGAAAGTCGAAAGCAGGGCAGCGTTGTGTTGGGCCTGCACCAATCGGGTTGCGATTGTGCGGCGGATCATGCTCATCGGCTTGACTTCTTCGCTGCGATGAGGCGTCCCTTGCTGGAGCGTTCCCTGTTGCGGGATGGGAGCGAGTTGGGCTTGCTCCGCACGCGGCTGGGGCTTGATCGCTTCGACCGCGATGGGCTTGGCGGCAACTGCCTTGGCGACATCCTCCTTGAGAACGCGGCCTCCGGGACCGCTCCCTGGTACTTGCCCAGCGGGGATCTGTTGATCCCCCATCATCCGCCGAGCTGCGGGCATGACATGTCCGGAGCCGTCGCTGCTGGGAGGGCTGGATGGGGCGGTCGTTCCCGAGAGCCCGCTCGCGGGAGCCGGTGCGGCGGGAGCCGGTGCGGCGGGAGCGGACGCAGTGGCGGCGGGCTTAGCGGCAGGCTCGAACTGCGCGATCACTTCTCCGACCGCGGCGAATTGATCGCTCGGCTTGAGAATCTTTTTCAAGAATCCGTCGGAGGGCGCTGCAACTTGGACCGATGCTTTTTCCGTCTCCAAATCCACCAGGTCCGTGCCTGCGGCGACCCAATCTCCTTCTTGCTTCAGCCACTGGCTGATCTGGACTTCGGATATGCTTTCACCGACGGCTGGAACGACAATATCGATCATGGAGTCTCGGTCACCAATGTGTGGAACGAATGCTGCGAACTTTTCTGGAATGAAACCGATAGAATGATAGCCCAAAGGTTCAATCCCTCCAACACGTTCCTCGCCCTTAAGCCATGCAATCCTCTTCGAAGATTCCACCCGCGTTGCGATTGGGCCGATCCGACTTGGAAGTGCATCGAATCGGGTTGGGGGCATGGCCCATGGCGGGATTGACCAGCCTCGGTGTGACTGACGAACAATCGATCGCTACCATCCATCGCGCTTTGGACATGGGGATCGATCATCTGGACACGGCCTATTCGTACGGAGTTGATGGTCGAAGCGACCGGGTGATCGCTGCCGCATTGCAGGGGCGTTCCGAGCGAGTGTGTGTGGCCAGCAAGGTCGGAGGCAAGCTTGATTCGCAGGGGGCCTGGAAGAGCGACGCTCGTCCCGAGGCGATGATTGACCAAGCTCGAGAAATTCGCGATCGATTGCGGATCGACGCCGTGGACTTGCTGTATCTGCACGCGCCTGACCCGACCGTACCGTTGGAGGAGTCCGCCGACGCTCTGCAGAGTCTGGTCGATCGCGGTTGGGCGCGATGGGCCGGAGTGAGCAACGTGAATCGGAGCCAACTGGAGCTTTTTCACCGTCGCTGTCCGGTCGTCGCGGTCCAGACATACTTCAACATGTTCCAGCAGCAAAGCGTGAACGAACTGAGGGAGTTATGCAGCCAGGAATCGATCTCTTTGGTTGTCTACTGGGTCCTGATGAAGGGAATGCTCGCCGGACGAATGTCCCGAGACCATCGCTTGGATCCCCAGGACCGCCGGCGAAATTACCCGATTTATCAAGGAGAACGGTGGCAATCCGCCCAGGATCTTCTCGATCGACTCCGGGCCGCGGCCCGGAACAAAGGATGCACGGTAGCCCAACTCGTTCTGGCATGGACCCTGGCTCAACCTGGGATTTCCGTCGCGTTGGTAGGTGCCAAGCGGCCAGAGCAGATCGAGGAAACGGCTCAAACGTTCAATTTCCCTTGGGAAAGGTCGGAGATTGAGGCGATCGATGGGTGGATTGGGGCGTGTCGCAAGGAGGGTTTCTGGTAGCGCGATCGCGCCGTGAGTTCAGCCGTGAGTCCACAGGAATGGAGGCCACTGTGCGATTCCAGTGCCAAATTTTTTCAAAATTTCAAAAAAGAGGGGATCGGAACCCTGGATTGGCCTTTCTCCACCCCGCGAGGACGCTACACTACCCGGTTGAGAGCGAGGGCATTCTGTGGGGATCGGTGGACCTGGACCGTGCGGAGTGCGTCTCTCGTTCTTTCTTTGGCCAATTGGGGGACGTGCTTTGGACCACATGTTTGCCGTTCATAGTCGTTCACCCCATCGAGATCTTTGGCTTTCTTCCTATTGGAAATCTACGTTTGTGCAACCGACAGACCCCCCGCCGTCGCTGCCCCTTCGTCCCATGGATCGGCCCCGAGTCAAAACCCGATTCAGGACGACTTGAGCGAATCCGTTCCGCCGTTGGATTGGTTCGCGTGTCCTGGTTTTGACCTCAACCCCTACCCCGCATCACCCGTAACATTCGTTTTCTCCCTATGGCAACATCTGCAAAGCGACGACTGCAACCCACACAAACCCGTTTGTTTGGCACAGGCCGCAGTCAGTTTCCGATTCCGAATTTGACGGTGCTTCAAACCGCCTCGTACGAAGCCTTCTTGCAGGAGGATATTCCCTCCGAGAAACGCAAGAATCAGGGGCTCGAGAGCGTATTTCGGGAAATTTTCCCGATCGAAAGTTACGACAAGTCGGTCGCTCTCGAGTATCTGCGGTACGAACTTGGCAAGCCGCGCTACACGCCGGAGGAGTGTCGTCAGCTTCGACTGACCTACGGGAAGCCGTTGAAAGTTTGGCTGCGATTGAAGCGAGAGCAACCGCTCGAGGAAGAAGTGTATCTCGGGGACATTCCCGTCATGCTCGGCGGCGGGGAGTTCATCATCAACGGTGCGGAACGCGTCGTTGTCAGCCAGTTGCACCGGTCCCCTGGAGTCGATTTCGTCGAGGAGTCCGAAGGGACCTCGGATCGGAAACTGCCATCGTGCCGAGTGATTCCCGAACGTGGCAGCTGGATCGAGATCAATGTCACCAAGAAGGACTCGTTGTCGGTTCGGATTGACCAAAGCGGCAAATTTTCGGTCGTGACTTTGCTGCGTGCGATGTCCCCGAAGCTGAGTACGGACACCGATATCCTGGGTGCGTTCTACCCCAGCAAGGTGGAAAAGATCAGCGACGGTCGGAGCGTCCCAAAGATTGAGAACAAGGTCGCGTGCGACGACGTCGTGTTTCCTCCCGAACACGAACGGGCCGGCGAAATCGTCATCGAAGCCGGTGGGAAAATCGTCAAGTCGGTCGCTGAGATAATCTGCTCGAGCGGCGTCAAGTCGGTGCAGGTCATGGATCCACCGAAGTTCCCGTACATCCTCAATTCGCTCGCTGAGGACAACACCAGCAGCCATGAAGAGGCCTTGTTGCGGATTTACCAGCGGCTGCGTCCTGGCAATCCGCCGCAACTGGAAAAAGCCAAGAGCTTGTTTCACGAGAAGTTCTTCGACGTCAACCGCTACCGACTCGGGCGAGTGGGTCGTTTCCGGGTCAATCGCAAGCTGGGGCTGACAGTGCCCGAGGACGAAATGGCTTTGCGGCCCGAGGATTTGGTCGCATCGATCACGTATCTGATCAATTTGTTCGATCAGGATTCCGACGCTCGTTTCGACGACATCGACCATTTGGGGAATCGACGCCTCCGGACCATCGATGAGTTGGCCTGCGAAGAGCTTCGGAAAGGCTTTCTGAAACTCCGCCGGACGGTTCAGGAACGGATGAGTTTGAAGGAAGTTGAGGACATGACTCCTCGCTCGTTGGTGAACCCCAAGAGCATCAGCGCCGCGATCGAGTATTTCTTCGGTCGGGGCGAACTGTCGCAGGTGGTCGACCAGACCAACCCGCTCTCCCAACTCACGCACGAGCGTCGCCTGTCCGCGCTCGGACCTGGGGGTTTGAACCGAAAACGAGCGGGCTTTGAAGTTCGGGACGTTCACATCTCGCACTACGGCCGAATCTGTCCGATCGAAACCCCGGAAGGGACGAACATCGGTCTGATCAGTTCGTTGTCGATGTATGCCGGCGTTGATGAGTATGGGTTCTTGGTGACTCCTTACCGAAAAGTAGCGGGTGGCAGGGTTTCCGATGAAGTGGTTTGGCTGCGAGCGGACGAAGAGTCGGACGCCTACATCGGTCCCGCCGACTTGGCGGTGAAAGACTCGGCGCTCGTTCCTGGGCCCGGTTTGATCGCTCGGCACCGCAGCGACTTCGAAATCGTCGCCCCAGACGCGGTCGAGTACATGGATATTTCGCCAAGCCAGATGATCGGCGTGTCGGCTGGTCTGATCCCGTTCTTGGAGCACGACGACGCCAACCGCGCTTTGATGGGATCCAACATGCAGCGGCAAGCGGTTCCATTGTTGGTCGCCGAACCGCCGATCGTTGCGACCGGCTTGGAAAAAGAAGTCGCTGCCAACAGTTCGATGGTGGTCCGTGCTCGTCGGGCGGGTAAGGTGACGTTTGTCGATACGACGCGCATCGAAATCGGCAACGACATCTACCACCTCAAAAAGTACCAAGGTCTCAACGAGCGAACTTGCTTGAACCAAAGGCCGATCGTCGCGATCGGAGACAAGGTTGAGAAAGGGCAGATCATCGCCGATGGTGCAGCGACCCACATGGGCGAATTGGCCCTAGGGCGCAATGTGCTGGTCGGATTTATGTCCTTCGATGGTTACAACTACGAAGACGCGATCATCATCAGCGAGGAGTTGGTCAAGCAAGACGTCTACACATCGATCCACATTGAGGAATTCGATGTCGAGATTCGAGAGACGAAGCTCGGACGCGAAGAATTCACCCGCGACATCCCCAACGTCAGCGAGAAAGCGCTCCGCAATCTCGACGAAACGGGAATCGTCAAAGTCGGGACTTACGTGCGTCCCGGCGATATCTTGGTCGGCAAGGTTTCTCCCAAGAGCAAAACCGAACTGACCCCTGAAGAAAAATTGCTCCACGCGATTTTCGGACGCGCAGGCGAAGATGTGAAAAATGATTCGCTCGATGTCAGTTCCGGCGTCGAAGGGATCGTCATCGACACCCAGAAATTTTCTCGCCGCATGAGCTTGTCGGAAGACGAGCGGAAAGAGTTTGAGAAAGAACTCAAGCGCGTGGAGTCGGAAGGGAACAAAGAAATCTCCACCGCGTTCGCGGCTTTCGCTGAGGAACTGGAAAAAGCGATCGGAGGCAAGCTGACCGATGAGGATGGAACGCCTCTGACGGGTGGCCAAGATCCCAAGTACATCGCCGAGAAAGCGCAGACCTTCAACCTTTCCAGACTGCTCAACCGCCTCGATGCCGGTTTGCATGGCGAAGTCAAGAAGGTTTACAAGAACCTTTGGCCTGCGGTCGAAGAAGCCCTCGACATTCGCGATCGGCGTTTGAATAGCATGAAACGAGGCGACGAACTGCGAAGCGGCGTTCTGCAGATGGTCAAGGTCTACATCGCCACCAAACGAGTGATCAGCGTCGGCGACAAGATGGCTGGCCGTCACGGAAACAAGGGGGTTATCTCCAAGATCCTCCCGATCGAAGACATGCCGTTTCTCCCCGATGGGACTCCGATCCAGATCATGCTCAACCCTCTCGGCGTTCCGAGCCGTATGAATGTTGGGCAGATTCTCGAAACCCACTTGGGCTGGGCCGGCGCGGTCTCGGGCTTCCAAGCCGTCACTCCGGTTTTCGATGGCGCCAGCGAGACTGACATCAACGATGCGCTGCAAGCAGCGGGGTTGCCTCGTCACGGAAAGATTCGGCTCTACGACGGTCGCACCGGAGAGCGGATGGAGCAAGAGACCACGGTCGGCTACATCTACATGCTCAAACTGCACCACCTGGTCGACGACAAGGTCCATGCGAGAAGCACAGGCCCCTACTCGTTGATCACCCAACAGCCTCTCGGCGGCAAGGCTCGCTTCGGCGGACAACGCTTCGGGGAAATGGAGGTCTGGGCGCTGGAAGCGTACGGAGCTGCCTACATTCTTCAGGAACTGTTGACTGTCAAGAGCGACGACGTCGAAGGGCGAACCAAGATCTACGAATCGATGGTCAAGGGAGAAAACACTCTCGAGGCCGGCACCCCCGCCAGCTTTGACGTTTTGACCAACGAAATCCGAGGCTTGGCCCTCAACATGCGGCTCGAAAAACGACGCTTGTAATCGACTCAGCACACCGCCTCGGGCATCGCGTCCTGAGGCACCCGCGAATTCATACTCACCCATCCATCCGCATTCCACATATCGTTCCCAGGAGCAACTCGTAATGGCAACAGCCACCGAAGCCACCTACGATCGAGTCAACGATTACACCTCCGTGAAGATCTCTTTGGCTCGCCCGCAAGACATCCGTTCTTGGTCGTTCGGCGAAGTCAAAAAGCCGGAGACCATCAACTACCGAACCTATCGTCCGGAAAAGGATGGCTTGTTCTGCGAACGGATTTTTGGCCCGGAGAAGGACTGGGAATGCGCCTGCGGCAAATATCGCGGGATGAAATACAAGGGAATGATTTGCGACCGCTGCGGGGTGAAAGTGACCCACTCGCGTGTCCGCCGCAAACGGATGGGGCACATCGAATTGGCCGCCCCGGTAGCCCACATCTGGTTTTTCAAAGCGATGCCTAGCCGATTGGGCAACCTGCTCGAAATGAAGACCACGAGCCTGGAAAAAGTGATTTACTTCCAGGATTACGTCGTGATCAATCCTGGTACCACCGATCTGCAGGCCCAGCAACTGCTGACCGAGGAAGAGTATCGAGCCGCCCGCGCTCAGTACGGTGACGCATTTGAAGCGGACATGGGAGCGGAAGCCGTTCGTAAATTGCTTCAGAATCTGGACCTCGTCAAACTCTCCGAAACCCTTCGGACCGAATTGCATGAAACCAGCAGCAAGCAGCGAAAGAAGGAGCTGATCAATCGCCTCAAACTGGTCGAGTCGATTCGAGACAGCGAGAATCATCCCGCATGGATGATCCTAGACGTCATCCCCGTCATCCCGCCCGATCTGCGTCCTCTGGTCCTCCTGGACAGCGGGAACTTTGCGACTTCAGACCTCAATGATCTGTATCGCCGTATCATCAACCGAAACAATCGACTCCGCAAGCTTGTCGACTTGAACGCGCCCGAAGTCATCATTCGGAACGAAAAACGAATGCTGCAGCAGTCTGTCGATGCGTTGTTTGACAACGGTCGCTGCAAACGACCGGTTCTCGGCAGCAGCAACCGACCGCTGAAATCGTTGACCGACATGATCAAAGGCAAGCAAGGGCGATTCCGCGAGAACCTGCTCGGGAAGCGAGTCGACTACTCCGCGCGAAGCGTGATCGTTGTCGGTCCACGCCTCCGCCTGCACCAGTGCGGGCTCCCCAAGAAGATCGCTCTCGAACTGTACCAGCCGTTCATCATTCGCAAACTGAAGGAACTGGGACACGCCGATACGATCAAGTCGGCCAAGAAGATGCTCGAGCGCAAGGACGAAGAGGTTTGGGATATCCTGGAACAGGCGATCCGCAACCACCCCGTGCTGCTCAACCGAGCACCCACGCTTCACCGAATGGGGATCCAAGCCTTTGAACCTACCTTGGTCGAAGGAAACGCCATCCACCTCCACCCGCTCGTCTGCAAAGGCTTCAACGCAGACTTCGACGGCGACCAAATGGCCGTCCACTTGCCCCTGTCGATCGAAGCCCAAGTGGAAGCCCATACGTTGATGATGAGCACCCACAACATCTTCGCTCCGAGCAACGGCAAGCCAATCATGAGTCCGTCCCAGGACACGGTCATGGGTTGCAACTACATCTCGATCATGTTGCCAGACCAGCCCGGCGAGGGAATGATCTTCTCGTCTCCTACCGAAGCGGATTACGCCTACAGCCTCGGCAAGATTGCGTTGCACGCCAAAATCAAAGTCAGGCTCCCCAAGGGTCGCAAACTCAAGAATGAGGAATCGGCCTCCAAGAAGAACATTATCGTCGAAACGACCTATGGGCGAATTTTGTTCAACTCGATTCTGCCCGAGGGAATGGATTTCTACAACCAATCGTTCAAGTCCGGGGATCTCGCGATGGTGATCAGCGACTGCTATCAGTTGCTCGGTCGCCGAGCCACCATCAAACTCCTCGACGACATGAACCAACTCGGGTTCCGGGAGTCGACCCATAGCGGACTGTCCTTCGGTGCCGATGACCTCGTCACTCCGGAATCAAAGTCCAAGCACATCACTGAAGCGGACAAGAAGGTGATGAACTTCCAGAAGAATTACCTCAAAGGGGTAATGACAGCCCAGGAGCGTTACAACCAGGTGCTCGACGCGTGGACCGCCGCCCGGGAATTGATCACCAAAGACATGCTCCAAGCCATGGAGACCGACCAGCACCGTGGCCCTTGGTACGTCAATCCTGTTTACCTCATGGCGTCTTCCGGTGCTCGAGGGGGGATCGAACAGATTCGCCAGCTGGCAGGAATGCGAGGTTTGATGGCCAAGCCAACCGGTGAAATCATCGAAACCCCCATCAAGTCGAATTTCCGAGAGGGCCTGTCGGTTCTCGAGTATTTCAGTTCCACCCACGGTGCCCGCAAAGGTTTGGCCGATACGGCCCTCAAAACCGCCGACTCGGGATACCTGACCCGAAAACTGGCTGACGTCGCCCAAAACGTTGTCATCACCATGTTCGACTGCGGGACCTCCAAAGGGATCACCAAAGGGGTCATCTATCGGGGCGAGAAAGTCGAAGTTCGGCTCACGGAATCGATCACCGGTCGCGTCAGCCGACAAAACATTGTCAACCTCATCACCTCGGAAACGATTGTTGAAGAGAACCAGATGATCACCCGAAACATCGCTCGAAAAATCGAGGAGATGGGACTGGAGAAAATCCAAGTTCGCTCCCCGATGACCTGCGATGCTCCCCTCGGCGTCTGCCGGCTTTGCTACGGGATGGATATGAGCACCGGCTCCCTCGTCGAAGAGGGAATGGCCGTCGGAATCATCGCCGCCCAGAGCATCGGCGAACCGGGTACTCAGTTGACCATGCGTACCTTCCACATCGGTGGTGCTGCAGGCACAACCATGGAAGAAAGCGATATCAAAGCCAAGAAGGCTGGGATCGTCAAACACATCAAGATGCGTTTCGTTCGCAATGACGATGGCCAAGACGTCGTTTTGACTCGAAACTGCGAAATTGCTGTCGTCGACGCACGCGGCCGCGAATTGGAACGCTACGAAGTTCCCGTCGGGGCACTCCTGCGAATTGCCGAAAATCAGGAAATCGCCAAAGGCCAAGTCCTTTGCGAATGGAACCCCCACAAGATTCCGATCCTCTCGACCGTCGGCGGCAAGGTATCCTTCGTCGATATCGTCGAAGGGGAAACCCTCAAAGTCGAGAAGGATCCCAGCGGCAACATCCGACGCCGAATCATGGACTCTCGCGGCAAGTATCATCCGCAGATCGTCATCGAAGACGCAGACGGCCGGGCCGTCGACGTCCACTACCTGCCTGACAAAGCGATCATCAGCGTTCAGGAAGGCAAGAAAGTGAACGCCGGTACCGAACTCGCGGAAATGCCTCGCGAGGCAACAGGCGTCAAGGACATCACGGGTGGTCTCCCTCGAGTCACCGAAATTTTTGAAGCTCGCAAACCCAAGGACCCAGCGGTCGTCGCCGAGCTCGACGGGATCGTCGAAATCTCCAAGGATCGGAAACGAGGCAAACGCTCTATCCTCGTCAAGAGTGAAAGCGGTGAAGAGGTCGAGCATTTGGTACCACCGGGTAAACGATTCCTCGTTCACTCCGGGGATTCCGTCAAAGCTGGTCAAGCGCTCGTCGAAGGTCCATTGGTCCCACACGATATCCTCCGGGTCAGCGGCGAAGAAGCTGTGCAACAGTACTTGTTGCACGAGATTCAGCAGGTCTACCGATCCCAGCGCGTGGAAATCAACGACAAACACGTCGAGATCATCATCGCTCGCATGCTTCGCAAAGTAAAAATCACCAACCCGGGCGAAACTAGCCTCCTGGCAGGTTTGGTCATGGACCGCTTCGAATTCAAGAAGCACAACGACCACATCGCAAAGTCGATCAAGGTCACCGATCCAGGCGATACCGAATTCGCTGTCAGTTCCGTGGTCGCCAAAGAAGCATTCGACACGTCCAACGCCCAGAGCGAAGGACTCGGAGGAAAACCGGCCAAAGGAAAGAAACCGAAACCTGCCCACGCGGAAGTGCAACTCTTGGGAATCACCAAGGCAGCCGTTCAAAGCAATAGCTTCATCTCGGCAGCCAGCTTCCAGGAAACAACCAAGGTGCTCACGGAAGCCGCGCTTGCAGGCAAGGTGGACCGTCTCGTTGGTCTGAAGGAAAATGTGATTCTCGGTCACCTGATTCCCGCAGGAACTGGGTTCCGCGTGTTCCAGGATTCCGAGGTCAGCTACCGGAAGGAAGCGCTCGAGGATCTGGTCAATCGAGGGACAGCGGCCGCCGAGCAATCCTTCCCATTGCTCAACGAAGCCCCGCGAACTCAATCGAGTCAGGAACCAGCCGAAGAGCCCACTCCGGGATCTGACGCTGCGATCCCGGAAGAGTGATCCCGGAAGAGTAATCCATCACGCAGCGATGGATTCGCTCCATCGCGATCGACCCTATGGTTTCGCTAGATGATTATGCCTGGTTGTGCACCCCGCGCGGCCAGTCTGCTTGGCGAGCCATCCTGGATCGGGGATTGGAACCCAACAGTTCGAGGATTCGGACCGCAACCGGCGCCCAACCCGGACAAGCGGCATTGCTGCTCGAGCAACTCCTCTTCGCCCAGGGCAAAGCGCGTTCCAAAGTCGAGTTGCCGCAACAATGGTTTTGGACCCAAAAGTTGTTGGAACAAGCATCGGATGAATGGACCGCGCACGAAGCTGCGCTCGATGCACCGCTCGATTCGCCACGATGGTTCGATATCTGCTGCGGAGCGGGGGTCGATACCATCGCCCTGGCCAAACGGCACGGCGGACTCGTCAGCGTCGATCTCGATCCCGTGGCGGTCCTGTTGACGCGAGCGAACTGTTTGATGCACCGCATGGACGTTCAAGTCATGCCATCCCAGGCCGAGTCCCTCACACTCGACCAGGATATGTTTCTTCACATCGACCCCGATCGTCGCCCCGACGGTTCGAGGACCATCGATCCCACCCGATCGCAGCCTGCCTGGTCATGGATCTTCGAGGCAGTTGTCCGATGCCGTGCGGTATCGCTTAAACTGGCTCCGGGCCTTCGGATTGACGATGCATTGCAATCGATACAAGACGCGAGACCCCACGCGATGCGATGGCTGTCGTGGGATGGTTCG
>Ga0315904_10005623_pt1 | contig 17367 bp, 30 predicted proteins | sample LakEriMetagenome_6_FD_203529 | JGI IMG/M metagenome (GOLD analysis project Ga0315904, IMG submission 203529) | Freshwater fungal communities from buoy surface, Lake Erie, Ohio, United States - Buoy 12 MA120 | ecosystem: Environmental > Aquatic > Freshwater > Lake | place: USA: Lake Erie, Ohio...
ACCCATTCGAGGTGTATTTTATCGCATTCGACTTCCCTCGCCTCCCGGTAATTAAGACCGGGAATGTGATTTACGAAGAGGAAGATGGCCATCTGATTTATGACTCAGTTCTTGCTCCTTGCCTCCCGGCATGGAACGAGGTCTTGTATCGAACCGATGACTTGAACATCCTTTATGCCGTTCACGCATTGCCTCAGAAGTGGGCATTGAAACTCTCGCCATGCAAGACTTGTAATGGTACGGGCGAAGCCTACAATCACAAGCATGAGAAAGTCTCTTGTGGCAAGTGTAGTGGTTCGGGGAGAGCATCAACGAGTCCGTTCGGACTGCTCGAAATAAATATCGACCGGGTTTCGGCAATCAATCCGACTCCGGTGATTCCACCGATGCCTCCGGCCGGATACATCGAGAGACCGACCGATGCCGTGAAACTCTTCCAAGATGACATCATGTACAAGGAGTTCCAAGGACTCAAGGCCATCGGCCTCGAAATCCTTGGTCAAATTCCCGGCAATCAATCCGGAATCGCAAAAGAATATGACCGGAAGGAACTGAATACATTCTGTTTCTCGGTCTGCGTTCATCTTGTTGATGTTTACGAGAGAGTTTGTTTCCACATCATGGGTCAGCGATACAAGTCGCTTTTCGACTCCGGATTGATGAACGAGGAGAAGGTGATGAACGCATTGCCGAAGGTCACCATTCCGACCGACTTCGATGTGCTGACATCCGCAGCAATCTCAATGATGCTCTCAGAGGCCCGGAAATCGGCCTACAATCCAATCATTGTTCACGGATTGGAGTCAGACTATGTCGAGAAATTATATGGCGAAAATTCGCCTCAGAAATACTTTTTGAAGGTCAATAACGCACTCGACCCATTGCCGTTTAAAACCACCGATGAAAAGGTGATGTTGGTGGCTCAAGGAGGATGCACAAAGCGAGATTTTGTCTTGTCCGTGAATCTGACCTCATTCATCATGCAGCTAAGCGAGGGAGACCCGATGTGGCTCAAGAAAACTCTCGAAGAGCAGCGAATGGATGTCGATGCGTTGGCAGATGCGAAGTTGGCCGAAATCAACTCCGGCCTCGTGCCGTTGATGCCTCAAGGATAATCCCTCTCATTCGATAGTCTCGAATGACCAATGCCCACCGGAGTTGTGGGCATTTCTTTTTGAGCATAAAAAAACCCGGACTTGCCGGGTTCGTTTCGAGTTGGTGATTCTTACTTGATGAGGTATCGGTAGTGAGGTCTCACGATTTCTCCCTCTGCGATGATGGTGAATGCTCTCACCTTTTTGATGCCATCGGTGATGGTACATTCAAAGTTGACATTTTGAAACCCGGATGTCACCTTGATTGACTCGATGTTCAGTTCTTTTGCCTCAACACGAGCAGCCAATTTCTCGATGCTCTGAATGTAGTGCTTTTCGGCATTCTGAATCTCCTTGGCAATAAATGCCTCACGGCCTTGGCGAACTGCCGGAATAATTCTTGCACACATATTGAGATAAGTCTTCGCATCCTTGGTATTGTGGAAATTGTTTGGGAATTCCATATATTGAACTCCATTGTAAATTTTTCCAATACTTGGTGTAAGTCCGAAAAACTTGCACCATTCTGCCTTGTCCCATGAAGCAATCTTTTCGAAACGAGCGAATTCACGAATTGCGAATGCTTGAGTTTTTGCGATAAATGCTGATTTGAATTCGGCAGTCTGAGCGAGGAGGATGTTTGTGAGATTTTGCATGACTTTTTTGTTGTACTTGGTTAGTGAGAGCAAAGGAATACCATATTTCTGAAACTGCAAAATATTGGATGAAAATATTTGAAATATTTTTTCCTCGGTCACAATCGCTGCCAATAAACAACGAATGAGCCAAGGCAATATCCAATGGCCATGGACAATGCGAGAGCGAATCGTTGCCTCCATGTCTTGGTCTCCAACATGAACCCGGTGAACGGCAGATTCAAGAATGGCCCGATGAATGCCCAAAATAACATCATCGCATGGCGGTCAGCCACGGCAGCGATGTACATCGTTGACCCGGCCTCAAGAATCAGAGCCGAGAGCATGGTGATTCCGTACTTTTGGAAATTATTCATGTTAATACTTGGTGACCGAAAAAAACTCGCCATCAGCCGGGAGGAATGCGTTGAGCCGATTGGCCGTTCCTCCGTTCGATGACTTCTGCGTGATGGTTCGCTCGGTGATGAATTTGGTGGCGAATTTCCCGGTGTGATGAGTAAGTTGGAAGAATAGCAATTGCCGAGTGAGCATCAGATTCACGATGAGAAAAAACGGAACTTCGTGCAACTCGCTCAACTTGGCAGCATGGTCAAGTTTGTGGTACGAAACCAAATAACCACCGGAGTTCTTGATGTATTCGAGAGTCAACGGAACATTCCCGGCATACTCTCGTGATTTGACCTCTGCTATTCCGACAAGTGTATTCCGGCCATCGACCTCTTTTCCGAGAAAAAGGTCGGCCTTGTTGAACTCTCCGGATGTTCGGAGGATTGTATATCCTCTCGCCTCAAGGATGCGCTGAACCCTCGCCTCGGCCTCCATGAACCGAGGAACATTATCATATAAATATTCCATTTTCGATGTTCTTAAATCTGCGAAAAATAGCAATGAAATCGCAGAATGACAAATGATTCGGAAGTTGTAAATTTGAGGCCATGGCAGACCCGTTGGATGCGCTAACTCCGAAGCAACGAGCAATCATCAAGCAATTGGGAGACCTTGAGGTCTCGCTCGAAAACGGCATGGCCGGAGCATTGCCGAAGGTCTTTGCAACTCTCTCTCGTGATGTGCAGAGAGTAGCTGCCAATCTCTCTCTCGACCCGAATGACCGGGCGAAGACATTGCGAGAACTCATCGGCCTCAAGAGAAAGATGGGAGACCTCGTGGTCAAGAATCCGGACTACCAACGAGAGGTCTTGAAGTTGACCAACGAGTTCAAGACCATCAAGAATCTGACCGACCAATTCATCGGGTCAACCATGGATGATTTTGAGCCGACCCGGAAGTTGTACAACGCAATTCTCGAATCCAACATCGCCATCACCAAGGATGCACTCCTCGGTGGAGGCATCGTTGACAACTTCGGCAATGCGATTCAAGAGGTCTTGAAAGCCAATATTGCCGGAGTCTCTGACCGAGCGACTCTGATGGAGACCTTGGCGAAGTTCATCGAAGGCACTCCGCAACGCAAGGCATATCTTGAAAACTACATCAAGCAGACAACCAATGACTCGTTGATGGTCTTCAATCGTGAATACTTGCAGACAATCTCCGAAGACCTCGGTATGAGGCATTATTTGTACCAAGGAACAATCATCGGAGACACGAGGCAGTTCTGCCAATCAAGAGCCGGGAAGTATTACACGAAGGAAGAGGTCGAGAAATGGGCATCTCAGACATGGGATGGCAAGATGGCCGGAACAAACTCAACAACGATTTTCTCCTATGCCGGAGGATATAATTGTCGACACAAGATTTGGCCCGTGACTGAGGAGCAGTATAACCGGGCGAAAGGAATCACTCCTCCGGCAGCGACTCCACCATCGCCTCCGGTCGCTCCTCCTCCTCCGGCAATCCCTCCGCAGATGACTGCTCCTCCGGTTTTGCCGAAGCCATTGCCAACTCCGAAACCACCGAAGGGATTTGCCGGAGATACATCCGGATTGCCGAAAACCATTGATGGATTGAAGCAATACCTAAACGATTCACTTGAAAAAAACTATGGTCTGAGTTTTTCGAAAACAATTGTCGCTCGTGATGTGTCCGCAGATGTATTGCGTGAGCAAGTTGCAGCGATTGATAAGTTGGCCAATATGTACCGAATTGATGGAAAAACCGGATGGCAAAGCCAATTGATTTTTCGGCAAAAAAATGATTATTACGGCAGAGTTGTAAGTTCTCTTTCGAACGGAAAACGATTGTATGTGGAAGTAAATTTTGGCAGCGGAGTTGACCTCGACCGGGTTTTGTCAAGATTGCCAAAAAACAGAATCTCAATGCCGAAATCAATCGTTGATGAAGTCAATGAACGCATTGCGACTCCGGTGCATGAGTTCGCTCACTTCATTTCTCAGAGTCGAGCATTTCAACCATCATCGAGTCAATTTTGGAGTGAAATGGACAAATTGTTTGTTGATTACAAACAAGGGATAAGAGCAGACATGACCAAGATAGCCGAGGCAGATGCGAGATTTTTGCGAACATCTCCGGAGTTCATGAAACTCGAAGAGTCATTCCGCAGAAACTATCTCGGAGACTACTCGCAGACCAATGTCGATGAATTCTTTGCCGAGGGATTTGCGAATTTTCATTTGCACTCCCGGCCATCAAAATGGGCATCAGAAATCGGAAAACTCGTAAATAAATATTTCAAAAAGTAATGGAAGCAAAAGAACTGCCATGTCGCACTTGTATTCATTGGAGACCTTTGAACATCGTGACTTGTGCTGCATTTCCGGATGGATTACCGGAAGACATCGTACTCGGTACGAATCGCCACGAAAAGGTCATGAAAGGTCAAGTCAATGACTTCGTGTATTCCCCGGTCGAATGGGCGAAAAACCCGGAGTTGCAGCCATTCATCGACCCTCGTATGTTGTTAGATTGACTACTTGATTTTCGCAAGTTGAAAATGCATCCCATCCTTGCGTTTCCAAGTTCCTCCCCAATCGAACCCGGCATCGGTGAAGCACTTCACGAATCCCGGTGAGAGAGTTGGCTCTTTACCGAGGCCATTGCTGAACGCATTGACATCAACGGCAACTCCCCATGAGTGCAGCGACATGGCATTGCCTCCCCGGATTTTCCGGATGTTGAAACAACCATCCCATGTCTTGAGTTCAGCAACGAATCCCCGGTTGATGAGATTCCCGAATGCGATGCTCAGAGGCATCACCATGTCCTTGTTGCAATAAATGCGTTTCGGTATCATCCCGATTTCGAGTGATGTCGGAACATCCCATAAAGTCATGCATGGATTTGCCGGGTCGGGTTTGCCGTACTTGGCGAAACAATCTCGTGATGTGACCATAAATTGGAGAAATTATGAATGCAATTTGCCGATATTTTTGTGCAATACTTTACGAAATTAATGAAAGACACGATATATCACTTTCTCGCAGACATCCCGGCATATGCCGTAGTCGCATGGGTGCAATTGGCAGAAGTGATGCCTCCGGACTTATCCACGATTGAATCGTTCCTCCTCCATTACGGATGGATTCTGCTCCTATCCGTGCGATTGCTGAATGCGTTCATTGACCTATACAAGAAAGCCAAGCAACACGATTTCACAATCGTTGAAGGGAATGAGACCAAGAAGGTCGGAGTGCTGAAATCAATCGTTTGGGAATTCAAAAACATCTTCAAATGACTATTATCATTGAGCGATTGGCATTGGTTCTGATTCTGATTGCCATCGGAGTCAATTTCTATTTTGACAACCAAGCATACCAACGAGACATTGAGTCGGCCAAGAAATTGGAGGAATGGAACATGGGTCTCACGATGCGAATCGCTCACAACGAGATGCGACTTGACTCCATGCAGAACGCAACAATCAAGATGGCAAAAGCAACGATGTATCTCGATTCATGCCAACAAGTGAAGACAACCAAGTCAGACCGGGCCGAGCGAAGAGGCAAGTTCGTGGGAGGTCTACTCCGGGGATTATTTCCGGGAATGTGAATTCCGAAAGGCAGTACAATAAGAGGATGCAAGTGTATGCATACACGGCAGTCACGGCAATCCTCGTTGGTCTGCTGATTGGAGTCGGTTGGCTTTACAAGGTCAACCGAGTTCAATCGACCGACAATATCCTCCTCTTCATTCTCGCTCAAGTTCTCGGAGTTTGGGTCGGATTATCGAATAAGATTTTCCGAATTCTGAATGCCAGCGGAGAAAAAGAATCAAATTCATAACTTTGCGAAAATCATCGCCATGAATTGTCTCACGAATTATGTTGGTCTGCTCTCATGTGGAGGCAGCGACCCGATTTCCGGTGTTTACATCAACGATTACCCCGGAATGGGAATGGAGTTGCTCGAATCAATCAGCACTCCGGAGCAAGCATCCTATGCCGGATTTTGGGCATCGACTCAGAGAGCAGCATACCAACGATTCCGGATGGATGTGCAGAAGGTTCTTTTCTCGGTGGCCGAGGCGAGACTCGACCAAGTCCTTTTTCGGACTTCCAAGCAATATGTGCAGCAATGGTCGCAGATTACTCCTCTCCCGGCCTCGGCAGAATACCGAGGAGTCTTCGTGTCGGTCGAAGGGTCGAAGTATCTCGGCCTCCGCATCCGGCAATTGTACATCTATAATGCCGGGCCACATCCATCAATGGGAGTGCCGTTTAAGTTTTTTCAAACTCAAGATGGCTCGGTGATTTACTCCGGCACGGCAGACCTCGCACCGGGGATGAATTATGTGCCAATCAACGAGACATTTGTGAGCGATTTTGACAAAATCAACATCATGGTTGCCGTTGATTGTTCAATTGTGGACACATTGGTTGGCTCGTTCATGGATTATGGTTGGGAACAATTCGACATCGAATGTGGTCAGAGATTCTCGTGGATAATGAACAACGGATGGAACATCTTCCCGGTGACTGCTCCGTTGAATTACGGCCTCGGAGTCGATTACACGAGCGATTCAACGCAGTCCGGAGTTTATATAGATGCAGACCTTGTCTGCTCACTTGACCAATTCATTTGCCGAGAAAAGGAATATCTCACCGATGCATGGGCGAATCTCCTATGCTTTCAAATATTATGGGCGAAAATCTCATCGCCTCGTGCGAATTACTTCGCTCAGAGCAATCGAGAATTGACCGAGCGAAACATGACCACATTCCTCGACAATTACAACTCATCAATCGCCACATGGGCGAATCAACTCAATCTAAAAGGAGAAGACTTGTGTTTCAACTGCGAAAATTCCGGGTTGATTCAGCAAGGATTCAATCGTCCGTAATCATAAGTTTTTCCATTTTTGATGACAAGAAAAAACCCGGTTTTTGACCGGGTTCTTTTTTTATTGATTGGCGATGATGCTGCGAAAAATCATGACCAAGATGAGGATGATGAATCCTCCGGCCACGATGGCCTCAATTGACCACGGACTTCTTTTTCCATTCATACTTTGAATCATCAGATGAGGGAACAAGATACGAATTGTCGATGAGAGTAAGGCCACATCTCCTCTTGCATTTCATAATATCATTGCCATGCCATGCCTCGATTTGTTTCGCTGCCATCTCCGGACTGATATCGATGGTGATTCGGATGTTGAGGCCGATGTCCAAGTTGTCGATGGTTACGGCCATGAATGCCATGTCCATGTCCAACACATCAATTCTCCATGCAACAACGGAGAGAGTGCCTCCCAAGTTGTGGATGAGATTCTGAGCATGGCTGAGACCTCCGGAATTGGCCGAGAGAGTGCCATTGATGAACAAGTAATTGTCGAGAGAGTGAATCCTTACATTCTCAATACTTCCGATGATTGAATTGTGCATATCCATTTTTGAAATATGGGGAGGATTACTCCTCCCCGGTGAAACATTGAACTTGAACTCGTGCGAACAAGTTCGCATTGGAGTTGATTTGAGCAGCAAACGATGCTGCATCGGCCAAATTGGAAGAAGCACATTCATGCTCTTGGAAGTTGGCAGAGTAAAACGGATTTCCCAAATCCGTGATACGATAAACGATGACTTGAACCATAGAAATCATAAGGTGTTGTTGGTTAGTGAGTGCAAAGCAATAACGTATTTCTGAATCTGCAAAATATTGGATGAAAAAAAGTGAAATATTTTTTTCGCTCCGGCACAAGTCATTCAAAATCACAATATTTGAGAGTCAAAAAAAATGCAAGTATTCAACTCGACATCTGACCTCTTCAAAAATCACCTCGGCCAACTCAAGGCAATCGGTGATGTGAACCGAGTATTGCGTGAACTCGCAATCGATGGTGCTGCTGCCGTGGCCAAGAGAGTGCAGAACGATGGTCAGAAAGCCGATGGTTCGCAGATTGGTGAATACTCGACCAAGACCTTGGCATTTGGCAAAATCACCGGGAAATTCGGTTCGATTGCCAACAAAAAGCAGATGAGCAAGCGGATGAAAGCATTCGGTGACACGGATGAATTTTACGGAGGATACAAGGAGTTCCGGCAGTCGCTCGGATTGCAAACCGATTTCATCGACCTCACTCTGACCGGAGCAATGTTCGGAGATTGGATTCCCTCACCATTGGATGATAATTCGTGGGGAGTCGGATTCAAGAACGCAGAGTCGGCCAAGATTGCCGGATACCATGAGAAGAGATTCGGGCCTATCTTTGCGCTCAGTAAAGAGGAGGAAGAGCAAGCGATGCAAATTCTCAACCGAATCATCAATCAAATTCTCAAATGATAAAACTAATAACTCCATTCAGCACGATATGCGATACCATCGAGGCACTCCCCGGTCTCAAGATTCTCAACTATGGCGAAGCCGTTGAAGCCGTAACTCCGAGCGATGCCGGAAACTATGTGACCGCAGATGGACAACGATTCTGCTCCGTGAATGACAACTTCGACATCGTGTGTTTTTTCATCCGGCAGTCGGCCCGGCCAAATACTCAACCCGGTGGAGGCCGGAGTCACATCATCAATCGAGACATCCAATTCAGACTCGTGGTGAATTCCAAGGTTGCCGGAATGGAGGCGGTTATGGCAGCATCATTGAACAATGTCGCACGAGTGACATTGGGGAATTCGAGTTTCTCGAATCGGGAGAATGCTCGGACTTTCTTCGGCATCAACGAGAGGCAGACTCAGACCCAATTCTTCACCATCGACTTCACGATGCTCGAACGCATTGATTGCCGGGAGTGCTGATTTGAATTTGAAAAATCAAATTCGCACATTTGCGAAATGTTTCACAAAAATCAAAATTCAAAACAAATGAATGATGGATTAGACTACATCCGGAGAGCGATTGCCCAATTCGGGCCTCAAGCAAGGGTGGAAGTGGTACGATGGGAGAAAGACCCGAAAACCGGGTTTCAGAATCGGCCAATCAAGGTGATAACCAATGCGACCAACGCATTGCGGAATCTGCAATTGCCTCTCAACAAGAGGTCGAGAATTTGGCGAATCGTGATGCCTCTCGGAGTGACTCCCGGAGGGATGACTTCTCAGCCGGACATGAACTCTCTGAGCGACCCGAAATTGATTGATGACCTCAAAGCACAACTCAAGGCCGAACTCATGGCAGAGATGGCAGCAGAGGCAGCAGCCAACGAGGAGGTCGCAGAGAAGCCGAAGAAGGCCAAGAAAAAGAAGGTCGAATCTGCTCCGTTGACCGAGGAAGAAATCCAACAATCTCTCGATGAATTGCCGTTATGAATCTGAGAGAGTTTTTGAATCAACAAGGCAAGAGAGCCGGACTCGCAGAGGATTCCGACTTCGCAATGATGCTCTCGGCATCATCACTCGGTGACATCGAAGTTCCCGAACCAATCGCTCAGAAGTTCGAGTCGAATCTGCTGACTCTCGATATTGCCAAAAACAATCTCGACCTCAAAACGCATTTCATCCGGAATTTCATGATGGGATATGATGAAGAGATTGTTTCACTCGCCAAGAACTCCCCATTGCCGGGAGAGGTCATCGAGGAAATCAAGGCAACCAAGAATTCCGGTGACAAAGTGAAACTCGCATTCAAGGCACTCAATGACCTCGTGGAGAAAGCCGGGAAATCGACCAATAAGGCACAATCAGAAGAATATGTTGCCAAGATTGCCGAGGCTCAAGCAAAGTATGATGAGGCCGTTCGGAAAGCGCAGAGCGATGTCTCTGCCGTTGAATCGAAGTATGTTTCTCGGATGCAAGATTTATGGGAGAAGGCACAATTGGCCGGAATCCAATGGAACGATGCAATCCCGGAATCGGCACGAGTTCCGGCATACAAGGCAGTCATAAATGACAAACTCAATGCACTTGGTGGTAAGGTAGTTTTCGATGCCGATGCCAACCAAGCACGAATCGTGAATGCCAAGGATGAATCGCTGCCTCTTGTTGTCAGCGGAAAAGAATTTGGATATTCCGAACTCCAAGCATTAGTTTTGCAAGAAAATAAACTTTTGAAAGAACCCGGCATGAATGGTGGCAGTTCATCTCCGGCCTCTTTCGGCACTCCCACAATCAACCCGGTCAATCCGGGAGGCACTCCTCAGAAACTTCCGGCATACTTGACCTCTGCCTTGGCTGATATTGCCAACACGGCAGCAAGAGCCGAAAAATCGATTTAATCATGCCAATATCAACAAACAATATTTGTCCGGCAATTCTCACTTCATTGTCCGACAATCTAATCAACAACGCACTCAATGTGAACATTCATGGTGGTGCGCTCGCTGCTCTGACCGACCCATCCAACATGATTCCCGGTCAAGTTATTCGCCTTGCTAATGACAATGGCACGGGACAATCCAAGCAAGTTCGTGTTGCTTACAAGCAGCGACTGCTCGCCTCTGCTGCATCTGACACGAAGGAATGTGCCGTGGGCGAAGGTGATACTCTTCAATATCTTGAGGACACATTTGAGGTCTCTAAGTACAAGGGAATCAACTTCACAATGACTGAGGCTCAGATTCGCATATACTGCGAATCGTATCTTGAACTTGTGAGACTAACCGGGAGCAATCAGCCGGGGACTATCGTGCAGCGAGCCAATGCCCTCGGTGCTGCTCAGACTGAACTCTCCGTGATTCGTGAACTTTTCACCGACTTCCAAGCAGCATCCAATGCTCTTGTGCAAGCAATCAACATCGAACTTCTCGACATCATGGATACCGGAAAAGGAACATGGGTCGGTGGTGCTGCCTCCAAGACATTCGATGTGGAAGGAACGAATGGTGAAATCAATGCGATTGGTCTGTTCCAAATGAAGCAAGAAATCATGAAGACCGGATTCAAAGGTGCGCCAATCATCATCGGTGGTGCGGGTGCATTGCAACGCATTTGGATGAACGATTCTCGCTACTTCGGCCAAGGAGCGAATGGTATCAATTTCGCTGCCGTTCGTGACAACACCGGAATCGCTCAATACTATTATGATGAGAACATCGTGACTCAACTCGGCAACGAGAATGGTGCGTTGATTTTCTCTCCCGGTTCTGCCATCTATACACCATATCTCCAATATGTTGGCCAATATGGTCGCATCGGTGACATGGAGCGATTCACAATGCCTCTCCCCGGAATGCCATCAGTAAAGGCCGATGTGAGAATTCTTGAGGATTCTTGTTCAGAAAGTTACACTTGCTATCTTGAGCAATTCTTCGATTGCTATACTCCTCCGACTGACCTCTTCGCAACCGGAGATACCAACGAAGGTGTGAACGGAGTATTCGAGGCACTTTTTACCTAAGTCCGGGATTCATCGGAGCATACTCCGATGGATACTCGGATGGGTATTCTTAAACAAAGAACCCGGCCAAAAGCCGGGTTTTTTTGTTTAACTAACCAAATTAACACCTATCTTTTAGGATTCACAAAGTTATCACAACTCCGGTTTTTGATGTCTTAATCGGAGGCAATGCGTAGATAATTTCTCCGGTCTCGGTGTCGAGCATCTCGGTTTTGCCACGAAGAGTCTTGAGCAGAGTTTGGCGGTCTTTTTCGAGGTCTGACCATTGCTTTTTCGCCTCTGCCAACCGGACAAGAACCGGGTCTTGGCAACCATCAAAGTTGTACCGAGTGCCGACTTCTCTGACCTCGATTTTCGCTCCGAACTTCTCGAATCTCTTCGCCTCAAGGAGTGCCTCGTTGAGTGCTGATTCCTCGATGCGTTCGGTGATGGCATCGAGCAATTTCTGAACGGCCTTGATGCCGACAAGGAGTTGGAGACCATCTTCGTGGCCATCGATGACTTCTGCTGCGATTACATCGGCAGCATTTGAAATCTCCCCACCACGAGGGGAGAATTTCAAAAGTGATATTATATTTTCCATCTGACTTGAGCGAAGTATTGAAATAGTTAACTTTTCCATGATTAAAATGGGAGGTCAATGCCATCATCAACGATAGAGGTCGGAGAATCGCTCTGAGCGACTTGTGGCTGCTCTGCCGGAGCAGAGAGTGCCTTATACTCATCGGAGTTTCTCACGATGTCCTTGAGCCAATCCGGGAGTGCTGCGAATGCGTTCGGGTCGAATGCCTCCAACGAGAACATGAATGTCGGGTTAATCTGAGCCGGACAAGTGACTCCTTTCATCACGGAGGAGATGCTGCTGATTCTCTCGTACATCCTCGATGGGTCTTTTTTCGATGGCTCGTGAATGATTGAAAGTTGGCATGGCACTCCGAGCAACTTGGTGATGTCGAAGGATGCTGCCTCCTCTGCCGTGAATGGTTTGCCTCGCCATGAGGTCAAGAATGCCCGGAGATTGGCTTTCTCCGACATGGACAAGGTGAACTCCTTGGAGACAACCATTGGTTGCTCTCCTTTCTCCGGATTGAACACCTTGAGTTCGGTCGGCAACTCCCATGTGATGCGAACCTTGTTTGTCTTCTTGGCTCGGCCTTGATATTCATCATCGTGCGTTCCGAGATGAACCATGGAATAACACCGGGCGAGATAAGTTCCGGCCGGGATTGGCTCGGAAACGATGGTCGATGTGCTTTTTGCAGTAATCATAAGTATTGAAATTTGAATTGGTGACTTAGTAGAGATTGTTCTTGCGCTTGCATTCGTTCCACAATGCTTTCAATGCGCTTTTCTGAGTATGGAATCCTTTCGCATCCTCATCGAGATGCTTATCGTATGCCATTGAATCGGTGGTTGTGCAGCTATACTGCTTTCCACGATACTGAATGGTGACACGAAAGTGGCCATAAGATGTTGTTGTGCGAGCATCAATGCGTGATAATAATTCTTGCGTTGTCATGGTGTGCGTTGTTTTTTTTAGTGAGAGATTATTTTGAAAATTCGAACATATTTGAATCGACCATTGTCTTTTTAAAAGCACCGGATGCGATGATTGATTTACAATGGCTCTCATTGAGATTCCAAATTGTAGTTCCATCGGGGCAATTCATAAAGAAGTAAGTACCATACATCCGTTCGAACTTTTTTACAAGTACTGCTCCGGATTCAATTTTTTCGATTGTTTCGATTTTAGTGAGTTTCATGTCTTTTTTGCTCTTGGTTAGTGATGCGAAGGAACGGCAAGTTTTTGAATCTGCAAAATTATTTTTCACGAAAAATGAAAATAATTTGTAACTCATTGAGCGACAAAAAGAAAAAATCGAAAAAAAATTTTAGAGACCGGAATCGAGGTCTTTCCGGAGTGAATCGTAAGTATCACGGAGATTCTGCGACTCCTCCTCTGCACTCTCCTCGGTCGAATCGATGAACTCATGAACTTCATGCATCGTTCGTACTGCCTCGTTCACATCGTACTCATACGAATGTACGAAGTACATCCCGAATGCCCGGATAACGAGCCATTGCGAGCCATCATGGTCGATGATGTCACCATGTGCCGGGAGGTCAAGAATGCCCATGAGTTGGCCAAAAAATTCATCAGCAGTCGGAATGCCATCGGCCGGAATCGGCAGCAGATGCAATTCGTGATTCTCTCCGGCCTCGGCCTCGCTGATTAGCCAATCAGCAAGTGCCTCAAATGTCACTTGTGCCATCAGTTTCTTCTCAATTCTGCAATGTGTTTCCGGTTGGTGGCAATGTCAGCAATCAGCACGAGGCCATTGCTCTCCTCCTTGACAAGTGAGTTCCACCGAGTTCTCAATTCGTTGGCCGAGACATTGTACTTGGCCATGAATTCATCGATTGTCAATCGTGGCAACTTCGGCCGGGTTGACTTGGTCGAGAAAATCAGCGAGAGAGCCAATCTTCGATTTTTCTCGTTGTCGATTATCCATGGTTTGACATATCCATCGACCATGATGGTCTCGAACTTATGCAACCACCGGGTTAACTTATAGGGGGGAACTCCATATACCTTGGAGTAGTGATACATTTTCAATGCTTTTTCTTCCATTCTTGATTTGATTTGCGTTGCAATATTAGCCAATTTCCCAATAATGCAAAAAACGATTCTGAGCCATCAGCCGGGCCGGATGCACGGCCAAGCACCGGAATTCATTCACAAGCCATACATTGGCAAGGAGGATGAGTTTCAAAAAGCCGTTGCCATTTATCTCAAGTTCAACGGAGCATTATGGTTTCATTGCCCGAATGGTGGGTCGAGGAATGCCATCGAGGCATCGAAACTCAAGGCAATGGGAGTTCTTCCCGGAGTTCCGGACTGCATGATATTGGATGCCCGGCATGGGTTTTCCGGATTGGCAATTGAACTCAAGGTCGGCAAGAATAAGCCATCAGAGCATCAGATTTCCGTGACCGACCGATTGGTGAATTCCGGATGGTTGGTCTGCATCACTTGGTCACTCGATGATGCGATTTCTTTGATTGATTGGTATTTCCAATAATTCCATTTTTTTTGCATCAAAAAAACATCATGGAAAAACTCACATTCAAAATTATGCACTTGGGCGAGTGGTCGGTTATCAACTCGAACCCAGAGACAAAGTATTATCAAGTCGAGGGAAAAGAGGCATCCGGCCAAGTTGTGAAACTATGGTTGCCGATGGCAATTGTCAACACCATAATCAACCGGGAGGAGCAAGTAAAGCGAAAGGATTCATATCGGAAGACTGCCGACTATTTCAAGCATGAACGCAATGACCTCCACCGGAGGAATTCGGAATTGGCCAAGGCCATTGATGACCTCAAGAAACGCAATTTATCTCTTGAGGAGTCCGTAGGAATGCTCGGATTCATAAATGATGACATAACCGATGAAATCAACAATAAGTTTCACAAGAACCGGGTCACCACCACAATTCTCGCATTCTTGGCAATCATGGAGGCGATTGCGTTTCTCGGTTATTATTTCATAATGCAAAATTAATTTGCACGAACAAAAATGATTTCCGTGTTTTGCCGGACTTGAGAAATCGAGTCCGGTGTGAGACCCGGTCAACATCATAAATCATCCGGCCACGGATTGAGCGACTGACCACGATGTGGTGTCTCATCAGTTCCTCAGTTCGTGGCCGATTTATTAACCAAATTCAAAAATGGAAATTAGAAAAACGAAAGCGAAAAAATGGAACGGCAAAGGTCGGAAGCCGATTCTGCATTCATCGACCGAGATGAAGACACGGATGAACCTTGTCATCGGTTCTGTTCATAAGCAGAGAGGAATGGGTGTGATTCAATTGCACATGAGCGATTGCGTTGATGGCATTGAAAGAGAGGTCATGATTGAAATGGGCATGGGCGAGGCCCGGATGCTAATCAAGATGCTCGGCCATCTCTTCACCGAATCCGAGAATCCGTTCCGCACTCAAGAATCAGTAATTTATGCACAAGGATTCGAATTTTTATGAAAGAGTATTTTAGCCACGATTTCAATGCCCGGAATGACCGGAAGTTGGTCAAGTTAGCGATGCGACACGGAATGGCCGGAGTCGGTGTTTATTGGTGCATCGTTGAGATGTTATATGAGGAATCGGGAAAGATTATGCGTTCGGAATGCGAACGCATTGCGTTCGAATTGCGAGTGCAATGCGACCTTGTCGAGTCCGTAGTGCATGACTTTGATTTGTTTATATGCGATGAAAATGCGTTCGTATCTGCATCGGTAAATCGCAGAATTCAAGCACAAATAAATGTCATGAATGGAGCGAAAAAAGCAGCACTAACTCGTTGGGAAAAGTTTCGCAATCAACAAGTTGCAGAACCGGATGCGAACGCAATGCGAACGCATACAAATCGCAATGCTAATAAAGAAAAGAAAAGTAAAGTAAAAGAAAGTAAAATAGATATTAGTGATGCCGTTCCGGCATCCGCACAAATCGAAAAAGTTGAAGACTTGAAAATTCTTTTTTTTGAAAAAGTAAGTGAATACCGGGAGAAGTATTCAGAGGAGATGTTGCTTAGTTTTGCCAATTATTGGAGCGAAAAAAATCAAAAAGGAAAAATGCGTTGGCAACTTGAGAAGACATTCGAGATTCCGAATCGACTTGCAACTTGGCATCGCAACGATTCCAAGTTCTCCCGGCCGACCACCGGAAATCCCGGTCAATCAAAAATGGACATTCGGATGGCCAATTATCAACAATCCGTGAACATCATAAACGATTTATTTGATGAGCAACATGGTGAAAACTAATTCCGCAGCATTGGCCAAGGTTGCCAATGCTCCCGGAAGACTTATGCATGAATTCAATGCCGACCCGAAATCGGTTGTCATGAAGGTCAACGATGCGCTGCACAAGGCAGCACTCGTGATGGGTTTGAACCCGGATGCGAAAACTCTCGCAATAACGGCCTCAGAGGCCGTGAAAAAAATTTTGGATGTTTACCCTCATGCTCCGGTCGATGATGTCACCTTGGCCATCTCTATGGCCTCATATGGCGAAATCCGATTGGAGAATCAACTCACCACGATTTCGGCCTCGAATATTTACGGATGGTACAAGCAATTTCGATATGACCATTCACATCGTTCGACATTGCCTCCGGAAAAAATAAGCATCACCGGATTTGCCGAACCATCGGAGGAGGAGAAGCGGAAATTGGTTCGTGATGGATTCGTGAATTTCGTGACTAAACCGACATTTCACGATTTGACCCTCGATTTTCAGTTCAAAAAACTGATTGACATCGGAGCATTCGAGCCATCAATCGAGGAGAGGAGGTCATACTACTTCCGGGAAGCATTCCGGCAGACACAAGCACCACCGATTGAATTCCTCAAGGATAGAGACAAGAGGCGAGATGTTTATGCGTTCCAAGACCTTTTCAGCAAGCATGGCGAGAATTTGATATTTACCGAGGAACTCAAGAACAATGTGATGCACAAGTTGATTGCCGACAACGCAAAGAGGCAGATGGTCATCGACTTCATGTCCATGGCCGACAAGGATGAATTGATAAACTTATACGATGAAAAATATGGAAAAAAGATGGATTGAGCCGGATGCCTACGCAATCAGCCGGGAAGAGTACGCAAAGGATAGAATTGTTCGTGATGTGATTTACATCGAGGAAAAAATGATGTCATTGCATGACTGCCTCCTCGCTCTTCAACGCATGGCCACAAGAGAGCGAGAAAAGTATGAAAAAGCGAATCTCGGAGTCACAACCCGGAAGCATCGAGCGACTGCCGAATTATTCGAGGCCGTGATGTTTTATCTCCGGGCCAAAAATGAAGTCATTGCGAAAATGAAAACTTAGTAACTTCGCACCATGGCA
>Ga0315904_10005624_pt1 | contig 17363 bp, 23 predicted proteins | sample LakEriMetagenome_6_FD_203529 | JGI IMG/M metagenome (GOLD analysis project Ga0315904, IMG submission 203529) | Freshwater fungal communities from buoy surface, Lake Erie, Ohio, United States - Buoy 12 MA120 | ecosystem: Environmental > Aquatic > Freshwater > Lake | place: USA: Lake Erie, Ohio...
ACCGGGGCTACTCCTACCGGGACATCACCAAGCGCGGCGCCCATGGCTCCAACTACTATGGCAAGCCGTTCACTTTGGCGCAGCAGATGAAGGTCGAGACGGCCGTGGCCGAAGCCTTCCAGATGCAGTACTTCCGGCGCTTCCCCGGTATCTCTAACTGGCATGCGTGGGTGGCCAACCAGTTGCAGAAGAAGGGCTACTTGGTCAGTCCGTTCGGTATCCGGCGTAACTTCTGGAACCGGCGCTGGGATGATGCCACCCTGCGTGAAGCGATTGCCTTCGTACCCCAGCACTGCGTTGGCGTGCTGATGAACGTGGGCATCTATCAGATTTGGGAGCGGTTCGAGGGTAAGCCCGGAGCCGACGTCCAAATCCTGCTGAACCTCCATGACGCGGTTCTCGGTCAGGTCCGCATCGACAAGGCCGCCGAGTTGTTGCCGCAGGTCTTGGAGTGCTTGCACTTTCCTTTCCCTGTGACTGACATTAATGGGATTACACGCGAAATAGTTATTCCCTTTGATGTCGAGGTCGGTTATAACTGGGGCAAGGCCAGTGACAAGAACCCGTCTGGCCTCAAGAAGTGGAGGCCCGATGGCAAGGCATGACTATCTGAGTGACCGCGCTGCCAACTACAAGCTGATGTCTGACATCAAAAGCTGGTGGCGCAAGCGCGGTTACGTCGTGCAGGTCTGGCTCGAAAAGGCCATTGACCCTATGAGCGGTTCGCAGATTCATGTGATCCGCACCAACATCGTGCAGTCCGTCACCAACGCTAGGAGAAGCTACTATGTCGAATGACAACGTGATCGCTTTCCCGGGTTCTTCCACTGCCGTTACGCAGTCTGACGATTCCTTCGATATGCACCTGTCGGCTGACATGAACGTCAATCCCGACGACGAAATGGAGGAGGTCATCCTCCAGCTTATCAACCTGTTGCAGGAGCGGAAGGGCTCGATTCGCAGCTTCATCTGCGCCATCGCCGTCGATGAAGGCGAGGAAATGGGCACGGCCTGCCACACCCTGACGTCGCCGATTGAGCCGAGCGAGTATGCCCTGCTGCTCAAGATGCTCGAAGGTTCCTTCCAGCGCCGCCTCAACGGGATGCACGCCTAGTGAAACTGCGCCCGCCCCTCGTCGCCAAGTATGCTGACTATGTGCCGGTCTTCCCGGTGCAACAGCGGACGGCTGCGCAGCGGGCGGGCATTTCCTTTGAGAAGGCTGTGCAGAAGCGCCTCCAACTTCTGCATAGGCGGGTCGAGGTAGGGCCGTGGCTCTACTACAAGGCGGCCCGCAAGGGTGGCGTCTGCCAGCCCGACGCCCTGTTGTGGCTGGCAGACGACCACATCTGCATCGTCGAGATCAAGTTGTCGTGGATGCGTCCAGTCCGCAAGAAACTCCTAGAGTTCTACGGACCTATCGTCCAAGCTATCTACCCAGAGGCCAGGCTTTCCTTCCTACAAATCTACAAGAACGCCAAGCCTCAGTCGCACAAGAAGCCAATCAGCATCTACGCGCTGGGCGGTCTACCCATCAACAAGTACAAGGAGTGCCAATGGCTGGGCCTGTAGCAATCAAGTTCAAGCGCCTTACCCCGACGGCTATCCTGCCGACCCGGGCCACCGAAGGCGCTGCCTGCTTCGACCTGTATGCTGACGAAACCCATGCGCTCGATGACATGAGGACGCGGCGCACGGTGCGTACCGGCATCGCTGTCGAGTTGCCACCCGGCCACGTCGGTCTGATCTGCTCGCGCTCGGGGCTGGCGGCGAAGGAAGGAATTTTTGTCGTTAATTCGCCGGGGGTTATTGACGAAGATTACCGGGGTGAGTTAATGGTGATCCTCGGGCGGCTCCCGTATACGCCGCAGTGGCCCCATCCTGATCTGTTCATGATCGAGAGGGGGATGCGAGTCGCCCAGCTTATGGTCCATCCGATCCCGCAGCTTGAGGTTGTGGAAGTCGAGGACCTTTCAACCACTGTCCGGGGCGAAGGTGGCCTCGGCTCAACGGGAGTCTGACATGTTTATCACGCAGATTGGTGCAACCGCTGCCATCATTGGCTTTGCGATTGCCATTTTCGCGTCGTTCTATCTGGACACGGCCGGCACCTACGGCGAGACGGATCGTGAAAACAAGATGAACATTGTTGACCGCACGGTTGTTGGCGGTTTTGCCATGTTCTTCATTGGTATTCTCACGGGCCTCATTGGGCTGGTGTGGGGCATCTGAACGTGTCCTCCCGCGAAACCTATCCTAAGACGGTCCTGCTTATCCCCGACACCCATGCGATGCCGGGCGACAAGCTGGACCGCTTCGCCAAGATGATGGCGTTCATGGAGAACCGCAACATCGTGCTGGACCGGGTGGTCCACATCGGTGACCTGTGGGACTTCGCCTCCCTCTGCACCCACGACATGGAGGACCCTCGCTGGGCGCACCGCTCCTTGCAGGAGGACGTCGAAGCCGGCTTCAACGCGCTCGACTGGATCGCTTCCATCGCCGCCGCCTACGGGGGCGCGCCCATCGACTTCATCGAGGGCAACCACGAGGACCGCTACAACAAGTGGATGGCTTCCGACAATCGGCTGCTGACCTCGGACTTCCCCAAGACGGTCAAGCAGTTGGTGGCCCAGCGGCGCCCGACCTTCAAGGTCCGCTACCACCCGTTCCTCAAGCCCGTCTCCATCTACGGCGCGGTCTTCCAGCATTACTTCGTCAGCGGGGTGATGGGTCGGCCGCAGGGTGGTGAACACCATGCCAACAACCTGTTGCGGTCCCAGCACGTTTCGTGCATCTGCGGCCATTCGCACCTGCTGTCCACCTCGACTCGGACCAAGGGCGATGGCAGCAAGATTCACGGGTTGGTGGCCGGCTGCTTCGTGGACCCCGAAGGCGACTTTGCCTATGCCAAGGCGGCCAAGAAGCTGTGGTGGAACGGCTTTCACCTGTTGCATTTCTATGCACCGGGCGAGTTCGATGTCGAGTCCATCAGTCTTGAAAGGTTGGGGTAAACCTGCTATAATATAGCATGGCCAAAACCCCTGCTTGGCAGCGTGCCGAAGGCAAGGACCCCGAAGGCGGGCTCAATGCCAAAGGCCGTGCCTCTTACAATCGTGCGAACCCCGGTAAGCCGGGCCTCAAACCACCTCAACCCGAGGGAGGCCCGCGCCGGGATTCGTTCTGTGCCCGCATGAAGGGCATGAAGAAGAAGCTGACTTCCAAGAAGACGGCCAACGATCCCAACAGCCGGATTAACAAATCACTCAGAGCGTGGAACTGCTAAGATGCCGCTAGTCAAGGGCAAGTCTGACAAGGCCGTCAGCAAGAACATTAGTACACTGGTTGGCGACTTCGAGAAGCGGGGCCGGATCGGCACCTCTCGCCCAGCCAACAAGGCCGCTGCTGTGAAGCAGGCTACGGCCATCGCCCTCCAGAAAGCCGGGCGCCAGAAGGCCAAGTAAATGGCAGGCTTCCTTGCCGCCCTGCCGATGGTGCTGCCAGCCCTAACTGAGGTGCTGGACCGGGTTATTCCTGATCAGGCTGCGGCAGCCAAGGCCAAGCTGGAAATGGAAGCCAAGCTGCTTGAGGCCGCCACCGCGCAGGCTTCGCAGCAGGCCGAAATCAACAAGACCGAAGCCCAACATTCGTCTATATTTGTGGCAGGCTGGCGCCCATACATCGGGTGGGTCTGCGGCATGGCTATTGCGTGGGCCTTCCTCGTGGCGCCCATGCTGTCGTGGCTGCTGCCGGTGCTAGGTGTGGTGCCGGTGGTGCCCCCGCTTCAGACGGAGTTCCTGCTGGAACTGGTGTTTGCCATGTTGGGTCTGGGCGGCCTGCGCACCTTCGAGAAGCTGAAGGGAGTGGCGTCCCGGTGAGCCTGAACGCTAGGAGCAGGGAGCGCCTCAAGGGCGTGCATCCCGACCTCGTTGCCGTCGTCGAGCGGGCTGCCGCGATTGGGCCTGCCTTCATCGTGACTGAGGGTCTACGCACCGCCGAACGCCAGAAGCAATTGGTTGCGGCCGGCGCCTCGCGGACCATGAACTCCCGCCACATTACAGGGCATGCCGTCGATCTGGCTGCGCTTGTGGACGGGAAGGTCCGTTGGGACTGGCCACTCTACCATAAGCTGGCTGCTGCCATGAAGCAAGCGGCAGCCGAGCGAAACGTCGCTATTATCTGGGGTGGCGACTGGAAATCCTTCCCAGACGGACCCCACTTTGAACTGGCCCGCGCGGCCTATCCATAGGAGAACTAACATGGCTGATGACATTCGTAGTCGCGCGGGACTTGATCCCCGAGAAGAGGCTGCCCGCCGTCTTCGTGACGGTGAGGCTCGCCGTGCTGCTGCCCGCGAGGCGCTGACGCAGGAGCAGATGCGCGAGCGCACCATGCGTGAAATGGCTGCACGCCGTGCTGCTCAGGCTGCTGCCGCTGCGGCGCCCGAAGCTGAAATGCCTTCTCGCCCGGCCAACCCGCGCCCGAATGTGGCTTCGCGCGTTCCGGCTGTGGCTGGTGCTGCTGCGCGCGGTGCGAGTCGGGCTGTTCCGGGCATGAACGTGGTGCTCGGCGTGACGCCGACGTCGCTTCAGGCTGGTGCTGACTTTGAGCGTGAGGGTCTGCGACAGGTTCGCATGGCCGACGAGCGTGCGCGCATGGAGCAGGAAATGGGTGAAGCTGGTCAGCGCATGCCGACCTCACCCCCGGCTCCCCGTCCGGCTCCGGCCCGTCGTCCTGCTGCCCCGGCTGCCCGTGAGATTTCTGCTGATCGCCTCAACGACCTGATGATGGGCGCCGAGCCGGCCACTCCCGAGGAGCGGGTTGCGCAGATGCGTATGCGGGGCCGTCAACAGGAACTTGAGGAGCGGGGCACCGCCTTCAAGAAGGGTGGCATGGTGAAGCAGAAGCCGGTTGCCAAGAAGGCAGGCGGCATGGTGGCTGCCAAGCCGAAGCCGGCTGCGAAGAAGATGATGAAGGGCGGCATGGTTGCCAAGCCCAAGGCCGCTGCTAAGGCTAAGGCCAAGCCGATGCCCGCCTTCAAGAAGGGCGGCATGATTAAGAAGGGAAAGAAGTAATGCCTGGCATGATGAAGAAGTATCAGGAGGGTGGCCCGGTGCGGTCGCCCGGCAAGCGCCGGATCATGGAAGGTGGGCCGAAGGGTCTGCCGATGATGACGCCGGAGCAGCGCCGCATGGCCCGTGAAAGCATGACGCCGGAGGAGCGCCGCGAGGCTGATGCCCCGCTGACCGCCGAGGAAGTGCGGCGTATGGGCAGCGCCTTCAAGAAGGGCGGCAAGGTGATGGCCAAGGCCCCCGTCAAGAAGAAGGCTGGTGGCATGATCGGCAAGCCCAAGGCGAAGGGTAAGTAACATGATGCGTTCGAACATGGGCAAGCAGGTTACGCAGGGCCCGATGAAGAAGAAGGCCGGCGGCGCCGTGAAGGCCAAGCCGGTCAAGATGCAGAAGGGTGGCAAGGTGCCGTGTGCGCAGTGCCCGAACCCGGCGGCGTGCCGTAAGGCCGGTCGCTGCCTGATGGCCGGCTAATGGCCAAGAAGCCCGAAAGTCGGGTGAACGAAGCGGGCGTCTACACGAAGCCCGGCATGCGTAAGTCTTTGTTCGAACGCATCAAAGCGGGCGGCAAGGGCGGCAGGCCGGGCCAGTGGAGCGCCCGCAAAGCGCAGATGCTCGCCTCAGAATACAAGGCGAAGGGCGGGGGCTACAAGTCGTGAAGCGCAGTGGCTGGAAGGACTAGGCCGTGAAGGCCCCGCAAAAGTCGCTGGTCGATTGGACCAAGCAGAAGTGGCGCACCAAGTCTGGCAAGCCCTCGACGCAGGGACCGCAAGCTACTGGCGAACGGTATCTGCCCGAGGCTGCCATCAAGGCTATGCCTGCCTCCACTTATGCGGCGAGTAGCGCGGCGAAGCGGAAGGCAACGCGGGCTGGCAAGCAGTTTTCGAAGCAGCCTGCCAGCGCCGCCAAGATCGCGAAGAAGTTCCGCTAAGACGTCAGTTCCTTGACAATCCACATAATGGACTGCTCAAGGGATGTGAACGCCAGCGACTTGTACCGACCGTCCTTCACCTCGTTGAACAGTGCTTCAAGTTCTTCGGCCTTGGCCTTGAGCTTATCGTGCAGCGCCTTCTCGTCGTCAGTCAGCGCCCGGTAGCGGGGTCGAAAGCGGGAGACAGGCTGGATAGTTTCGAGTTGGCGGCCATCAGGCTTGCCTTCATATACATGTACCATTAAAAGGGATACTCCGTCGGTGCGTCGTAGTTGTTGACCGTCTGTTCCCAGATGGCAGCGCCCGCACCGTCACCGTGGAACACCACGTTGATGCGGTTCTCCACCAGCCAGCGGTTCCACTGCCCGAGGTCCTGCATCGCAGCGACGAGTTCGCCGGTCGTCAGGTAGGACTTCTGATCGGCACCCAGGCTCACGCGCATTAGCGACTGCTTCACGGTGTCCTTGTCGGTGTCCTCCGGGTAGAAGAAGTCGTAGCCGTAGAACTCGAAGCGGCGGAAGCCCAGCACAAAAGCCAGCATAGGAATACGGGTCGCCGAGCAGGTGCCACCCGCCACAACCATGCCCGTGTCGAAGGACGCCGGCTTGGCTGCGAGCGTGGCCTGCGTGTGTGCATGCCAGCCAAACAGTTGGGCGCCCTTTTCTTCGAGGACCTTGCGCACCGAGGGATGCGTCATGGTGGCAAAGAGGAACTTGTCCTCCGGCCCGACGTCCTTAAACAGATCGGTGCGGACCACGCCGTGCGTAGACTTGCCGTCGACCGGGCGCGGGTCCAAGATCACGGTCCAGTCAGGCGTAATGCCCGCAGCCTTGAGGACTGGCAGTGAGTGCTTCACCGCAAAGACCACGGCACCAGCAGCCTGCTTGGCCCGGATATCTTCGAGGAAGGACGGCAGCGTGGGGCCGGCGCTGACCAGCAGGGCAGTCTTGGTGTGAGCCTGATAGCAGCCGATCCAAGTCGGAATGGCGGCAGCGTTATCCGCAATATGCTGGAGTTGCTCGCCCTTGTCAACTGAATCGACCGGCTTCACCTGAATGCGGGTCTTGAGTTCCGGCATCCTGTAACCATCGCGGACAACAAGACCAAACGAAATGGTCTGCGTCAGACCGGCGTAGCCGTCGCCGCTGGTGATGATCCGCTTCTGACCCTCGATCTCCTGCATGACACGGCGCGGACCTTCCGGCGCACCCGGTTCCTCGTTGACGATCACGTCATCGAAGACGATGAAGGGCACATGCTTCAGGCATTCGTAGTCCGACTTGGTCGTCTCGTAGCTGTGCCCGCCGTCTATGTAGGCAAATGTAGAATCTGCTACAACGGCGCCCGAGGCGGGCAAGGTCTTGAGCGTGTTGCCCTTGATGAGTGAGAAGGCAAAGGTCAGGCCCTTGCGCGCCATCAACTGGCTGTAGTTATTGAGGCGGTTGGTGACAATCCACGAGTCGGCATGCGGCTTGGTGTGGCCCTCGTGGACGCGGTCGTTGCCGCCCTCGAAGGTGTCGAAGCCGACATAGGAGACGGACGTGACACCTGTGGCGAAGGCTGCTTCTGCCATCTGGATTGCACGGCTGCCGTTCCAAGTGCCGACTTCCACGATGCGGGCCGCGCCGGTCTCGGCGATGGAAGTGGTCAGCAGTTCGCACAGGGTTTCGTAGCGGGCCGGTGCACCCAGCGCAGGGTTGGCGATGGTCTGCTTGTCGGGCCCCTTGTAATGCACCATGTAGGCGCCAAGGATCGACTGGTGGAAGGCATCCAACCCGAGGCAGCCCGGCGACAGGTCCTTGACTTGCAGACCATGCGCTTGGTGCAGCAGGGTGATGCGATCCAGAATGGCGTTGTCGTGGGCCTTCTTGTAGTGGAAGGCTTCGAGCGAATTGTACAGGCCCCAGTAGTCGGCCAGTAGGGAGGCGCCCTTGACGGTTGCCAGATTGAAGGCGAACCAAGAGCCCTCGCTCTCCTTGACGGTGCGCCGATACAGGTAGGTCAGGTGGTAGTTATCGTCGAAAAGCTGGCCCAGCAGATCAGCGTCGACCGGTCGCATCGTCTCGGTGTCAGCGTCGATGAAGCCGATCCAGTCGAGGTCGGGCGTGACAGCGGAGGCGAGGGCCACTGCCTTGAAGCAGTATTCCAGAGAGGGGCCGTCCTTGGCCTTGGCACCGAGGTGCGCCTTCAGCTTCTGGAAGGAGGCCGTGTCTTCGAGCGCCTTGAAGGTGATGCCCGGAAACTCGGGCACGTTACCTTCGAGGTCGTGGTGCCAGATTTCGAGTTCCATGTCGGCAGGCCAGAACCGCTTGAAGGACTCGGCGAAACGCAGGCCGTACCGCTCCCATGAGGTCGGCCCAATGGTGGTGATAATCTTAGCGCGCATCTGTGTAGGCTCCGAGGAGTTCATTCGTCCAGAAGTCATCGAAGGGCGTAGGCTCACGGTCGACCATGCCCGGCACGGGCGGTCCATAGGTGAAGTGGACAGCGTTGATGGGGAGGTGGAGATTGTTGGCTTCGCGCAAGATGCCGTTGGCAGTGGTCGGACTGTAGTTCGGAACCCAGTGCCACGACTCGGAGAGGAAGCCAATGTCGGAATCGTCGAGCCACTCGAAGGTGTGGAGGCGGTTGCCGCTGGCCATGTTGACCATCTCGACGGTCGGCAGCTTGGTGGACTTGAGGTTCCACAGCATGAGGGCCGACCACAGCTTCCTGTTGTAGCGGGACTGCACCTGTCCATCCATCTTGGTGGTGCCGGTCGGCGAGAAGTTATGGGGCACGACCATCACCGTCTTGGACGGGTCGGCTTCCTTCAGCAGCTTATGGATATCGTCGAGCCACAGCCAGTCGCAGTCGGTGAACAGCGCCCAGTCGGTCACGCCATCCAGCTTGGCAACAATAGGGGTCAGGAAGCGGGAGTGTGAGAACTGCACGCTGAACGGGCGGCCATCCCGCTCGTCCATGTAGGTGCCGTCCTCGTTGATGCGCCAAGGCCGATCAAAAAGCTGGCGGCGCCGCAGGTCCAGATGCTCCAGATGCCGTATCTCTACTGGCTTACTGGCATAGGCCCTGACGGACGACTCGGTTACACGGAGAGCCTCTGGCTCGCGGTGATCAACACCAATGTAATAGGCGAATTTCGACATGCCCGCAGGATACTATTCCTGCCCAGACCTGTCAAGAATTTTGTCTGACTACTGTTGGTTTCGCCAGAGGCTGCGGTTGATCATTTCCACAGCAGCGTCCCGGGCCGGGACACGGGTCGCGCGGGTAAGAACTTCCGGCGAACCCCGGCCCAAGAAGTCCTTGCGGGCCCTATCCAAGATCGCGTTCGGGTTGATCTGGACTTGGAACTCCGGCGACTTATCTGCCTGTTCGGCCCGGATTTCACGCACCCGCGTAGCCAACTGCTGGCGCAGGTTAGCCACCTCGTCGGAGCGCCCGGCTTCCTGCGCCTCGTACATGCGCATGACGATGCGAGACAGTTCGATGTTAACGCGCTCGGTCGGATCGCGGGTCGCCTGCTGAAGTTCGCGCTGCCGGTTGACAGCCCGGCGAATATCTGCGAACTCGGGCGGCGCGAAACCAACGGCCTGCTGCACGCTGGGCGGCAGGAAGCCAGACTCGGCCGCGCGCTCAACGTCCTGCGGAGTAATGATGCGCCCGCCACGTCGCGTGAACTGCTCGCCCATCAGTTCGATCTGGCCGCCCTTGATGGCATTGGCCAAGCTGGTAGGCGCCATAGCATAAGCGATGCCCCAGTAGTCGCCAAGGCGCCAAGCCTCATAGGCTTCAAGCGGCTTCTGGATCAGACCGCCGATGGGGCCCAGCAGGGAGAAGACGTCCCAGTCAGTGATGCTACCTTGGGGCAGCGGGTCGATCTTCATGCGGCTCGTCAGCGTCATCGCGCCGTAAGCGTGGGGCAAACCGTAGTTAGCAGCAGAGGCAACAAGACCATTGCCGATATACTTTTCGAGTTCCTGCTCGAAGTCGAGAGCCTCGCCGAAGGCAGTCTTCCAGATGAACTCCATGAGTTCCTTGAGACGATCAGCGAAAGGCAGCGACCAGATACCGGCGATTGCAACTTGAGGGACCAGCAACGCCAAGAACTGAATAGCGGCGGCCTTGGCCATTACTGGATCAGACTTTCGGATACCTTCGACAGTCTGAGCAGCGCTACGGGCATACAGTTCAAGCAACTTGAAGACAGGGCCTTGGAACTGTGTGACAATTTCGGCGGCCGGATGAAAGCGTTGGATAAGGGGACGGTCTTCCGGGCCGCTGCGGTAGTTGGTTTCGTCCGTCACAGCCTGTGCGTATTCATACGCATTGGCGTAGGTGCGGTTGTCCATCCGGGCAGCACGCTGCATGACGGAGGGTTGCGACTTGGCAAGGCGGTAGGCGGCGAGGAGGGCCGCGACGCGGCTGGTTTCGTCCACCGCGTTGAGCATGCGGCCCGACCAGTCCAACATCTTGTTGGCGCCCTTTGCGAAAGTGGTGGCGCTCTTGTCGGCAATGCCGGCGTTGCGTAGGCTCTCGGCCGAGACTTGGCTCTGGAGGCTGGCGGTCTGCGAGGGACGAAGACGGCCATCCTTGGTCGCGCGCTGAAGCACCGCCACTTCGTCAGCCGGCAACTTGCCAGCCTTGGCAACGGCTTGCGCGAAGTTGAGTTCGCCTTGGATCGACTTGGCAAGGTCGCGCGACAGATAGACATCGCGGGCGGCCGTAGCGTAGAAGCGTGCCGCGTTCAGGCCAGCACCGTCGCGCAGGAGGCGGGCAGCGAGAACGAGATTCTGCGTGAACTGGATGGCAGCCGTACTGAAATTGAAGCCAAGATACCAGAAGAACGCCATCGCGCGACCAGTACCAAAGGCTTCCGTCGGCGTCGTATTGTAGTTGAAGTAGTCGTTGGCGAAGTTCTTTTCTTCAAACGTCAGCGGGGCGATTGCCCGATTGAAATCCTTTTCTACATGGCGGCGGGCCTGAATGTTGGCCAGCGTCAGGAAGTAGTTGGGCAGCGTGTCGCGCGCGTAGTCAACGGCGTTCTCGGGCGTAACGGCGCGCAGGATGTCGTTGTTCGGGCGGAAGAAGCGATCCATCTGCGCCTTGTCGATTTCCTTCGACATCTGGTTGATGATCTTCTTCGCGTCAGGCCCGCTCACCGCACTCAGCTTTTCGAGGTAGCGGGCAATGAATTCACCGTCGCGCTTCAGGTTGGCAGCCCGCTCGTTGTTTTCGGCACGCATGCCGCGCGTCATAATCCGGTAGCGGCCGGTGTCGGGGAACTCGTCGCGCAGCGCCTTGACGGAAATGGCCTCGAAGTCACGCTGCAAGCCGACACGCTGCCGCGCCTTCTTGACACCTTCGACCGGATCGTAGAAGTAGATGCGGACCAGCTTCTCCTTGCCGTCAGGCTGGCGCTCGTAAGCTGCCACAAAGTGGGAGCCGCGTGCGATCTGTGGGAAAAAGAACGGATCGCGGATGGAGTTGAGGCGCTGCACCTCGGCGAAGCCTTCGGGCGAGGCGGCACGCACTTGCTCGGCCGGCATCTCAGTAATGAGACGGTCACCCTTCTCGCGCTGGAAGGCTTGCAGGCGGGCGCGGTCTGCGTCAGTTCTGGCGTCGGCCGGGTTGAAGTAATCAGTCGTAAACGAGTCGATCAGGTAGTCAAGGCCGCGCTGATTCATTGCGCGCGTTGCATCCATAGCAGCATTTTCTTCTGCCGTAAATGCATTGCGATCCCACATCTGCTGGCGGCTACGCGAATCTTGCAGCGCGAGCATTGCACGGGCCTGCGACTCGGAAGGCAGCGTGCCAAGCGGCTGATACTGGTTGTTGAAGTAGGTGATGGCGCCCTGCTTGCGCACGAACATCCGGTCGGACACGTTGGCAAACGCGGCGAACTGGGGCTGGCGACCGATGCCCGTGATCGGCGAACCAAACCACATGCGCCAGAAACCAGGCCGGAAACCGTCCGCGATCTGGGTGTCGAGCAGCTTCTGCTGCTGCTGGATGGTGGTGGTCTGGGGCGACGAGAAGATAGACTCCTCGAAGTTGGAAGTCGGCGACCCCGCATCAGTGCCCGGATACGCCTGCGCGACCGCGTTGCCAAGCTGCTGGGCTTCGGGCGTCGGCGGCACAACCGCTTCGGCCGGCGTCAGAGTGCGCGGTTGCCCGGTAGCAGGGACCGATGCGGCCGGACGTTGGGCGGCAGCCGGCTGTGCAGGGGCAGCAGGTGCTGCGGGAACGGAAGGCACACGACCAGTCGGCGCGGGAGCAGGCGGCGCAGCTTCCGGTGCAGCAGGACGAAGCTGATCGGCGGGGACGTAGCTGTCACGGCCCTCATAGTTGACGCGCTGATAGAGGCGACCGTCGCTACCCTGCTGTGGGGCTTCCGGCATAACGCGAACCGGGATGTCGGCGTCGGGTCCCTGCCAGATCGCTTCACCTTCAATGGGCGCGGCTTCCGCTTCGGGCGCAGCAGCAGCTTCGGGGGCAGGCTGTTGGCGAGGCAGGGTTTCGGCGCCAAGGCGACGCGCGGCGAAGGGGTCGATCTGTTCGACGGTGCCCGCTTCAGCGGCTGCGGTAAGTTCAGCAACGTCGCGCTGGGCGGCTTCCCGTTCGCGGCGCGTGGTCGGGGCTTCCGGTGCGGCCTCTGCGGCTGCGGGGCGGGGGCCGAACGAAACGCTGTAGCTGGTTGCGGTAGGCTTGGCTAGGATACCTGCGTTCGCCAGATTGTTCAACTGCTCGCTGACGAATTGGCGTTCCTCCCTAGAAAGGCGGCCTGGCTCAAGGCCACTTGAACGCAGCGCCGCATTAGCTACATCATTGGCGGTGAACTTGGTGAGATTGGCAAGGCGACCCTCACCTGCGGCCTGTGCCAGATTGTTAAGGAAGGCTTCCGGCTGCGACGCTGCAAAGTTAGTAATGGTTTCGGCGCGCGTGCGGCTAACCTGTTGCTGGTAGTCGGCAAGACGAGCGGCGTTGACCCACGCGGCAACGGCGGTCGGCGAAGTGATTTCGGGCGGCGGCGTGAACTGCGGATTTTCGGCGACGAAAGCGGTGGCTTCGTCGGGAGTGCGGAAAGTCTGCGGCCTCTCGGGCAACTCAGCGCGCGGGAAGAACGGCTCGGCAGCAGGAGCAGCGGGTGCTGCGGGAGCAGGGGTTGGGGCGCCGGCAACGGGAGCAGCGCCTTCAGCGCCGGGCGTGGGCTCGGGAGTGGGGACGGCTTCGGGGGCGGGGCGCATGCCAAAGAGGCCGCGCGTTGCGCCACCAGCGACAGTGCCGGCGGCTGCGCCAGCGAGGCCCGCTTCGGCGAACTCGCGCATGGCTTCGGGGCCGGTGACCGGGAGGCCGGCTTGGGCGCGTTCGATGGCGGTCTGACCAACTTCGGTGGGAAGCTCGGTGGCAGCGCCGACTGCCGCACCACGACCGATGCGGGGCAGCAGGGCAGCGCCGGCTTCAGTGGCAGGACGGCCAAGCAGACGAGCGGCGCCGAGAGTGGCGACTTCGGGAACTGCTTCGAGGAGGGCTTGGGGAACGGCGGCAGTGAAGGCAGTGCCGGGCGCCGGGGCACGGGCTTCAGAGGGGAGGGCGCCTTCGTCTTCTTCGACTTGGATTTGGCGCTGGATGTTTTCGCCGGCCAGTTGGGGGAAGGAAACGCCGGCTGCACCAAGGAGCGCGCCTGCGACAGCACCGCGAGGGCCAGCGATTGCGCGACCAGCGCGGGCACCGCCGAGGGCGCCAGCAATGCCAGTGGCCGTGCCGGGCAAGGCACCTGCGACTGCTTCGCCGGTTGCGCGGGCAACGTCGCTGGGACCTTCGACGGAGAGGAAGGGCGTGCGGAGTTCGCTGGGGAACGCGGCTTCAGCTTGGCGTGCGTTGCGGATGCGGCCCGCGCGACCAAACTCTTCGAGGCCGGGCTGGTTAGTAAGCTGGCCAAGACCTTCGGCTGCCGAGAAGAGCGCGCCTTGGAACTGGTCGACGCCGGCAGATGCACCGCGACGCAGAGAGGAGCCGATGCCGAGTTGGGTCTGGCGCCACGCCTCGAACTCTTGCGGGAAGTTCTGGCGGAAATAGGCGCGTGCCTGCTGGGCGGCGACCTGCGGGTCGTCCGTACCCTCTACGTCAACTGCGATAGTGTCGTTAAGCTTGACGCGGATCATCGAGCAGTTTGGCCGCTCGGATTAACCGTGATGCGAGGAGTGGCTGGCGGTTCAGGAAGGCCTGCAGAAGCTTGGCCGGGGGCTGCCAAGAAACGACGGATAGTACTGTCTCGAAGTTCAGCGGCTTCCTGCTCCGTAAGCGGAGGTTCCACTGGGAAAGCGCGGGCGCGCGCAGCGTTTGCCGCAGTAACAGCACGTTCGCCGGCCATGCGCGCATCGCGTTGGCGCTGCGTTTCGGCACGATTTGGGGCCCCGGCCCCGGGCCCGCCCGCTGTATAGTAAGCGGCAAGGGCGCGCTGTTGGGCGGCTTGGGCGGCGCGAAGCGGGGCTTCGGCGGCAAGACGCTCGGCCTGAAGGCGGTTCTGTTCGCGGCGATATTCTTCTTCGGAACGCTGGGCGAGAGCTTGGCGCTCGGCATCAGCAGCCTGGCGCAGACCTTCGAGGCGCTGACGTTCGGCCTGATTGGCGGCTTGCAGGCCCTCGCCAAACATAGTAAAGAAGTTCGGGCTGCGAGAAGCCAGCATACCGAGACCAATGTCGCGGATGCGCTGACTGTCTTCGCCGGCTACTTGGTCCTTGACGCGCTGGCGCAGCATGTCGAGGAAAGCGTTGGACGGTGAAGTCTGTGCGGCTGCTTGCACGGGCGGGGTGGAGGCTTCGGCCGGCGTGACAGTCGGGGTGGAAGGCTGATTAGCAGTGGCGGCCCGACGAGCAGCTTCCTCTTGAGCAAGCTGGAAGGAGGAGGGCGGGTTCTCGGAGACGGCCGGGGCCACCGGTTCCGTGGACGGCGACTCAGGCGGGCGAGTGCGGCCACCACCAACAAGCCCTCGGAGGTAGTTAAAGAGACCGACATTGTCGTTGACGATCATCGGAATCGGCCCGGCAGTGTTGCCAAAGGCGCGACGCAGCATCTCAGAGTAGGTTTCAGCCATGGCTTAGACCGGGCCTCCATTTACCAAGCCGCCTTCGCGGAACGGAACGCCCGACATATTAGCAAGCGCCGCATTGATGTTTGCTGTGGACGGGGCAGCCGCCGCGAAAGGATTGAGGAAGCTTAGGCCAAGGGCGCCCCCTATCGAACCGATGCCGCCCATAGCAGACTTGCCGCCAGCGATAAGGCTGGGGGCGTTCATAAGGGCGCCGCCGATCTGACCGAGGATGTTGGGGCCGGGCTGCGTCGTGGTTTCGGTGGTGGTGGAGCCGATGCCAAGAACTTGGGGCGACAGGCCGAGGCTGGCGCGCAGGACTTCGATGCCACGAATCGGGAAGTCGCGTTCCTCTTCGAACTGCTGGCGAGCGAAGTCGAGTTCAGCTTGTTCAAGGGCGCGCTGTGCCTGACCGGCCGTCGCAAGCGGGGCAACTTCAGTGCCGAGGCGGGCCGCCGTCTGGGCAATGCCCGTGCCGACTTGACCGAGGGCACCCGAATATAGCTGGGGAATGCGCTCTTGGTCGATGCGGAACTGCGCGAGGGCTTGGTTGTAGGCGGCAGCACGCTCGCGGGCAGACAAGTCGCCGATGGCACGCTGGGTGCCGCGTTCGAGTTCGCCTTCGGCAACGGCTTGACGAGAACCACCGAATGCGCCAGTACGAGCCGACTGTTGGCCTAGGCGAAGGCGTTCCTTCGCTGCACGCTCTTCGATGTCGCGGATGGCAGGATCAAGAACGCCCTGCGTATACGGCGACATATAGCCGGTGAGATCGGTCTCGGGCAGGCGGGTTGCGAGGCCGCGCGAGGCGGCGACACCTTCGCGGACAAGCTCAGAGGTGAGGGGCGCAAGGGCGCCGCTAGTTGCAGCGATACGGCGCGCAGCCTCGAAGCCGGCCAGTTCGTCAGGCGTGAACTCCGCGATGCGTTGGGCGGTATACGGCTCGAAGGGCTGGGCAGCAAAAGCGCCAGCGCGGCTCAGGAGGTCGCGGCGCGCGGTTTCAACTTCAGCCGGGACAGTCGGAGCGGTGGTTGCGGTCCTCGAAGTTTTTTGGGAGCCGAGACCAAGGGCCCGGCCGATAGCTTTGAAAACCATTAGCTTAGGCTCCGCTTAAGGATGTCGCCGACGGGCAGCGGCCCAGCTTGGCGGGTGGTGCCGGTCTTGGCATCGCGCACCTGCTTAACGAGGTCGTAGAGGCGACGGGCACCAGCGTTGGAGGAACCGTCGCCCATCATCGAAACGACGTCAGCGGGGATGACGAACTCGCCGTCCGACAGGGCAGCGGCGCGGCGACCGTTGATGGAGGTGGGGATCAGGTCGTCGAGGCCGCCGCCGGGGCCAATGGCCACCTTACCACCGCCTTCGAGCGGAACGAGACCGCCGACCGCAAACGCTTCGGGTTCGTCGTCGTCGTTCTCGTCGTCATCGACCATGCCGCCTTCGGCGAAGGGCAGCATACCGGAAAGGCGAAGGGCGCTGTAGCCAACATCCAGCCAATCGGAAGTATCGCCACCGTCCTCGAAGATGTTGCCGATGCTATCGAAGACGTTGTTGCTGTCGCTGTTTTCGATGAAAGGCGCGCTGCCGAAGCCGTCCAAGAAGTTGCCGCCGCCGCCTTCCTGTGCCGGCGCTTGCTGCACGGGCATGCCGCCCATGGTAGAAAAGGCGCCTTGTGCAGGTAGAACGTCGGGGCGGCGGGTCGGCTCGCTGGGTTCGGGTTCGCCATAGACATCCGGCAGAACCGAGAAGGCCGGGAAGGTGACTTCGGCGCGAGGGCTGTAGGAAGGCAGCACGCTGTCAGAGGCTTCAATCGAGGGATTGAAACCTTGGTAGCCGGGGTAAAAAGAGGCTGCGAGGGAATCGGACATGGGTCGGCCTTCTAGCAGGTATTATAACATGGACGCCAAGGAAAGTAAACCTAGCGGACGTCTACGAAATTGCTGGCTTGCAGGGCCAGAAGGAGTTTGCCAACGACGTTTGTGAGGACGGTGACGGACGGGTTCAGCATGTCGACAGTCAGGGGCGCGGAGACGGTGCCCTGCACGATGAATTGGGGACGGGTGCGGCGGCCCGGGTCGAAGAGGTCGCTTTGTTCGAGGACCTTGATGAGGGTGTTCCAAGCTTCGCGGGAGGAGGCGTCCCAGTCGGCGGGGGCAGCAGGGAAGGACCGGGAGGAGATGCGGCGGGTCATCGCAGGCCATCAGGCTCGATAGCTGCGCGGAACTGGCCCATGCGCCACGGCACGTTGGAGGAGGTGGAGGATTGGATTTGAATG
>Ga0315904_10005626_pt1 | contig 17358 bp, 12 predicted proteins | sample LakEriMetagenome_6_FD_203529 | JGI IMG/M metagenome (GOLD analysis project Ga0315904, IMG submission 203529) | Freshwater fungal communities from buoy surface, Lake Erie, Ohio, United States - Buoy 12 MA120 | ecosystem: Environmental > Aquatic > Freshwater > Lake | place: USA: Lake Erie, Ohio...
TTTTGTCCATTCGTCTAAATTAACGTCATAGGTTTTCCAGAATGCTTTATTGGTATCTTTATCAAAGAGATAAATTAAACTGTTGGGTTTGGCTTTATTACTTTTATAATCAGAATTGAAATGAGCACAGATAAAAAACCCAATTGATAGTCCTAACAACATTCCTGACCACATTCCTTTTTTAGAAAAAGCTCCGAAAACAGGTAATAACAATCCGAAAACTAAGACCGTTAAAATACTACTTCCAATTAAAATTTTTAATCCCAAACCTATTGGAAGAAATACTATAAAAGGCGTGTAAAGGATTAAAGCGGGGATACTTAAAATCAAGTTTAGGAATTTACTACTTTTTTGGGTAAGCACGAAATATAACAACATTAACAATCCAAATAGAACAGGAATGATAAAAAATCCTGCTCCTGGTAAATAAAGAGTAATTCCAAAATTAATAAGAATCCACAGCAATAAAGGAGCAATAGTGTAATTAAAGGTTAGCTGATGTGTCTTTGATTGGGAATACATTAAAAAAGAAAGTGCTAAACTCAAACAAATAAACAGGGCTATATAGCTGTGCCCATTATAAGTAAATCCTTGAAGAATATCATTGTATTGGGGATAAACTGCAATAATGACTTTCCATCCAAAAAAAGTAACTAATCCTACTGTCATTAATGTTCCAAAAAGCAGTAAAAAACCTTTTCCAATTTCTGAAGGAATCAAAATTCGTTTGCCAATACCAATGAGTACTAAAAATAAGAAAACAGCTAATGTGCCAATCCATAGAGGCAAAATCCAAGAGAATGGATAGCTCACAAAACAAAATGGCGTGTTGAAATACACATAATCCTCTGCGCTATTCAAATTTGTCAAATCAGCATTCGAGAAATAATGTAATAAAGGCATTAAATAGGTTCCTTGATGCGCTATTGTTGTTGGGTTCACATTTGAGTAATTGTCTTGAGCAGTATGATAGTTGAAATGATTATCGATGAATGCGAAATTGAAACCCTGAATTTTTCCTTGTTCTCTAAAAACGGTCAAATCGGTATCATTGGGCAACATTTTATAAATGCTGTACATCAACGAATTTGAAACAGGATATTTTGGATTTGCTTCTGAAAAACCTTTTACTAATGCAGCATTTCCTTTATTGACTTCCATCAACATAAAGCTTGGTCCGCTGGTTCCGCGTGCTTCAAAATTTAAGGCTAAACCAATATCTTTCGTCCATTTACTTTTAGTAACAAAAAGGGCAGCACCATTTAAACCCAATTCTTCAGCATCAGAAAATAGGATAATGATGTCATTTTTATGCGCTGTTTTATTGTGTAAAAAAGCACGTATTCCTTCCAAAATTGTTGCAATTCCCGAAGCATCATCGCTTGTACCATGAGAAAAAGAATGCGGTGCGCTATCATAATGAGACAACAATAGTAAGGCTTTTGTAGAATTTGAACCCTTAATTCGTGCTATAATATTTTTAGATTTCACAAGATTTCCCCAATCTGAAAGAGTGGTTCCTTCTTGAATTGTAGTTTCTAAACCCAGTTTTTGTAATTCTTTTTCAAGATAATTAGCAACTACTTTGTGATTTTTAGAACCTACAAAATGAGGCTCTTTTGAAATGTTTTTAATGTGAACTAAGGCTTTTTTTGTTGAAAAATCAGACAAAGATTCGTTACTTGAAACCGATTGAGGCATCATGGTATAATAAATCCATCCCAGTACGAGCAGGATAAAGGACACAGCAAGAATAGAAAAGTTATTTTTTTTCATATATGTAAAAAATTATTGGTCAGCTGTCATATATGTTATCGCCTTTTACGTATTGTTATTTGTTTGCAACAAATTTGTTGTTAATGGCGATTTCATAAAGATAGAATTGGGGTCTAAATTTCTTTTTTAACAAGCATGTAAAAGTCATCTTCCAAAGCGCGATACCCTTGGTCATAAACAAAAAAGTAAGTATTACCTGTTTTGGTTTCTAGGATATTGGTAAAAAACTCAAAATCAAAACCTTTACTCAATAACTTAGCTCTTGTTGTTTTTGATTTTCCTTCGGTATTGATTTCTGACAGAACCCGATAATTTTTTCGCAATTTATTGTTGATATTGCGCATAAAGTTAGTACTGTCTTTATTGATTTTATTGTTGTAGGTATTGCGGCACCCATCGCTACAGAACTTTTTGTCTTCGCGACCAACAATTTTTTCGCCACATTCTAAGCAGGCCTTGTTCATAGGTTTTGGTTTTAAAAAACTTAAAATCAATCAAATATATACAAAAAATTCCATTTACAAACGTTTACAAATAATTACAACCGAAAGTAAGTAGTTAGTAACCGAATATAATTTGCAAGCTATCGCATCTTTGCAATGTCGAAATCAAATAAATAGCGACACGAACACAAAAAATAATTTATAAACAATTAAATTTTACACGCCATGAATGCAATGAAAAACAAAGTACAGTTAATCGGTCACGTAGGACAAGAACCAGAAATCAAAACTTTTGGTGAAGGTAAAAAAGTAGCAAACCTAACAATTGCTACAAACGATAGTTACAAAAATGAAAAAGGAGAGAAAGTAGAACAAACCGAATGGCACAAGGTAACAGCTTGGGGAAAAACAGCTGAAATTATTGAAAAATATGTGACTAAAGGGAAAGAAATTGCCATAGAAGGGAAACTAACTCACAGAAGCTATGACGACAAAGATGGCAACAAACGCTATATTACCGAGGTTGTTGCGAATGATATTCTTTTGTTAGGGAAATAATTTGAATACCAGCTTGAAATAAAAATTAGCAAATAAGACTAATCTGAAAAGCGACAAATGTGTGTTTGTCGCTTTTTTTATTGAATTAAATGTATCTGATTAATCTTAATTTGAAGCTTCAAAATTATTCGGACTGCTGATAAAAGAACTAAAGTAAAATCTTTAACACATCTGAGATTTTCTCCAATGTTTTGAAGTTTGGATGTTCCACTTTGTGGCTTATTTTTTCATGTTCCCACGTAGTGTGATAAGGAATATGTACAGCATGCCCTCCAATTCCCAATACTGGAAGTATATCTGATTTTAGAGAATTACCAATCATAAAAAAAGCATCTGATTGAATTTCCAAACGGTTTAATAAATCGGTATAATCTTTCTCTTGTTTGTCAGACATCACTTCTATATGGTGAAAATATTTACCTAAACCTGAGTCATGTAGTTTCCGACGTTGGTCTTTTAAATCTCCTTTCGTAGCAACTACTAATTTATATTTTCCATGCAATGCTTTCAGAGTATCCTCAACTCCGTCAAGTAATTCGATGGGTTTTTGAAGCAATTCTTTACCTAATACAATAATTTTTTCAATGGTTTCTATCGAAAGGGTATTGTTAGAAATTTTCATAGCCGCTTCAATCATAGAAAGGGTGTACCCCTTAATCCCATAACCGTATAAGTCTAAATTATTTATTTCGGTTCGAAATAATTCTTGAGACAGTCCTTGATGCGACAAATAATCGCTCATTAAGGCACAGAACTTTTGTTCGGTTTCTTCAAAATAAGGTTCATTGACAAATAACGTGTCGTCCGCATCGAAAGCAATTACTTTTAGGTTCATAGACTACAATTAACTAATTATTGCTCCATTATCCACTCCATCTGTATCAGGATTTACGAAAACTAATTTTCCTTCCGCATTGTTAGTCATCAAAATCATTCCTTGGCTTTCCACACCTCGCAAGGCTCTTGGCGCTAAGTTTACTAGTACGGTTACCCGTTTTCCAATAACTTCCTCTGGCGAAAAATGCTCTGCTATTCCAGAAACAATAGTGCGAATATCAATTCCAGTATCTACTTTTAGTACCAAAAGCTTGTTCGCTTTAGGCATCTTTTCGGCTTCTAAAATGGTTCCTACACGAAGATCTAATTTTGAGAAATCTTCAAAAGTGGAGGTTGGTTTTTGTGCCTCTACGACTTGATTTTCCATAACATTGGCTTTTTTAGTAGCTTCGAGTTTTTCGATTTGTTTTTGAATTTCAGTATCTTCAATTTGTGCAAATAAAATTTCAGCTGCTCCAATTTGATGTCCAGAAGAAATCAAATCAGCTCCCTCAGTAATTGCATTCCAATTTAGATTTTTTATATTTAAAATACTTGATAATTTCTTAGAGGTAAATGGTAAAAAAGGTTCTGCTAAGACCCCCAACGCTGTTGCAATTTGTAAAGCCACATACATTTGTGTTTGCACTCGGTCTGGATTCGTTTTTACCATTTTCCATGGCTCTTCATCGGCCAAATATTTATTGCCAAGTCGTGCCACATTCATCAATTCTACTTGGGCTTCTCTGAATCGGTAGCGCTCAATGGAGCTTGAAATTACGGCAGGATAGGCTTTCAATTCTGCTAAAGTTTGTTCGTCCACTTCGGTTAATTCATTCGGAGAAGGTACAATTCCGTTGTAATATTTGTTAGTCAATACCACCACGCGATTGATAAAATTCCCAAAGATTGCCGCTAATTCATTGTTGTTTCTAGCTTGAAAATCTTTCCAAGTGAAGTCATTGTCTTTTGTTTCAGGAGCATTAGCAGTTAAAGCATAACGCAAAACATCCTGCTTATCTGGAAAATCTTCTAAATATTCATGCAACCAAACGGCCCAGTTTTTAGAAGTGGACAATTTGTTTCCTTCCAAATTTAAAAACTCATTGGCAGGAACATTATCAGGTAAAATATAACTTCCTTCAGCTTTCAACATAGCTGGAAAAATAATGCAATGGAAAACGATGTTGTCTTTTCCAATAAAGTGAACCAATTTAGTACCAGCATCTTTCCAATACGGTTCCCAATCTTTTCCTTCGCGAGTTGCCCATTCTTTGGTTGAAGAAATATAACCAATGGGAGCATCAAACCACACATACAATTTTTTGCCTTCGGCACCATCTACAGGTACGTCAATTCCCCAGTCAAGATCACGAGTTACTGCACGCGGTTTTAAACCATCGTCTAGCCATGATTTTACTTGCCCCAGTACGTTAGTTTTCCAATCTTTAGCATGGTCCACCAAAATCCATTTAGTTAAAAAATCTTGGTATCTGTCTAAGGGTAAAAACCAGTGTTTTGTTGATTTTAAAATGGGTGTTTCTCCAGTTATTGTCGATTTTGGATTGATTAAATCGGTTGCGTTTAGTGTAGAACCACATTTTTCGCATTGGTCGCCATAAGCTTCTTCATTACCGCATCTTGGACAAGTTCCAGTTACAAAACGGTCTGCTAAAAACTGATTGGCTTTGGCATCGTATAATTGTTCTGTAACTTCTTCGATGAAATCGCCGTTATCGTATAATTTTTTAAAAAATTCTGAAGCCGTATCGTGATGAATTTTTGCCGATGTTCGAGAGTAATTGTCAAATGAAATTCCAAAATCTAAAAATGATTTACGAATAATCCCATCATATTTATCAATGACTTGCTGAGGCGTGATGCCTTCTTTTTTGGCTTTCATAGAAATCGCAACACCATGTTCGTCGCTTCCACAAACAAACAAAACCTCTCTTCCTTGCAATCGTAGGTAACGAGAATAGATGTCGGCGGGCACATAGACTCCGGCTAAATGACCAATGTGAATAGGGCCATTAGTATAAGGTAAGGCAGCCGTTATGGTATATCTTTTAGGATTTTCTAGCATCGTAAAATTGAAATATTTTTTGCAAAAATAAGCAATAGAATTGAGTCCCGACACTTCGGGATAAGGTTTTTATTCCAAGCCTTTTTATGCTTAGTTTTTATATATTTGTCTTAATGATTTTTGAAAAAGAATATGAAAACCCCAAAAACAATTGGCACTCTATTTTTACTAATTTTTTTGGTATCAAACAGTCAAGCAAAAAGCAATATGATACAACCTCCCCATTTAAAAAAAGGCGATACCATAGCCATTGTAGCCACAGCTAGAAAAAACATAGATGATAATTTGAAACCATCAATCAACTTAGCAAAAAGTTGGGGATTAGAAGTAGTTGTTGGCAAGTCCATAGGATTAGACAATCACCAATTGGCAGGTACAGATGAAGAGCGCGCTGCTGATTTTCAAAACATGATTGATAATCCAAACATTAAAGCTATTTGGTGCGTTCGTGGGGGTTATGGTACTGCAAGAATGATTGATTTGGTGGATTTTTCAAAATTCGAACAAGATCCGAAATGGATTATTGGTTTCAGTGATGTTACGGTTTTACACAGTCATTTGAATAAATTGGGTTTCGCTACCATACATGGAATTATGCCTGTAAATGTTGAAAAAGCATCGGCTGAGACGGAAGAAACGCTGAGGAAAGCTCTGTTTGGAGAACCCTTGAGTTATATTGTCCCTTGTGAAAATGAAAATAAGTTGGGAAGCGCTGAAGGAGAATTAGTGGGAGGAAATTTGTCTATTTTATACAGTTTAATGGGATCGAAGTCGCAAATAGATTGCAAAGGGAAGATTCTCTTTTTGGAGGATTTAGATGAATATTTGTATCATGTTGACCGTATGATGTTGAGTTTAAAACGTTGCGGTTGTTTTGATGGATTGAAAGGTTTAGTGGTTGGGAGTTTTACCAAAATGCATGATAATGAAATCCCTTGGGGAAAAACAGCTCACCAAATTATTGCTGATATCACTAAGAATTATGATTTTCCCATTGTGTACAATTTCCCAGCGGGTCACATCCACAATAACAACACCTTACTTTTTGGAAAAAAAGCGACACTAGATGTAGATGATAAGTACTCCATTTTGAAATTTGAATAGTTCCTAAAATGGCAGAACATAATGAATTAGGAAAACTGGGTGAAGAATTGGCAGTTGCTTTTTTGCAACAAAACGGTTACGACATTCTAGAAACCAATTGGACTTTTCAAAAAGCAGAAATTGACATTATTGCCCAAAAAGAGACAGTTTTGGCAATTGTTGAGGTCAAAACTCGTTCGAGTATCGATTTTGGATTACCTCAAGATTTTGTAAAGCCCAAGAAAATCCAGCTTTTAGTCAAAGCGGTAAACGAATACGTTGTTTCAAATGATTTAGATTTAGTGGTTCGATTTGATATTATTGCCATCCACAGAGAAGAAGGTGAATTCAAAATAGAACATTTAGAAGATGCATTTTATCATTTTTAATTTGTTGTATTTGTAACAAAATGTTTTTATTCATATATTTGCAAAAGATTTTAAACAAGTAGATATGAAAACCGTTTCTTCCATTGTAGAAAACTACATTAAAACCAAACCTTTTTTATTGAGTGCTTTATCTCAAGGAATTATAAATCTAACGTCATTATCCAGAAATATGATGATAGAATTAGAGAGTGAATTTGGAAAAGAAGTAAAACAAGGCGCTATAGTAATGGCGCTCAAGAGGTTGTCAGTAGACTTAGATTTTAGACTAAATCATAAAATTGTTAAGGTATTAAAAAATCTTGGAGAAATAACGGTACGTTCTTCGCTAACAGATTATGCCTTTGCTGTTTCGGATAGTATATTGAATAATCAGGCAGAATTAATTTCTGAAATTCACAACTATTCAGATGTTTTTTATACTTCATCAAGAGGTGTTAGCGAAACGAATATTATTATTAGTGAGAGCGTAGGTCATATCGTTGACAAACATTTTGCTAATGAAAAGCTAGTTCAAAAACTAGAAAACTTAGCTTCAATAACAGTAAAATTGCCAAATGATAACGTGGTAATTCCTGGAATTTATTATTTTATATTTCAACGTCTGGCTTGGGAAGGAATCATTATCAATGAGGTAATTTCAACTTCAAATGAATTCACTATTTTAGTCAGTGAAGAAGTGGTAGATGTTGCCTTTAGAGTCATTAAAGATTTGAAATCTTTGTAAAAATCATTCTACTATAGCGGACAATCATACTTTAACAGTAATTAATCTTTCTAAATAAAATATTGATTACTTTTGAAAAGGTATCCTTATAGTAAAGAAAATGAAAAAAAGTTTTACAACTGTCGTTTTATTGTTTTGTTTTTTCGCTTTTAGTCAAAAAGAAGTTTCTAAAAAAGTAAATGCATTAATTGCAAGCAAGGCTACTTTTAGTACCTATTCTGTTTTGACACCTTCAAATCAAACTCCAGATTTGGACTTAAATAAAGCATTAAAAAAAGGAACAGTTGCTAAAATTAATTTGCAATCGGTAGCCAAGTTGGTTGCTAGAAAACAAGAAGCAATTGAAGTTTTGATTCCCTATCAAGAAGAATTGATCGCAGTTCAATTGTACAAAGTCAATCTTTTTGCTCAGGGTTTTCATGTCGATACCGATAAATCAAAATCAATTCCATACGAGCAAGGAGTCTATTACAGAGGAATTGTCAAAGACGATTTCAATTCAGTAGTATCATTCAATTTTTTTAAAAATGAATTAAACGGAATCATTTCAAGCGAACGATGGAATAATTTGGTCATAGGAAAAATTAATAAAAAAGACAATCTCACAGATTATATAATATACTCCGATAGTGATTTAACAGCACAGAATCATATTGAATGTCATACCAAAGAAGGAGCAGTGCGTCCCCGTCTCAATACTCAAAGAGCAACTCAAAAACGAAGTGAAAGATGTGTTACCATGTATTTCGAGATAGATTATGATTTGTTTAGAGAAAATAATAGTAATACCACCACGACTTCTAACTGGATGACATCGTTATTTAATAATGTTCAAACGGTGTATGCTAATGATGGAATTAGCATTTCTTTAAAATCACTATACATTTGGACAACTCCAGACCCCTATGAGGGCGTTGGTAGTGAATCGACGGATTATTTGCTTAAATTTAATGAGGTCAGACCTGTTTTCGATGGCGATTTAGGTCAGTTAGTAGGTATCGATTCTGGAAATCTTGGTGGATTGGCGATAACTATTGATGGATTGTGTACTACAAATAATTACAGTTATTCTGATGTTTTTTTGAACTATGATTCGGTTCCTACTTATTCTTGGACAGTTCTTGTAGTAACACATGAAATTGGACATTTATTGGGTTCTCCTCATACGCATGCTTGCTATTGGAACGGAAACAATACAGCAATTGATGGTTGTGGTCCAACATCAAATGCTAAGTATGTTGAGGGTGATTGTTCCACAGGTCCACTTCCAACAGGCACTGGAGGGACAATAATGAGTTATTGTCATTTAATTCCCAGTGCCGGAATTAACTTTATCAACGGTTTTGGACCGCAACCCGCAGCTGAAATTCTTTCAAGAATAGGTGAAGGAAGCTGTTTGAGTACTGATTGTATTACTACCTGTATCAATGCCGTTTCAGAAATCAAAACCTTAAATGTGACAAATACTTCTGCTACGGTCACTTGGACCGAATTAGGGGATGCTATCTCTTGGGAAGTTTCTGTTACTCCATTTACAACCAATTCGATAAATTGGATTCCTGTTGACACAAATAGCTATACTGTAGAAGGATTGTCACCCAATACTTTCTATAAAATACGAATACGTCCTTTTTGTGGCAATGGATTAATAGCTCCAAGTAGAGAATCGATTTTAGTTACAGATAGTAATTATTGTAACGGTGTAACCATAACAGACACAGGAGGTGTTATAGATAATTATTCTAATTTAGAAACTTATATTAGAACCATTATTCCAAGTAACTCCAATCAAAAAATAAGATTGACTTTTTCAAGTTTTGATTTAGAACAAGACTATGATTATTTATATGTTTATGATGGAAATTCAACTTCCGCAACAGAATTAGGTTCAGGATATACAGGAACAACCTTACCTGGTCCTTTTGAATCTACTGCTGTTGACGGTTCTCTAACAATGAAATTCTTCTCCGACACTTATGAAGTTGGGGCTGGCTATGTCGCAACAATTGACTGCGTTTCAAATCTTAAAAATTCTGAATTTAAGCCTAATATTGATTTTACCTATTATCCAAATCCTAGTAAAGGATTGGTGTCTATTACTTCAAAAACAGCAATTAAAGAAGTGTTAGTCTATAATCTACAAGGTCGTCTTTTGTATCAAAAAGCAATGAATAGTTTGGATACAAAAGTAGATATGACATCCTTTGCTTCAGGGACCTATTTCTTTAAATTGAAGTTTAATGAAAAAGAAGCCCATTTTAAAATAGTGAAGATGTAGATTTAATAAAGCTTCCAGCCTTCAAAAGGCTGGAAGCTTTGTAAACTTATTTCTCCATCAATTCCATCAACTCCAATGCTCTCCGAATGGATTTTACATGTTCAAAAGTCAGTAATAATCGCAAGCCATTAGGGGTTTGTTTTTCTTTCATCTTGCACAATTGAGATTGATTTTGCACAAATTGCAATACTTTATGAAATTGAGCTGAGGTGTAATAATCGCTTTGTTGGTCGGAAACAAAATAACAAATCATTTTGCCTTGTTTCATCACCAGTTTTTCAATACCAAATCGAGTAGCAATCCATTTTATCTTAATGCTATTGAGCAATGAGGTGGCTTGTTTTGGAAGTGGACCAAAGCGGTCGACAAGTTTTTGTTCGTATATAAGTAAAGCTTCTTCATCTTTGATTAGGCTCAATTCATTGTACAAATTCAGCCTTTCAGAAATATTGTTGATGTATTCGTCTGAAAATAATAACTCAAAATCGGTGTCGATTTGAAGGTCTTTGACGTATTCTTTTTCCGGTTTGTCTTCATCTGCGTACAACTCTTTGAATTCGTTTTCTTTGAGTTCTTCGATGGCTTCATTCATGATTTTTTGATAGGTGTCAAAACCTATTTCATTGATAAAACCACTTTGTTCCCCACCCAATAAATCACCGGCACCCCGAATTTCCAAATCCTTCATGGCAATATTAAAACCGCTTCCTAGTTCTGAAAATTGTTCTAGAGCCTGAATTCGTTTTCTAGCATCATCGGTCATGGCGGAGTAGGGCGGACAGATGAAATAACAAAAAGCCTTCTTATTACTTCTCCCCACACGACCTCGCATTTGGTGTAAATCGGATAGGCCAAAATTGTTGGCATTATTGATAAAAATAGTGTTAGCATTCGGTACATCCAATCCACTTTCAATAATGGTTGTTGCTACCAAAACATCGAATTCTCCATTCATGAAGGCGAGCATCAATTCCTCCAATTTGCTACCGTCCATTTGTCCGTGGCCAATTCCTACGCGGGCATCGGGAAGCAATCGCTGTATCATTCCTGCCACTTCTTTGATGTTTTCGATTCGGTTGTTAATGAAGAAAACCTGTCCGTTGCGCTGAATTTCATAGGAAATAGCATCCCGAATCAATTCTTCATTAAAACCAACAACATTGGTTTCTATAGGGTAGCGATTGGGCGGTGGAGTGGTTATTACCGACAAATCACGCGCTGCCATTAATGAGAATTGTAAAGTCCTTGGTATAGGTGTTGCTGTTAATGTCAAAGTATCTACATTAGCAGCAATCGTTTTGAGTTTGTCTTTGACATTGACACCAAACTTTTGTTCCTCATCTACAATCAGTAATCCTAAATCTTTAAAGACTACATTTTTATTGACTAGTTGGTGGGTTCCAATTACGATATCGAGTTTTCCTTCCGTTAATTGTTGGAGTGTCTCTGCCTTTTGTTTGGCAGTTCTAAAGCGGTTGAGGTAGCCTACAGAAACGGGCATCTCTTTTAATCGTTCGCTGAATGTTCTGTAATGCTGATAGGCCAAAATAGTAGTTGGCACCAATACAGCTACTTGTTTCCCATTATCAACTGCCTTGAAAGCGGCGCGAATCGCCACCTCTGTTTTTCCGAATCCTACGTCACCACAAACCAATCGGTCCATAGGTCGGTCGCTTTCCATGTCGGCTTTTACTTCCTGAGTGGATTTGATTTGATCGGGGGTGTCTTCATAAATGAAAGAGCTTTCTAATTCAGCTTGTAGATAGCTATCAGGAGCATAGCGAAAGCCTTTTTCTAATCGACGTTTGGCGTACAATTGGATCAGATTGAACGCAATATGTTTGACTCTAGCCTTCGTTTTTTGTTTTAAAACTTTCCAAGCATTGGAACCTAATTTGTATATTTTAGGTGGCGCTCCATCTTTGCCGTTGTATTTTGAAATCTTGTACAACGAGTGTATGCTGACATATACAATATCATTGTCGGCATAGACTAACTTGATGGCCTCTTGGGTTTTCCCTTCGACTTGAATTTTTTGCAAGCCTCCAAATTTTCCAATTCCGTGGTCGATATGGGTTACATAATCTCCAACAGAGAGTGTGGTGAGTTCCTTGAGCGTGATGGTTTGCTTTTTCGAATAGCCATTTTTGATGTTGAATTTGTGGTAGCGCTCAAAGATTTGGTGGTCGGTGTAGCACGCTATTTGGTGTTCTTCATCAACAAAACCCTGGTATATAGGTAAGGTTATCGTGTGGTACTGCTTGCGAATACTCTCGTGATTGGCTTCATCTAGAGATTCGAAGATGTCGTGAAATCTCTTGGCTTGGGCATCATTCGAACAAAACAAATAGTTTTTATAGCCATTGAAATGATTGTCATTCAGATTGTTTAACAATAAATCAAATTGTTTGTTGAACGAAGGTTGAGGTTGAATATGAAATTCAAAGGCTTTAGTAATTTTATAAACAGGGGCAGTTCCCATTTCAATAACAGAGAAATCCAAGCTTTTTTTAAGAAATTCTGTTTGATTGAGAAATAATTTTTCGGGTGCTACGTGTTGAATGGTGGCATTCAGTGTGCTATAAATCTCGCCTGCTTTGTTAAAGAGTTTATCCAGTTTTGAAAGCAGTAATTCGGTGTTTTGAATCGCTACAATGGTCTTGCTGTCAATGTATTCAAGGAAACTTTCTCTGTTTTCTTGAAAGAATTTATTTTCAACATTGGGTATAATGGCAATCTTTTTTTGTCTTTCAATGGAGAGTTGTGTTTCGACATCAAAAGTTCGGATGCTGTCTACTTCATTGCCAAAAAACTCTATTCGATAGGGATTGTCATTGGAGAAGGAGAACACATCAATAATACCACCTCGTACAGAGAACTCTCCGGGTTCGGTAATGAAATCGACTCTTTTAAATTCGTATTCGAACAAAATTTCATTGATGAATTCAATGGATATTTTATCGCCAACGGCAACTTTCAGAGTGTTTTTTTCTAACTCTTTTTTCGTCACTACTTTTTCAAATAGCGCTTCGGGATAAGATACAATTACTGCTGGTTTTTTGCGAGAATTGATGCGGTTCAATACCTCGGCGCGCAGCAAAACATTGGCATTGTCCGTATCTTCAATTTGATAGGGACGACGATAGGATCCGGGATAAAACAACACGTCTTGTTCGCCAATACATTGTTCCAAATCGTTGAGGTAATAGGCCGCTTCTTCCTTATCATTGAACAAAAGTAACAGTGGTAGCTCCACTTTTTTAAACACCGATTGGATGACCATTGAAAGTGACGAACCCACTAATCCATGGAGGTGGATCTTTTGTTCTGGGATTTGCAAACTATCGGCAATTTGCTTGACTTTTGGCGAATTGTCGTAGGTATTTAGTACGTTGGCTTTACTCAAGGGTGTGGTACAATTTTATTTGGAATCGCTCTCGCCGTATCTAACATTCGTATCATGTCTGATTCTCCCTCTTCTTTAGGGATGGCATTTTTTCTGATAATTTCATCCATTTGACGGGTCAATGACAGCATTTCTTCATTTACATCTGCCACCAGACTAACTATTTTCTGGGCGGGAATATCGTCTAAGTTGATGAATAGATTGATGGCGTTAATTTTGGTTACCAATACGGCAATTCTGCTTTTTACTTCGGGTTTATTGAAGGTTAAGGGAATATTCGCATTCAAATCGGTGGCTCTTTTGGATAGGGCTTTGGCTTTTTTCTGGAAGGCACCAATAGTACTTTTAGGTTTTACTCCTAGTTCGTCTAAAAACAAACGCCATTCGTTCCAATTGTTGACAATGGTTTGCGAACTCGGGGTTAAAATAGGGTTTGAAAAGTTCCAGCCTTTGCTAATGGTGTTGAAAATGACTTCTTGTTTCTGGGCATCTTTTAGCGTTTCAGCCTGACGTTTTTCATCATTATCATTACAAGAGAGGGTGGTAATCGCAGTTGTAAGACAGCATAAAAAAAGAAGTAAAAAACGAAACAATTTCATGTAGGATGGTTTAGTCAACAAAGTTACAAAGGTAAAATGAAAGTTAAAACCTTTCACCTCGCGATAATTATAATTTTGTTAAAATAAGAGCGTTTCTATAGAGCGTATTAATCAGCTTAGGGGTTCAAAATTCGTATCTTTGTGTAACTAAAGTAGAGAATGATGCTTCCAAAAATTCTAATTATTGGTGCTTGCGGTCAAATAGGTACTGAACTTACTCAAAAGTTACGCTCTATTTATGGGACAGAAAATGTGATTGCTTCGGATATCCGAAAGATGAATACCGATGTGGTTAATTCGGGACCCTTTGAGGTGGTTAACGCTTTGGATTACAATCAGATTCAGCATTTGGTGGAGGTTCATGAGATTACCGATGTCTATTTGATGGCTGCTTTACTTTCTGCAACCGCTGAGAAAAACCCTGCCTTTGCTTGGGATTTGAATATGAATTCTCTTTTTCATGTGTTGAATTTGGCTAGAGCCAAAAAGATACAAAAGGTATTTTGGCCTTCGAGTATTGCTGTTTTTGGGCCTACTACTCCCAAAGAGCATACCCCGCAATATACCATCATGGAACCTACAACCGTGTACGGTATCAGCAAGCAATCGGGTGAGCGCTGGTGCGAATACTACCACCATGTGTATGGGGTAGATGTGCGAAGCGTTCGCTATCCTGGATTGGTGAGCTGGTCTTCGCCTCCTGGTGGTGGCACTACGGACTATGCGGTGGCCATTTTTCATGAAGCATTATCCAAAGGTTCTTATGAATGTTTTCTTTCGTCAGAAACTAAAATGCCCATGATGTATATGGATGATGCTATTCGAGCGACGATACAAATCATGCAAGCCGACCGTGATGCGCTTTCGATTCGTTCTTCGTATAATTTGGGTGCTATGAGTTTTACTCCTGCTGAACTTGCGGCAGAAATTAGCAAACATCTTCCCGATTTCACCATTAGCTACGCTCCTGATTCTCGCCAACAAATAGCCGATAGTTGGCCTGCCAGTATTGATGATAGCGAAGCTAGAAGCGATTGGGGCTGGCAACCGCAGTATGATTTGGCTCAGATGACCGTAGCCATGTTGGACAATTTAAAGCACCATCCTGATTTTATTTAGTTTGTAGTTTTTGAATCAAAGGGTTTTCTAGCGGTGTTTTTATTTTTACTACTTCGTCAATGCTTTCGTTGGGGATGGTTGTAGATAAAACATAGTGTTGTATTTTCCATTGGTCACCTATTTTTACCAATACACCAGAGCCTCTGCAGAGTTTCATCCAAGTGTTTAGCAATTCATCAAACCAAGCGGTCTTCTTGTCGCTACTAAAATAGATGTGCCGTTCTAAAGGTTTGAAATTCCAGGCTTGCCCTTTGTCGAAATAGGGCTTGGCAAAGGCTTTGAATGCTGTTTTGTCCCAATGCTCTGTGGCATCGGTGCCAATGAAGATGCTGGTGTCAGTAAGAGCATTGAAGTAGGCATTGCTATCTGCTTTTGCTGCTGCTTGATGCCAACTGTCGAGTAGGAGGTTTATCTGTTCTTTTTCTGTAGCCTCAAGGTTTGGGTTTTGTGAAAAAGCGTGGCTCCATACAAAACTGATTACTATCCAAAGTGCTTTTTTCATGATACGAACTCTTTTAGAGGATTAGTGTGAATTTGGTTTGTTAAATGTACTCTTTTTCATCTGGTAATTATACAATACTCTTCTGAGTTTTTATGCTTTCTTTTTTGTATTTTTATATCAACTTTGCTAATACAGTTTTGTCTATGAGAAAGTTAATTGTACAGTTGCTTGCGGTTGTTCTTGTTGCTTTTAGTACTGGTTTTTGTAAAAATAAGGAGGTAGAAAAAAAAACCTTAGCGATTCGGACAGCGGTGCCTTCACAGAAGCTTTTTGATAGCAAAGAAATTTATTTTGATAGTACGCAAGTAGCTCCTTTTTTTCAAAGACATCCACAGCTCAACGACTTTCAGGCTGATGTGTACGCTTTGTATCGCAAACATCACTATCATTATATTTGGTTTGATGCTAAGGGGATTGTCGAGGTGGGAGATTTGTTGTACACCAAGATACTTTCGATTGCCTCGGAAGGGGTGTCCTCCACGGTGCCTTATCGCACGCAGTTGGATGCTGTTTTTCAGGATACGAATAGCTTACAAAAACCCAATACCGAAACCGAATTGCTCCTTTCTTCCTTGTATTTTTTCTATGCTAAGAAGGTTTTTCAAGGCTTGGATGCTTCGAAAAGCGAAGAATTGGGATGGTATTTGCCTCGTAAAAAGCAATCCTATGTCAATTATTTGGATTCGCTTTTGGTGAACCCCTCTTTGATGAACAAGGATGAAAAAGAGGTGCTCGGGCAGTACTATCGTTTGAAAGCAGTCTTACAGCAGTATCGCGCTATAGAAAAGAAAGGCGGTTGGAACCCTATTGATTGGGATGATTCATTTAGATTTTTAAGTCCTAGTGATAGTTCTGCCACCATAGCTCAGGTTAGGAAACGGCTCTTTGTTTCGGGAGATTTAGCCACAGATTCTGGAAGTAAGGTATATGATGAGTCGTTGAAAGAAGCCGTTTTAAATTATAAAACCCGCAATGGTTTTGCTCCTGATGCCATTCTTATTCCCAAACATATTGCAGATATGAATGTACCTGTTGCCGTCCGTATCAAAACTCTTATGGTAAATATGGAGCGTTGTCGATGGATTCCAAGTGATATTACTAAAGGGAAAGAGTTTATCGTCATTAATATTCCTTCCTTTCGACTTACCTATTTCAAGGACAATAAGCCCGTTTTGATTTCTAAAGTGGTCGTTGGGAAAGCCATGAATCAAACCGTGATTTTCAGTGGGATGATGCAGTATATCGTGTTTAGCCCTTACTGGAATGTCCCTAAAAGTATTATTAGAAAAGAGCTAGCCCCTGCGATGGCTAAGAATAAGAATTACTTGGCACAGCACAATATGGAATGGAATGGGGGCAATATTAGGCAGAAACCCGGGCCTAAAAACTCTTTGGGGTTGGTGAAGTTTTTGTTCCCGAATTCTAATTCTATTTACTTGCATGATACGCCCTCGAAAAGTTTGTTTAATGAGGAGAAAAGAGCCTTTAGCCATGGTTGTATTCGTGTGGAGAAACCTGTAGCATTGGCAAACCTTATTTTGAAGGACGATAGCAATTGGACTCCTGCTAAAATTGATGC
>Ga0315904_10005627_pt1 | contig 17357 bp, 25 predicted proteins | sample LakEriMetagenome_6_FD_203529 | JGI IMG/M metagenome (GOLD analysis project Ga0315904, IMG submission 203529) | Freshwater fungal communities from buoy surface, Lake Erie, Ohio, United States - Buoy 12 MA120 | ecosystem: Environmental > Aquatic > Freshwater > Lake | place: USA: Lake Erie, Ohio...
CTGCGTCAGTTGACCGATGCGGGTACCTTGAGCAACTTGCCTGCTGGCTTTAAGGCCAAGGGTGCGCGGATTGAGAACGATGATGTGCCGATCTCTCCGGGCGAGTGGCGTGACATTGATGCGGGCGGTATGGAGTTGACGCAGTCATTGTTGCCATTGCCGTACAAGGAGCCAAGCCAGACGCTGTTTTCGCTGATGGGTTTCTGTGTGGATGCGGGCCGTCGGATGGCGGCAATTACCGATCTGCAGGTAGGCGACAGTAACCAGAATGCGGCGGTAGGGACGACGATTGCGTTGCTTGAGAAGGGGTCGTCGGTCATGTCGGCGATACACAAGCGCCTGCATTATTCCCAGAAGCTCGAGTTCCAGTTGTTGGCCAAAGGTTTTGCCGATTATCTGCCAGACGAGTACCCGTATGAGGTTCCGGGCGAGTCGAAGAAGATCAAGCGAAAGGACTTTGATGACCGTATCGACATTCTGCCGGTGTCCGACCCCAACATCTTCTCCGTCGCCCAGCGCATCACTATGGCGCAAACGGAGTTGCAGTTGGCGCAAAGCGCACCTCAAATGCACAACATGCATGAGGCATATCGCCGCATGTATGAGGCCATTGGGGTAAGGGATATTGATGGGTTGCTGACCAGTCAGGACATTGATAAGCCGAAGGACCCAACCAGTGAGAATGCGCAGGCGCTAGATGGTTCGCAGTTGAAGGCGTTTGCGGGCCAGCAGCATGATGCGCATATTATGAGCCATATCATGTTTGGTCTGTCCCCAATGATGGCAGCAATGCCAAATGTGGCGATTATTCTGCAAAAGCATATTTTTGATCACATTACCAAGAAGGCAGAGGAGTGGGTCGAGGCGGAATTGTTCAAGCAATATGGGACGGACCCCGATCAGTTGGTATCTCCCTTGCAGCGTGAGGCGATGATTGCGTTGAAGTGCGCCGAATTCTTCCAAGAGGTCAAGAAACTGCAGGATGAGTTGTCTGGAGCCAACCAGCAACCGCCTGATCCGTTGATTGAGTTGAAGAAGCAGGAGTTGGCGCAGGCTGCCCAGCGTGATCAGACCAATGCGCAGATAGATCAGGCACGGTTGTCCTTTGACCAGCAGCGTGAACAGAACGATATGGCGGTGGATCAGGCCAAACTGCAGCAGACTCAGGCGTTGGCTATGGCCAAGATGGACCAAAACGTCATGAAGATGGCCCAACAAGGAGGCAGAAATGCGCGGCAAACCTAAAGACCTTATGAAAAATAAGGGACAGATGCCCAAACGGGGCAAAAATGTTCCACGTGAAACATTGTCAGACCCTCGGGTGACCTATGTTTACCGCAAAGATGCATTTAAAAAGGTAAAAATCGCATAAAACACGTGTATTTTTATAAATACACATGCATAATTGTTATGTAGCCTTCAGATAGGGCCTGTACTGTCTGCGTACTTGGGGTAATCCATGCTTGAGTTTACTGAAAAAGTGCTCTACGCCGTCCGAAACCTAAGAAAACAGTCCGAAGAGATGATTGTTTCGGGTGGAGTCAAGGACATGGAACATTACAAGTTCCTGATGGGCAGGATAGAAGGCTACAAATTCGTCGAGAACGAAATCTTAGCGCTTCTCAAGAAAAATCCTGACTCATAAGGAACTATGTTATGACTTTGACAGCATTAGAAGAAAAATGGGCCAAAGAAGCGGACGAAAAGGAGCCTAGCCTTGACGACGCTTACTCAGAAGACGGCAGTCTTACTGTCGAAAATCTTGATGGCTCAGTCTTGGACCGTGTCCCACAGCCAACAGGCTGGCGTGTCGTCATTCTCCCCTACCGTGGGGCCGAAAAGACCAAGGGCGGTATTGTTCTGTCCGATCAAACCCGCGAAAAACAGCAACTGACCACGGTTTGTGGCTACGTTTTGGCTGTTGGGGACCTAGCTTACAAAGACGAAGGTAAATTTCCTAATGGTCCTTGGTGTCAAAAGGGCGATTGGGTAATTTTTGGCCGCTATGCGGGTGCGCGTATCGGTCTAGACGGTGGGGAAATCCGAATCTTGAATGATGACGAGATTCTCGCCCGCATCAACAATCCAGAAGACATTCTGCACATGTGAGGCCCTTATGACGAATACCGTACCTGATTCACAACTGGAATTTAATTTGGGGGAAGGCGAACAGGAGACATTGGTTGATGTTCCTGAGCTTGAATCGCCAGAAGAATCGCCCGCGCCGTCGGCAGCAAAGCCGGAACCTGCCCCAGAGACGGCTCAAAGCAAGCACAGCGAGGAACTAGATAACGTCAGTGAGAATGTGCAAAGGCGCATTTCCAAATTGACAGCAAAAATGCGGGAAGCGGAGCGCAGAGAGCAAGCCGCGCTGGAATATGCCCGTAGCGTTCACGCCAAGGCACAAGAGCTAGAGCAAAAGCTGGTGGTGACCGATACCAATCGGTTGAGTGAGACAAAAACTCGCATAACCACGCAGGCAGATCAGCTCAAGGCCATTATTCGCCGTGCTCGGGAAGAAGGGGACATTGATACTGAGACAGAAGCTCAAGAGCGGCTGATGCAGTTGTCATTGGAGCAGCAGCAAGTCAATTCATGGCTCCAGTACCAGCAACAGCAGCAAGCGCAGGCTCCGGCTCCACAGCCCGCCCCGGTTCAACAAGCCGCCCCTGCCAAACGCCCTCCAAGTATGAAGGCAGAGGATTGGGCCTCGAAAAATGAGTGGTTCGGTAAAGACAAAACCATGACATATGCGGCATGGGGTATCCATGCAGCCATGGTGGATGAGGAAGGATTTGACCCGGAATCTGACGAGTACTATACTGAATTAGACAACAGGATCAGACAGGAGTTTCCACACCGGTTTGCCCCTGCTCAACAGACTCAACAGAGACAACGGCAGAACGTGCCCGCCGTTGCTCCTGCGACCCGAAGTTCCGGGGTTAGTAGTGCACGCCGTTCGGTGAAATTAACACCGAGTCAAGTTGCTATCGCAAAGAAATTGGGTGTTCCTCTCGAGGAATATGCCAAATACGTGAAGGAGTAAGAAATGACCCAAGAGAAAATGACTATCGACCGCGCCCCCCGTAATTCACGGGAAAAGGAGGCTCGTCGCAAGCCTTGGACTCCTCCATCACGGTTGGACGCACCCCCTGCCCCTAAAGGATTTCAGCATCGCTGGATTCGTTCGGAGATCAATGGTTTTGAGGACAAGCAGCATGTTTATGGCCGTCTTCGTGAAGGCTATGAACTGGTGCGTAACGAGGAACTGCCAGAAGAGTACCGCAACACCCTGCCTACTATCGAAGATGGTAAACACGCTGGTGTGGTAGCTGTTGGTGGCCTTTTGCTTGCTCGTATTCCAGATGAGACTTTGGCGGAACGCAATGCACACTATGCCGGTAAGGCGCGGGATCAGATTCATGCGGTGGACAATGAGTTGATGCGTGAAAACGCTCACTCGACAATGCGTATCCAGAACCCCGAAAGGAGTTCTCGCACTACTTTTGGTAGTCGTTAAGACTATATAACCCTTTAGGAGCTATTCATGGCAAACGTCGATAAAGCCTATGGTCTCCGCCCTATGGGTAACCTATCTGCTACTGGTGCACAGAAGCAGTATGGCTACCTGATCGCGGACAACCAGTCGGGCGCAATTTTCCAAGGCGACTTGGTTACTATTGTTGGTGGTTATGTTGTTAGATTTGATGCAGCATCGCACACTGTTGCGGTTGGTGTATTCAACGGCTGTAACTACGTTGATCCAACTTCAGGCAAGCCCACATGGTCGAACTACTATCCGGGTTCCGTCAACATCACTACTGGCCAAATCACGGCTGATGTAGTTGACGATCCTAACCAATTGTTCACCATTCAAGCTGACGAAGATATCGTTCAAGCTGACTTTGGTAAGAATGCTGCTATTGCTTACACAGCAGGTAGCGTTGTTACTGGTGTCTCAGCCACTGAATTAGATTCTTCAACTATTGCTAATACCAATGCTGCTGGATTGGTGCTAAAGCTAGTTGGTTTGAATACACTACCGAGCAATGAATTGGGTTCTAACTTTACCCAAGTCATTGTTAAGATCAACAAGCATTTGTATGGCAGCGAGGGTGTTGCCAACGTCGCACCCACCTAATAGGAGCTAAATCATGGCTATTTCTCGTTCGCAACTAGTTAAAGAACTAGAGCCCGGCCTGAACGCTCTGTTCGGGATGGAGTACAAGCGCTACGAAAACGAACACGAAGCAATCTTCTCGATTGAGTCGTCGGATCGTGCGTTTGAAGAAGAAGTTATGCTGACCGGTTTCGGTGAGGCACCGACGAAAAACGAAGGTGCTGGCGTGAACTACGACTCCGCACAGGAATCGTTCACCGCTCGTTACACTCACGAGACCGTTGCACTGGCGTTCGCGCTGACTGAAGAGGCCATCGAGGATAACCTCTATGACCGTCTGGCATCGCGTTACACCAAGGCACTGGCCCGTTCGATGTCCTACACCAAGCAGGTGAAGGCAGCTTCGGTGCTGAACAACGCGTTCAACACCACTGGCCCATACAACGGCGGTGACGGCGTTTCGCTGTGTAACAGCGCACACCCAACCGCACTTGGTCCTAACTTCAGCAACGTGCCTACAACGGCCGCTGACCTGAATGAGACCTCGTTGGAACAGGGCATCATCGATGTAGCAGGCTTCACCGACGAACGTGGCCTGAAGGTCGCTCTGTCGGTTCGCCGCATGATCATTCCGAAGGAACTGCAATTTACCGCAGAGCGCCTGATGAAATCGACCCTGCGTACCGAAACCGCAGACAACGACATCAACGCCATCAAGTCGATGGGCATGGTTCCAGAAGGCTACTTCGTGAACCACTTCCTGACCGATCCGGACGCATGGTTCCTCATGACCGATGCACCGAACGGCCTGAAGATGTTCCAGCGTTCCGACATCAAGACTGCCTTTGAAGGCGACTTTGATACCGGTAACGTCCGTTACAAGGCCCGTGAGCGTTACAGCTTCGGCTGGTCCGATCCCCGTGCAATTTGGGGTTCAGAAGGCTACACCCCAGCCTAATTAGGGGAACGAGAAAAGGGGCCGATTGGCCCCTTTTCTTTTATTGGCAATAGTGTATATTGCACGTATTCCGGGGCTTCCCGGCGTATTCGACAGACCCGGCTGACGACATGCAGACGGATACGCCCAACTCGCATGTGAGGACAATATGGCGAATACTACGTTCACCGGCCCGGTGATCTCTGATAACGGTTTTATCGGTCCTGCGGCTGTATCTACCGCAACTGCTGCCAACACTTTGACTGCAGCCGATAGCGGCAAAACCATTTTCCTGAATTCGGCTACCGAATTTGTAACTACGCTTCCGCTCCCAGCAGCCGGTCTGCGCTTTACCTTTATCGTTAAAGCTGCTCCGGTAGGCACTGCTTACACCGTGGTAACCAATGGCGGCGCAAACATCATCAAAGGTCAGCAGTACAACGCGGCAGGCGCAGCGGGTGATACTGGCACCGCAGATGACACCATTACCTTTGTGGCAAGTTCCTCGGTTGCAGGTGACCGTGTAGAACTGATCAGTGACGGCACAAGCTGGTTTGCATACGCATTCTGCACTTTGGCTGCATCGATCCTGTTCTCTGCTACCTAATTAGGAGGTCGCCATGGGGTACATGAGCGATTTACAGAGTACCTATCGCACGACGGATGGGGCCATTTTTACTGGCCGTACCCGTATTAAGGCGGTGTATGTCTCTCCTGATGCGGGAACGGGTTCCGTATCGATTACCGATGGTAATGGTGGCACCGTTCTTTACAGAATAGACGTTCCTGCTGGCAGTAGTGCCATCTATATGTCACTACCGGAGGACGGTATTTTGTTTAAGAACGGGGCATACGCTGATCTAACAACTGTCATTTCGGCAACATTCTTCTGGGCATAAAGGATCAAATCATGATGATGAAAATGAACAAGCGCCGGAAGAAGTCCGGTATGAGCATGGATAAGGGCATGAGTTACGCCAAGTCCTCCAAAAAAGGCATGGCTGGCGACGATATGCTGTCTATGGACTCCAAGCCTATGAAAAAAATGGGCGGCGGTATGATGGGTTATGCCGCAGGCGGTATGGTCAGCCCTCGCAAGAAGATGGCCATGGGCTACGCTTCTGGAGGCATGGTTGAGACTGTTCAGTCCCGTGGTAATGGTGCTGCGCGTGGCAAGAAGACCCGTATCTGCTAATCATGCCTAGAAAGCGTGAAAACCCTATTGCAACTTCGGTCAAGTCGGGCAATTTTCGCCCGACTAAGTCCGGTGCTGGGATGACGAAGCAGGGGGTAACTGCTTATCGTCGTGCTAATCCCGGCAGTAAGTTGCAGACTGCGGTGACAGAGGACAAGCCTTCGGCCGCACGTGCGGCGCGAAGGAAGTCTTATTGCGCTCGTAGTGAGGGTCAGATGAAGAAGTTTCCAAAGGCTGCGGCAGACCCGAATAGTCGGTTGCGGCAGGCCAGAAAACGGTGGAAGTGCTGAAATGGAAGTCATGGTATGGAACATAGTACTTTCAGTCCTCCTTGGCTTGGTTGGGTGGGTTCTGAAAGAAAAGTCAGCCGAGGTTCATCGGCTGCAGGTATTGCTCAATCGCACTCGTGAAGAGATTGCGAAGGAATACGTCACAAAAGCGGAAGTCCACGCTGATATTAATCGGGTATTGGACAGACTTGACCGGTTGGAGATGAAGTTAGACCGGCTAATGGAGGCTAAAAATGCCAGCTAAAAGCGCCAAACAGAAGAAGTTGATGGATGCGGCAGCGCATAACCCGGCTTTTGCGAAAAAAGTTGGCATTCCTGTCAAAGTGGCAAAGAAATTCAGTAAAACCAGCAAGGGCATGACCTTTGGCAAAGGCGGCAGTATTAATCGCGTAGGTGATGCGGTTACGCCTAGTCGTAGAGACCCTGATATTGGCAAGATGGTAAAAGAAATCAAACCGCCAAGCGTTAAACATAGTGGCAAAGCGGGGTTGAACCAAGGCAGATTCGGTGGCTCAAAAGGTACTCGGTATGCTTCTGGCGGCATGGCGAAGAAAAAAGGATGCTAAATGGCAACCTCTGGAACAACCACCTTCAATCTGGAATTTGATGACCTGATTGAAGAGGCGTATGAGCGTTGCGGGCTTGAGGGTCGCGACGGCTACGACATGAAGACCGCTCGTCGGTCTTTGAACTTGTTGTTCCTAGAATGGGCAAATAGAGGACTCAATCTGTGGACGATTGAGCAACGGCAGGTATCTATGGTATTTGGGCAGGCGGAATACACGCTGCCTGCTGACACCGTTAACGTCTTATCTGCGGTGATTCGTACAGGTTCTGGCCAAACGCAACAGGACATTACGATTGACCGAATCAGCCAGAACGAATATCTCCATCTCCCGGACAAGAATACGCAGGCGCGGCCAGCGCAGTATTACGTTCAGCGTACAAGTAGCCCAAAACTCTTTGTTTACCCTGCGCCGGACAATTCGGAGCCATATATCTTCCGTTATTACGCCGTTCGTCGGATGGAAGATGTGGGGGCATATACGAATACCGCAGATGTAGTGTTTCGCTTTTTGCCTTGCTTAGCGGCAGGATTAGCCTATTATTTGTCTTTAAAAAAGGCCCCAGATCGCACAGTCATGCTGAAGCAGTTGTATGAAGAAGAGTTTGCGCGGGCAGCGCAGGAAGATCGGGATATTGCCAGTGTGTATTTAACGCCAGACTTAGGATATTGAGATGGCGGGGTATGCAACTGGCAAATATTCGTTAGCCATATGTGATCAGTGTGGCCAACGGTTCCCGTATTCAGAATTAAAGAAGGAATGGACGGGGTTTAAAGTTTGTCAGGAGTGCTACGAACCAAAGCACCCACAACTTGAGCCGAAGCGCGGGATTAATGAGCCGATAGCTATTTATGAACCGCGTCCAGAAAGTGTTTCAACGGTGACTGTTTTTGCAGGAGCCCCCGGAGATTCGTTGTTTGAATCAATTGGGATGCAACCTTCTCCTGTAGCACAGGCATTAATTGGCGGATTTAGTTTAGGCAGTGTTACGGTAGAAATCACATGAACTACACGGAACTTTTTGCTGCGATAGAGGATTACACCGAGAACACCTTTGCTTCTGGGGTGGTAAACACGTTTATCAAGCAGGCTGAAAAACGTATTTATAACACTGTGCAGCTTGCGGCCTTACGCAAAAATGTCACGGGAACAATGGCGGCTAGTAACAAGTACGTTCAATGCCCTTCGGATTTTCTTTCCGTATTCTCTCTTGCAGTGATTAAGCCGGACGGAGAATATGTGTATCTGCAGAACAAGGACGTAAACTTCATTCGTGAGATTTATCCTACTCCGACATCTACTGGGGTGCCAAAATACTACGCAATTTTTGGTCCTTCGGTTCAAAGCAGTGTGATATCGGATGAGTTGGCGTTTATTTTTGGTCCTACGCCTGCTGCTGCATATGGGATGGAGCTACATTATTACTACTATCCAGAATCAATCACGACAGCCCCGGACGGACAAACATGGCTAGGAGATAACTATGATCCTGCCTTGTTGTATGGGTCTTTGGTAGAGGCAAATATCTACCTAAAGGGAGAGCAGGACATGATGGCGTATTACGAGAAAAAGTTTCAGGACGCATTGGCGCAACTCAAGCGGCTGGGCGATGGCCTTGAGCGTGGTGATGCATATAGGGATGGACAAGTGAAGTACATGGTGACCTGATGAGTTTTACGCAAACATATACAAACTCTTTTAAGCAACAAGTCCTGCAAGGTAATCAGGACTTGGTGGGAGATACTTTGTATATTGCATTGTATACAGACCTCGCGACACTGGGCGCTTCAACGACGGCATATTCGACAACAAACGAAGTATCTGGGACAGGTTATACCGCTGGCGGGAAACCATTGCAGAACGCCACTATCGGTTTTTCCGGAGGCACTGCTTACATAGATTTTTCTGATGTATCGTGGCCGGGGGCTTCTTTTACTGCAAGAGGAGCGCTCATTTACAACACGTCTCAAAGCAACACTTCTGTAGCTGTGTTGGATTTTGGTACGAATCAGACCTGTAACAACCAAAACTTTACGATCAGAATGCCGTCAAATACGGCCACAACAGCGATTTTTCGCTTTAATTAAAAACAGGAGTTTCCTGCATGATAGGTGGCGGTGTGTTACTAGGGGATATTAAAGCGGTAGCCGTTTCGGGGCGAGGATTTACTCCGGAAGAGGTTGCCGAAATGGCGTTAGAAAAAATTGTATACATTGGGGAAAGTTCTCACCCGGTCATACGTGATCAGGCAGAGGCGTTTAAGACCCAAATACGTGAGGTATTGGTGCGGTATATGCGTCAGGCGGTAACTTCGCATAACACCACATTAGCAAATCGACTCCGTGAATCGGGGCATCCTGAATTGGTAAAACTTTTGGAGAATTGATATGCCTATCACTATAACCACTGCAATGCCGACATCGTTTAAGGTTTCTGTGCTTAGAGCCTTTCATGATTTCACGGCATCTACTGGTAATACATTTAAGCTGGCGTTGTTAAAAGCAACAGCGTCTGGAAGTGGCACCTTTGGTGCAGCGACTACCAACTACAGCGACCTTGGCTCAGATGAGCTAGGCAGTGGAAGTGGGTATACCACTGGTGGCAATACATTAACTTCGATTACTCCGACTTCGGATGGCACAACGGCAATCTGTGACTTTGACAACACGACTTGGTCAGCGGCTACGTTTACTACTTGTGGTGGTCTGATTTATAACTCTTCCACAGTCGGTGGTACGTCAGGACGCGCGTGTGCTGTTTTAAGTTTTGGCGGAGATCAGCAGGTAAGTTCTGGCGATTTTCAAATCCAGTTCCCGGCGGCTGCTGCTTCTACTGCAATTATTCGTATCGCCTGATAGGAAAAGAATGTGCCAAATCTTGTCAAGGCTTGGGATGAAGGTGCATGGGGGGATGCTACTTGGGGTGGCATCCCGGACACCAACATATCAGGCTGGGGAATTGGTGCGTGGGGCGATAGTGGTGTTAGTTGGGGTGGCATTATTGAGGCCACCGTTGTTATCCCGACAGGCGTATCGGGGACAGGTGATGTAGGAAGTGTTACTACAGTTGTTGCACCATCTATTACCGGGGTTTCCGGAGCGGGGGCGGTAGGGGATGTAACTACAACAACTGAAGATGTTGTAGTACCCACTGGGATAGAAGGAACAGGGCAGGTCGGCACGATTACGCCGCTCTTGACTTTCGCCCCATCGGGCGTACAGGGAGTAGGCCAAATTGGCAACTTCTCTGTGCAAGTCGATGATATCGTCATACCTATTGGGGTAGAGGGTATTGGCGCAGTTGAGAATGTAGTAATTTCAACTGGCCGAGTTATTACTGTTACGGGAGTATCCGGGGCAGGGGCGGTTGAGAATGTAGTACCTCAAGTGAGCATCACCGCAGTAGGGGTAGATGGCACTGGAGCGATAGGTGCGGTTGCGTTTTCAATAACCTCAATTTATGCTGTCACTGGCGTTGAGGGAACAGGTGCTGTAGGACAAGTAACTCCGTTCTTTGGAACCGCGATTGACGTTAACGGGGTTGCAGGAACAGGTGCTGTTGGAACTGTTTCACGGGTCATTGAAGAAACTCCGAATGGCGTTTCTGGATTAGGGATAATCGGTACCGTTGTAGTTAAAACGGACGACAGCGTAACAGTTACAGGGGTATCTGGAACAGGGCAAGTAGGCTCAGTATTAATAGGCGGATGGACTGTGATTAATAATTACCAAGACCCTAACTGGGCGGTAATCAATAATTACCAAAATCCGGCATGGGTTGACGTTCAAGCAGCGTAAGGAAAAAACATGGCTAGTACTTTTTCAAGACTCAAGATTGAATTGATCGGTACCGGTGAGCAAGCCGGTACGTGGGGTCTCACAACGAACAATAACTTGGGCTCGTCCAGTACTTATCGAGGGCTTGAACAAGCTATTGTAGGTATGGCGACGCTGGAGACAGCCGACTTTACGTCGAACTCCTACACGTTGCCTTACACAGATAGCAACGATGCACAAGATTTCCGATGCCTTGTTCTTGATATCACGGCAACGCTTTCGGCTGCTGGCACGGTTAATGTCCCCGCAATTCAAAAGCCCTACATTGTGATGAACAATTCGGTTGGGGGCTACGCGGTGACAGTGAAAGTCACTGGTCAGACAGGGGTATCTGTCCCGAATGGCGCAAAAGTCATGTTGTATAACAACGGGACGGACGTAGGCGCGGCAGTTACTTACCTGACTACACTTACTTTGGGTAGCCCTCTTGCTGTAGGTTCTGGTGGTACGGGGATAAGTTCTGGTACATCAGGCGGTGTTCCTTATTTTAGTGGCACCTCGACTATTGCAAGTTCGGGGGCACTTGCTGCAAATGCTTTGGTAGTGGGTGGTGGAGCGGGTTCTGCGCCTTCTACGGTTACTACTGGGGCAAACGTCATAACAGCGCTTGGAGTCAATGTTGGATCGGCGGGAGCGGTTGTTGTAAACGGTGGGGCATTAGGTACCCCGTCTTCTGGCACACTTACAAATGCTACAGGTCTTCCTCTTTCCACTGGCGTGACAGGCACCTTGTCTGCAACGAATGGCGGTACAGCACAAAGTACTTACACTACGGGCGATATTTTGTATGCTTCCGCAACAAATACGTTGAGCAAGCTGCCAGTAGGTACTACAGGTCAGGTGCTTACGATATCGGCAGGTGTGCCCGCATGGGGGGCTTCAAGTGGCGGTATTTCAACAGGTAAAAGTATCGCAATGGCAATGATTTTTGGCTTTTAGTGCACCGCAACATAAGATGAAAAAACTCACGCAAAATATGCTGCGCGAACTGTTTGACTATCGTATTGATGGTAATTTGGTGCGCTTAAAATCTGGCATGGGACCCAACAACAAGGCAGGCGATCTTGTTGGGGACCTCAACAAGAAAAAGTTAGGTTCTCGCAATGCCCGATATGTAACCACCAGAATAAACGGTCAACACTATTGTGTGCATAAGTTAATTTACATGTGGCATACAGGTGTCATGCCAGATGAGTTAGATCACATTAACAGGGACACATTAGATAACCGCATTGAAAATCTACGTGTGGCTAATAAATCGCAAAACGCGTGTAATAGAACTGTTTTTGCAAACAACACTTCGGGTGTTAAAGGCGTATCTTGGAACGCAAGAAACAAAAAATGGTTTGTTTATGTTGATGTGAACAAAAAGCGAAATAATATCGGTTACTTTGACGATATCGACCTAGCTGAGTTAGTGGCAATAGAGGCTCGTGAAAAACTTCACGGCGTATATGCCAACCATGTCTAAAGGAGTCTTATTGTGAGCAATCCTAACATTGTCAACGTAACAAGTATTTACGGAAATACCGCTTACGTTATCCCTTCGTCAGCCGCGACTGCCACGACTTCGTGGACGTATGACGGTACGACATCACTGACTGGTTTAAAGCCTGCGACGAACACGGTAAACCGTGTCACGTCGATCACGGTGGCGAATACCACGTCGTCCGCTGCGGTGGCGACGATTGCCGTTGGTAACAACGCGACCTTTGGCTCGGCGACCGTGATTACGTATCCGGCATATCAGATTTCGGTGCCCCCTAATGCGACGTTGATCATCGTAGACAAGACAAACAGCTTGTACGTCACTGAAAATCAGTCGGTAGCAGCTTACAGTGGCACTGCGAGTGCGCTGACCTTTACGGCGACTTTCGAAGCCATTACCTAATAGGTGACGTATGGGACTTCGTTATCCCGGCGGGTTCATTAGTGCCACATACAATCCTGTTGCGGCAAACTTTCCGCAAGCGCCTATCCTCATCGACTACTTGGTCGTTGCTGGAGGTGGAGGAGGGGGCACTGGCGTTGCGGCGACTAGTTCTGGCGGTGGTGGTGGCGCGGGTGGATTTAGAACGGCTACTGGAGCAAGTTTAAATACAGGAACTGTTTACGTGATCACAGTTGGTGGTGGTGGCGCGGCAGAAACTTCAGGATCAAATTCTTCATTTCTCTCTACTAGTTCTACTGGCGGCGGCAAAGGCGCTGGTAACTCCGTTGGCGGCAATGGAGGATCTGGGGGTGGTGGTAGGGGGTCTGGCAATGGTGGGACTAGCGGAGGTACAGGCAACGCCGGTAGCTATTCTCCCGTAGAAGGTACCAATGGCGGGGCTGGCACAACTACATATGCTGGCGGCGGCGGCGGTGCTACGCAAGCGGGCAATACCGGAACCAATGGTAAAGGCGGTGATGGAACGCCTTCTTCTATAAGTGGTGCTAGCGTTACGTATGCGGGCGGGGGCGGCGGTGGCTTTCCATATACCAGTCAAGGTGGCGCGGGTGGCGGGGGCAATGGAACCAATGGGAGTAGCATTCTTGCCCAAAATGGAGTTGCGAATACGGGTGGTGGTGGAGGCGGTGGTAATGATACTGCTCCTTATAACGCAGGGGCTTCAGGCGGCTCTGGTGTTGTCATCATCAGCTCAGGATACACGGCAACTTTGGTTACCGGTTCACCTACAGTTACTTTGGCTGGCGGTAAGGTTATATACACCTTCACCTCGTCTGGCACGATTATGTTCTAAGGATAGATATGGCTCACTTCGCACAATTAGATGAAAACAATACGGTGCTTCAGGTCATCGTGATCCACAACAATGAACTCGTGGTGGAGAAGCAGACGGTCGTTAACGAAAATGGCAGCGTATCTGTGACGGTAGTTGAATCCGAAGAGAAGGGCATGGATTTCTGCAAGTCGCTGTATGGCGCGGATACGAACTGGGTACAGACTAGCTACAACGGTAGCTTCCGTGGAAAGTACGCAGGCATTGGCGACACATACGAGAACGGCGTATTTGTGGCACCTGTAGTTGAAGCGCCCGTAGTTGAAGCGTCTGTGGAAGAAGTCGCTCAAGTAACCAGCGAAGTATCGACGCTGTCTTCGACCGACATTCCTGCGTTGTCTTCTGCTGATATAGCGCCACTGACTTCTTCCGACATCCCTGCGCTTACTACGTCAGACCTTTCTGTTATGACTACGTCGGACATTTCTTCTTTGGGGTAAGCCATGCCGCAATACCAAGGTGTATGGAACTTGCAAGATGCTGCTCGGCTCCAGTCCCAGCAGCAGTGGGTGACCGACCCTAACTTTAGAAACACGACGTTGCTGCTTCAAGCAGACAACGCGGCAGGTGGCGCACAGAACAATACGTTCTTGGATTCCAGCTCGAACAGCTTTGCCATCACTCGTAACGGTAATACCACACAAGGCACCTTCACCCCGTTCAGTCAGGGGTGGTCGAACTTCTTTGATGGTACTGGCGATTATTTAACCGCCACATACAGCACGACCAACTTTGATTGGTTTACTACCGGAACAGACTTTACGTTAGAGGCTTGGATTTATCCAACGACGTTTACTGGATGGACTTATTCGGGTGACTTGCCAACTTTAATTGGCAACATGCAAGCTACAGGCCCAACAAACTACTGGAGTTTTGGCCCGAAATCAGACGGCAAGGTTAGGTTGTTTTACTTTAACGGCAGCGTTATAACCGTAGATTCTACGCAATCATGCAATCTTAACCAGTGGAATCATATTGCGTTTACCAAGACATCTTCTGGTATAGCCATTTTTGTAAATGGAGTTGGAACAACAGCAACAGCTATTTCGGGAACACCGCAGTCATCTACAGGGGTGACGCTTTCAATAGGCTCTGGAAATAGCAGTGCGATTAACGGCTATGTAAGCAATCTTCGTATTGTTAAAGGTGGCACGGCGCTTTACTCTGGAACATCTTACACGGTGCCTACTGCACCACTTGCCAACATAACAAACACAACGCTGCTAACTTGCCAATCTAATCGATTTGTAGATAACAGCAGCGTAGCAAATGCGCTTACAGTCAACGGCCCCGCATCCGTCCAACCCTTCGCCCCATTCGCCCCGCAGTTTCAGTACACCCAAAGCGGCATCGGGGGTAGTGGGTACTTTGATGGGAGTGGGGATTTTCTAAGTTTTGCTAGTAATGCAGCATTTACAGTTGGAACCGGCGACTTAACTATTGAAGCATGGATATATGTCACGTCTTTATCGCAGACGTTTCAAGGAATTCTTTCAGGTAGAGCAGACGTTGCTTCCAATTTCCCCGGACTTGGGCTTGTGATTGATAACAGCCAGTTATTTTTTACTATCCTTAATGTCGGTTCTGGTTTAAGAGATTCTGCAACGGTTCCGTTAAATCAATGGGTTCATGTTGCTGGTGTTCGTTCTGGAACGAGCGCAGCACTGTTTGTGAATGGAGTAAGAAAGGCTTCTTCTACAAACTCAGAAAACGGAACTTCTAGTGACATGGTTGTTGGTAGGTATTACCCAGCAACAAACAACTATTATTTTAGTGGATACATAAGCGGCGCAAGGCTTGTAAAAGGCACAGCGGTTTACGATCCGACTCAAACAACGATTACTGTACCTACCGCACCACTCACAGCCATTACCAACACATCACTTCTCCTCAACTTCACCAACGCCGGAATCATCGACGGCACGATGGACAACGTACTGGAGACGGTGGGTAACGCACAGGTCAGTACCAGCGTCGTGAAGTACGGCTCGGGGTCGATGTACTTTGATGGGACGGGGGATAACCTGATAGCCCCTGACAGTGAAAACTTTAGGCTAGGGACGGGTAATTTCACCATTGAGTTTTGGATTAATGCTTCTGCTTCTGGGACATATAACCAAGTGATAGGGACACTGACGAGTGGAACAGAAGAAGGCACTTGGCGTGTTGGCAATCGGTATAACTCCACAAACTCTGTATATTTTGCACGAGGCACTGGTTCGGGGTTTAACGAAGTTGTCTACACTGTAAACGTCAATGATGGGCTTTGGCACCATGTAGCCTGTGTAAGAATCAATGGTGTGATTTTTATGTATGTGGATGGCGTAGCGCAAACAGCGTCTAGTGGGAGCGCCAGCATAGCTGGGACATGCAGTTCCGCTAATAGGTTATGGGTTGGTTATAACGGGCGAGATAACGCTTACCTTACTGGCTACCTTGATGATGTCCGTGTTACCAAAGGCGTAGCCCGCTACCTATCCAACTTCACCCCGCCCCAAGTGGCACTGCCGAGACAATAAGGGAACGACATGAGTGACAAATATCCCGGTGGCCTAGTAACTGCGGCAGCGCCCGCAGGATATTCCGTTGCGTTTGATGGGACGGGGGACTATTTAACTGTTCCTAGCAATGTCGCATTGACATTGGGAACGGGCAACTTTTGTTTGGAATTCTGGGCGTACCCAACAAGCTTTAGCGCCACAAGAAGTTGGCTTTCAAATCGAAACGGCACAGAAACCAACCGTTGGGGCATTGACTCAAATACATCAGGTCAGTTTTATCTGTATGGTAATGGCGGGTTTGTTGTTACCTCTACAGTGCAAACAGTTAATCAGTGGGTGCATGTCTGTGTGACCCGCGCAGGGACAGGCTCTAACCAGACTCGTATTTTTATAAATGGCGCTTTATCTGCTGTTGGCACTTCGTCTACAGACTTTGCTGCGGACATTGTTAGTATTGGTGCGTCACCAACTGGATCACAAGCGGCTATTGGTAACGTAAGCAACGCACGGATTATTAAAGGCAGCATACCTGCAGAATACACAACAACAAGCACCACAGTTGGTGCGCAGATTTTTTCTCCGCCTACACAACTATTCCCGGTAACCAATACCAGCCTGCTGGCTTGCCAGAGCCCGACGATCATTGATAACAGCAGCAACAACTTTGCCATTACCGTCGCGGGCAACGCAGCGGTCAGCACCTTCACGCCCTTCCCGTCCAGCTATTACTTCTACAATGCGCCGACGGACGGCAATACTAGGAACATGCTGCCATCGAACATCGCTGGATTTAACCCTGCGTATGGCGCAGCGGCTCCCGGTGTGTGGACCTTGGATCAAGCGCAGTACTTCACGGCTAACCGCCTGTGGCCTATCTACGACCCATACTTCAACCTGACGACGCTGATGCTGTCGGGTAATCAGCCAAGCGGTGTGACGGACACAAATAACAACGTGTTCAAAGATTCGTCCACAAATAACTTCAGCATTACCCGTAACGGCAACACGACGCAGGGTACGTTCTCACCGTTTAGTCAGACGGGGTGGAGTAATTTCTTTGATGGAACAGCCGACTACTTAACAGCAGCAGGGGCAAACCTTGCGCTTGGCACAGGTGATTTCACCATTG
>Ga0315904_10005629_pt1 | contig 17355 bp, 23 predicted proteins | sample LakEriMetagenome_6_FD_203529 | JGI IMG/M metagenome (GOLD analysis project Ga0315904, IMG submission 203529) | Freshwater fungal communities from buoy surface, Lake Erie, Ohio, United States - Buoy 12 MA120 | ecosystem: Environmental > Aquatic > Freshwater > Lake | place: USA: Lake Erie, Ohio...
TACAGTTATACCAACTTCTGGGAATGGATACAAGATAACTGCCGATATTCCATTGTCGACATTCTTTTCTGGTTCTACCAGCCCAGGTCCAGATGTTACAAACATAAACCAGATTGGAATAATTGTTACTGCTTCTGCTGGAACAACATATGTTGGCATGGATGGCTTAAGAATAAATGATGAGGATACTTTCGATCCTACATTTGGGATGATTAGTAGATCTGTTTTGGCTGTACCTCTTTCAAAAGTTTCTGGGCGGCAGGTAGACGTAGAGTATAGACTGAACTTAGGATTCTAATATGAGCGGGCCATATCAAGATATACTAAAAGATTCAAGCGAATCATTTGAAAATGGAGATTACTTTTTAGTAACCATTTTAGATTTGGATCTTGGAACTCAATACCCATTAGAGTTTAGATGGAAATATAAAGATGGAACATTTGGTAAAGACTGGTCTGCCGTAAGGTATATTACGACTCCAGGCGGAACAGTTCCAGAAGAGCCTCAACTTCTTGTTACTGATGTAACAGCGGAACCTGGTATTATAAAAGTTACTTGGTCTGGTAAAGGTGCTTCTAATCAAAATCTACAAAATATAGATAGAGTAAATATTCATATTACTGGAACAAGTTTTGGAGACGGAACAAAGCCAGCTGGATTTTTTAAAGAGGCTGGAACTCAGACATTCTCAGTAGAAGCTGGTACATATTTTGTACAACTAAAATCAGTAACGGTTAACGGAGTAACGTCTTTCTTCAGCGAATCAAGGACTGTAGTAGTACCAGCTATTGAAGAGCCTATCGAAGCTCCAGTAGCCCCAGTAGGATTTTCTGCAAGACCTGTTTTAAGCGGTATTGAAGTAACATGGAACGGTGCATACTCTGGCGGAGCAAGTTGGCTAGGATTTGAAGCTGTTAATATCTATGCTGGTACGTCAGCATCAGCCACAGGCGGGACATATATAAAAGTCGGTCAAATGACTGCTAATAAAACAGAAAACAAAATAATTATTCCTATAGACGGAACATATGTTAAATACGGCAGCGTTGCATATATTCATGCAAGCTCTTTAAATCGTGCAATACCACCAGTAGAGTCTTCTATATCTGCAAATGTTGCAAGCGCAACTCCAAGTCAAGTAGTAAATACAGATTTAATTAACGAGGTTGTTACGGCCACTAAAATTGCAACTGCAGCAATTACTGAAGTTAAAATTGATAATAACGCTATAACTGCTGCTAAGATTGCTACAGGAGCAATTACTGAAACTAAAATTGCCTCTGATGCGATTACTGCGCCTAAAATTGCAGCAGGTGCTATTGAGGCTGGTAAAATTGCTGCAGGAGCAATTACTGCAGATAAGATTGCGGCAAATGCTATAGAAGCAGATAAAATTGCAGCAAATGCAATTACTGCTGTAAAGATACTTGCAGGATCAGTAACTACTGCAAAGCTAGACGCTTTAGCTATAACATCAGATAAGATTGCTGCCAATGCAATTATTGCTGGAAAAATCGATACCAATGCCATTACAGCAGATTTAATTAATTCTGGAACATTAAAAGCTACTACGTATATAAGAGTTGGAACTAAAAACTTGACTACTGGAGCTGGAGGCAGAATAGAAATATCTGGCTCTGCTGTAGAAGATGGAGCTTTTGATATTCCAGCAGGATTGTACATATATAATTCAGCAGGAACTGCAGTTTTATCAGCGCCATTAGGTGGTGGTTTATCTGTAACTGGTTCTTTAACTGCTACATCTATATCTACATCTTCTGGAAGATTTACTGTAGGCGCTACTGGAATTATGAATGCACAAGACGCAACATTTTCTGGAACAATAACTGCAAGTGGAGGATCAATAGGAGGAATAAGAATATTTGCTTCCTCTATTCAAAACAATACAGATGAAGCTGCATCTACATTTAAGTTAGATAATAGCGGTAGAGCACGTTTTGGAGCAACATCTGGTAATTCTATAATATTAAATCCTGTAAGCGGTACTGGAACCAATATTATATACCATTCAACTGACGGCGGAGCTACTGCATCTGGAAGCTTCTCGGTTACTGGAGGAGGCATTCTAACTGCGGTAGGAGGAAACTTCAGCGGAACAATTACAAATGGTACTGATTTTTGGAATGCAAACAATACATTTAGATTAGGCGGAGCAAATGGAATCAATAAAGCTTCAGCAACATCTAATGCAATAACAATCGGATCAGATGTAACTATTAGCGGAGACCTGACAGCAAAATCTATAAACATAGATACAAATAATTATTGGAATAATACAGGAAATGCTGGCAAATTTAGAGTTGGCGGAAGTACAAAATATGTTTATTGGGATGGGTCTACAATAGACATTAACGGTAAAGTGACTGCAGATTCTGGACAAATAGGACCTTGGGTCATTAATAATGCTGGATACCTCTCAGATTCTGGGGGAACAGTTAGATTGTTGCCAAGCGGAACAATAGGTTCACAAGTATATACACTTTTAACAAACAGAGCTTTACTAGCAAATTCTATTACTCTTGGAGCAATTGCAGAAACTGGTGGACCAAACACTGGAGAAATGTATATTGCTGGTTCAAGTGCACCTTCTGGATTTGCATTAAATGTTTCTGGGTCCTGTCAAATAGGTGCACAAACACAAATTTATAATGATGGATACGTTAGTTTTAGAGGCGGAAGCATAAGTATAAATGGATCTTTAAGCTTTGGCGTTCCTGCAAATGGATTATTTGAATTTTTAAATACCTCTGGCAACGTAAGAGTAGCTTCTACATATTCAAATAGCGTAAGCGGCAGAACTATGATTATATCGAATACTGGACTTTTCGGTACAGCAGCTTCTACAATAAGAAAAAAGCATGAGGTAGAAGATTATGCGATAAATGAAGATGCCTTGTTGTCATTAGAATTAAAAACATTTAAATATAAGCCACAATATGATGAACTCCAAGAAAATCAATACGGGTTTATTGCAGAAGAAGCGGAAGCCTTAGGGTTGGCTGAGCTTATACAATACGACAAAGATGGTCTTGTAGATTATTTCGATTACTCCAGATTACCAGTATTTTTATTTCAAATTATCAAAAATCAAAGACAAAAGATTAATGATATAGAAACAAGACTTGACGCCCTTGAAGGATAATGGTATCCTTTAACTCTACCCAAAAGGAGAAACAAATGGCTGATAAAGCTGAACTAGTAATCACCGCCCTGCAACAGCGCATTGGCGAAATCGTATCAAACTATGAAACTCAAGTTGCAATTCTACGTGCAGAAATTACAAAGCTCATGGAGCAGAGTGAAGCTAAAGAAGAAACAGCAACAGTCGTTAATAATTAGTCCTACTGTAATCCCATCTGGCCTTGCCGTCAAAACCGACAAGGCCAGTTATTGGGTTAAGGACAATAAACGATATAAGCTTATATCTGACCGTGCCGCTAAATCATGGGCATTTACAACTGTAAACGCTACAGAGCAGGCTATTGCTTCTATGAAGATAGTTGGCAAGCTGGGCTTCCGTGATGGGACTTTGATAAAGAACATAGCGGATGGTAAAATGTATTTAATATCGCAAAACAAAAAGCGACATATTGTTGACCCAGATTCGTTTGACAAGTATGGCCTGAATAGAAATTCAGTCATAGAGGTAAGCGAGGCGGAAGCAAATATGCATGAAATAGGAGAAGACTTATGACACTACCATATGATCCCAATGTAATATTTAACCCAGGGGCTCCTATTAACCTTGATCAATTACGTAAGCTTCAAAATAATATTGCGGCGGTAAAGCTAGAGTCTGATAACAAGATTCAGAATGCCACATTAAGCATTGAGGGCGTACAAAAGTTTGTAAAAGTTAACCCAGTTATATTTGCTAAAACTGTTACTATATCAATTAATGCAAATAGAGGATACGATACAACCGATTTTGGCGGAACTGATTTTAGCGAAACCCCAATTATGGTAGCATCAATTTCCACAAATACTAGCCCTAATGATGGGGTTACTTTGAGAGCAACTGCTACCAGCAAAACTGGCGGGCAGATTGAAGTTTTTACAGCAGCTAAAAGTACTTTGAAAGAAATTAAAGTTAACTTTTTAGCTGTTCAGATGAAACAAGTAGAATAACCTATTGACAATATAAAACCAAATGCTACAATTCGTAGCATATAAGTTGCTGTTTGCAACTTTCTATAAGTAAGGATTTAAATGACAAACGATCTTAAGTGGATGCTATCGTCAGATCAGCAGTTCCCATATCAAGACGACAAGATGATTGAGCTATGGTTTAAAGTTATGAAATGGTTTAAGCCAGATGTAGTAGACTATCTTGGAGACACAGATGATCAGGCATGCTATAGCAAGTATACAGAAGGACGTTCAGCAGAATTCCTTAATTTGCATAAGACTGATAGTAAAGATTTGATTGTTCCTATGATGCGACATGAAGCAAAAGGCGCAAGAGATTTTTATGCAAAGACTCGTGATATGTTGCCAGACGCACAGCTATTCTCAGCCTTAGGAAATCACGATGTTAGAATTTTTAATTATGTAGACGCAAAGCTTCCAGACTACATTAGCGAAGTTACCCCAGAAGCTTTATGGTCTTTAGATTCTTTAGGTTATGAATATATCTACTATGATTCTTTGCCCAAGCGCAGATTCGGAGATATACATGTTCATCATGGTATTTCAATCTCTGCAACTGGTTCTGTAAGAAAAGACATGGAAGATATGCAGGTTTCCATCATCCGTGGACATTCACATAGAATTGCATCTCATATGGTAACTTATGAATTGCGTAACGGCGGAGAAGGAGAAACTCTTCGTGGATACGAAATTGGTCACATGTGTGATGAAAAGGGTCCAGGCATGAAGTATACACAGCATCACGATTGGCAAAAGGGATTTGCTATTGCACACATTGTAAATGATTACCCTCATATTCAAATGATCCACGTAGCCCCAGACTACTCATGTGTTGTAGATGGCAAGGTGTTTAAGTTATGATGCATTGTAAGAAGTGTGGCGGGAGAGTATTTGTAGATAGAGTATTTTCTCAAAAGTTGCATATAGAACTTTTCTGCATATTGTGTGGTAAGAGATGGATGCTAAACAAGGATAGAAACGCATTAGGACGATGGCTAGAACAAAAAGAGTTCAACCAGCTAAAAGACTACTCTATTTTTTCTTAGACGGAAAAATACACAAGACGTTGCGTATATCTCGTGCTAGAGATGAAATAACGGCTTGGTGTTATCCAGATAGGCGTAGAGTTATGTATAGTTATACTCTTGTAAAAAAGAATATGAAGAAGGCCTATAGTATAAAAGAGGTTGGCTTATTCTTAAATAGACATAAGGTGACTGTAGAGAATTATATTTTAGATGGTAAAATTCAACAGCCAGATAAAATATATCCAATTGGTAATCCTGATAATCCTGGATGGACAAAGTATATGCTGTCAGAAGAAGATATTCTGAAAATACATCAGTTTATTTTAGATGATGGATATACAACAGATTTTCCATCCCGCTCAGAATTATTAGCTCTTCTCAGACACGATACAATATTGTATACTAAGACTACAGACGGGAGATTCGTTCCAGTGTGGAAGGCGGAAGAATGACAGGTAAAGTTGTTGTTTGTCCAGTTTGTAAAAAAGAGACGGAAGTACGGTGGGGAATATTCGCACACGATACTCTAAGCAGGCATATGAAGGAGCACGGTGATGTCAGAGACTAAAGTAAAAATAGATCTATCATTTACTAGAAATCTTGGTAACTATGAAAGTATCAAGATTGGTATAGGCGTAGAGGATATTGTTCGTAGCGGGGAAAACGTAGACTCAGCTACAGAGCGTGTATATAAGTTTGTTGAGGATAAGCTTATCCAAAAGACTCGTGAAGTGGAAGAGGAATTAAGTGGCGGTAAAAAGTAAAGAGCCATATATACTCATATCTTTATACGAAACTTTGTATTTTGAGAAGTATAACAAGAAGCCACGCCTAAATAAATTTCGTGAGAAGTGGGCTATGCAAGATGTCATAGATAGTGTAGGATATGATCGTGCCAAAGAACTATTGGAGTATTATTTCAAGACTAGCAAAAGTGGTCATCCTTTAACCTTTTTCTTTTATAACTTTGACAAGATAGATCAATTGCAGGCAGAGATAGAGAAAGATAAAAAGAATAGAGAAAGACTTAGAGAGGCTACCAAAAGACTAGTGGAAGGCGGAGAAGAATGAATATAGAGGCAAAGGTAATCACGTCAGTATGTCAGAATAAGGACATAAGCACTTTGCTCACAGCTAATGTTGATGAGCTATTTACTGCATATCGTGACGTATGGGAAAGCCTAAAGACATATTACTATAAGTTCAAGGCTGTTCCTGAGGTTGGCATTCTTATGGAGCGACATAAAGACTTTGAGCCAGTTGCAGATGTTAAAGCAGAAACTGGTTATTATTTAGATCAATTAAAGAATGAGTATATCTCTAGCAGATTGAAGTCTATCATCTTGCAGGCTGGAGCTTCCCTAAAAGAAGATTCTGCTTCAAGAGTGCTTGCTGATATTCAAGGAAAGCTTGCAGGTTTAAGCAGGCATACAAATAATGTCCGTGATATTGATGTTACTGATTTAGAGGCAGCCGAAAGACATTTCCAGTCTGTAAAGGAAAGATCAGCTGCTATGGGCGGAGCCCCAGGTATTCTAACTGGCTTTGAGGCTATCGATAAAGCATACCCTACTGGAATGGCACCAGGACATTTAATTGTTGCTATTGGATGGCCAGGTCGTGGTAAGACTTGGTTTACTTCATATCTTGCATGTAAGGCATGGGAGCAAGGCTTTAAGCCAATGATCGTATCTCTTGAGATGTCTCCAGAAAATATGCGTGACCGTATCTATACAATGCTAGGTTCTGGTTTGTTTAAGGCAAGCGACTTCTCCAAGGGAGATGTTAACATTGATGACTTTAGGTCATGGGGTAAAAAGAAGTTTGAAGGAAAGAATAGTTTTGTTCTTATATCTAATGAAGGTGCTGCAGAAGTAAGTCCAGCCACAATTCAAGGCAAGATCGACCAGCATAAGCCAGACTTAGTTATCCTAGATTACCACCAGCTATTTAATGATAATAAGCGTAGCAATTCAGAAGTAGAGCGAAATAGAAATATCTCTCGTGAGTTCAAGATGCTTGCTGTGTCAAACAATATTCCTATTATTGATATTACAGCTGCGACGGCAGATGATGTATCAGATCAAGATGAGCCACCAATGATGAGTCAAGTGGCATGGTCTAAGGCTATTGAGTATGATGCAGACATGGCTATGGCAATTCATAGATATCCAGGAACCAATATGATTGAAGTAGTAAGCAGAAAAAATAGACATGGACACGAGTTCGACTTCTATTTAGATTGGGATATCAACAGGGGTATCATCAAGCCTATTTATGAGAATATGCCAGACTTTAAGAATGACTCATCGTCAAATTAAAAGGTTTCAGGTAAGAGTTCAATTTGCAGATGATTCTGATATGATCAGGGTTAAAAATCTGTATGAGAATATGCTTACTCATGATATGAGAATAAAAGGATATGCTAGGGTACTTGACATAGACCCAGCATTTTCAGTAGAATTTACAGGCGAGACATGGAAGTGCCTAATGACTATCCATGGAGTATATGTAGGAAAGAAGAAGGCATGGCAATCAGAGGGAATTACGCAGGGCAAGCTGATGCCTCGCTCTATGCACCCAGCCATATCAAAGCAATAGTCAAAGGCTTAGGTCTTAATATTGTTGGCGAGTCTAATGATAACCTAATACTTTACTGCCCATTTCATAACAATACTCATACTCCATGTTTTTATATAAGTGAGCAAACTGGAGCATGGCTATGCTTTAATCCTTCTTGTGGAGAATCTGGCGGAGTAAAAGAACTCGTAAAGAAGATCTTAAATAAGAACGAGTTTGAGGTACTTAGATTTATTTTATCAAAGAAGTCTCAACTAGATGACGTATTTGAAGATACTTTAAATTCTTTGTTTGAAGAAAAGCCAGACTTTGAAGAGTTTCCGCAGCAGACTCTAGACAACCTTTATAATGAATTATCAAATTCACAAGAGGCAAAAGATTATTTTATATCTCGTGGCATCAATGAAGAGTCCATGCAGCATTTTAAATTAGGATACTCTGCCAAAATGGATATGGTTATTGTTCCAGTACATAGCCCAGACGGAATGCCAGTAGGCCTTGTTGGTAGAGCTGTAAAAGAGAAAAGGTTTAAGAATAGTACAAACTTGCCAAAGAATAAAACTATGTTTAATATTCATAGAGCTAAAAGAATTGGTGAGAATGTAATAGTTGTAGAATCAAGCTTTGATGCAATTCGTGTGCATCAGGCTGGCTTTCCAAATGTTGTTGCAACTTTGGGTGGCCATTTGTCAAAAGAAAATATTGCTCTGTTAAATAGATATTTTAATCGAATAACTATTATGACAGATGCAGATTTGGCTGGCAGGGAATTAGGCCTCAGCATTGCCAATAGATTAAGAAATAAAGACATCTTGTGGGCTTCTTATGAATATGGTAAGATATATCCACATGACGCAAAAGATGCAGGCGATATGACTGAAAAAGAAATTATTGCATGTGTGAAGAATGCAGTTTCCGATATCGAATATCGATCTTGGAACCCATGATATAATGAAAGAACAGACGGATCTATACCGTCAACTATATAAGGAGAAAACATATGGGTATCGTAAAAGGTCTTAAGGACCTAAACAAGGCTTTAGACAAGCCACAATCATCAGGTGATGGCAGCAAGGCAAGATGGGTAAAGCTAGAAGATGGAGAAAGCGTAAAGATTCGTTTCCTTCAGGAACTAGATCCAGACTCACCAACTTATGATGCAAAGCTAGGACTGGGCTTTATTGCAGTCGAACATACAAATCCTAAAGATTATCGCCGCAAAGGACTCTGCTCAATGGATGATCAGGGCAAGTGCTATGGCTGTGAACAACATCGCAAGGATTACAAGGCGGGATGGAAGGGTCGTTCACGACTTTACATCAATGTGCTTGTTGATGATGGCAAGGAAGAGCCATACGTAGCAATTCTTTCACAAGGTTCTAGCGGTAAAACCGTTACACCTACGCTAATTGAATACGCAGGAGAAATGGGTTCAATCACAAATCTCGTATGGCGTATTAAGCGAAGCGGTCTAAAGACCGAAACTAGCTATACAATTATCCCTCTAGCAAAGGATGAGACCCCGTTTGATTCATCATCCCTTGAATTGTATAAGCTTGAAGAAACTGCAGTACGTGACTTGCCATACGTAGAGCAGGAAGCTTTCTTTAATGGAGAAGGCGGACAAGAGGAATCTGAGTCTGCAACTAGCAGCAACTTAGACTGGTAATATGATGGGGGCCTTCGGGCCCCCATTTCAAAGGCGGTTATGAACTTTATACATTTGCATGTCCATTCACATTACTCAACAATGGACGGACTTAATTCACCAGATGAATTAGCTAAACAGGCTAAGATGCTTGGCATGTCTGCGATTGCTATCACAGACCATGGAACATTGTCATCACATCGTGATATGCAAATTGCTTGTGAAGAATATGGCATCAAGCCAATCTTGGGTGTAGAGGCGTACATATCTCCTACCGATAGATTTGACAGATCGTCATTCAAGGATAAAAGCATTCAGGCTTACAACCATATTATTCTTCTTGCTAAGAATAAAAAGGGGCTACAGAATATACATAGACTGCAAGAGATTGCATGGACAGAAGGATTTTATTCTAAGCCACGTATTGATAGAGAGGTGTTAAAAGAATATGCTGAAGGTATTATTGTACTTAGCGGATGTCTTAATGGACTTATTAGTAAGTCTATTGAACGCCAGGAATTCTCGGAAGCAAAACTTATACTCAAAGACTTTAAGCAAACTTTTGGTGAAGACTTTTATGTGGAGGTACAATCACATAACCCAAAAGAAATAAACGACAATTTGCTACAACTGGCAGATGAATTAAAAATTAAGGCGGTAGCAACAGGTGACATTCATTATGCTAAAGAAGAAGATAGACTATTAGAAGAAGCTTTACTTATTATTTCTACCAACCCTAAAATGAATAAGGATGCCGATTTCGACATGTCGAGACAGATGAAGGATATGGCAGATAGATTTGATTATTTATATCCTGATCGTCGTATGTCATTTAAGGGGATGAACCTATTTATGCAGACTCGTGAGGAAATCGAGGCAGACTTTAAAAAGGCTGGAATAAATAGGACTGATATATTTGACAATACATTGGAAATTGCAGACAAGATAGGCTCATATGACCTGCATCGAAACCTAGACCTCCTGCCAGTCCCAAAGACGAACGCTGATGAAAAGCTACGAGAGCTGGCCGAAAAGGGCTTAGAGAGGCTTCAGAAGGCCTCAGACGAGGTATATAGGGCTCGCCTAGAGGAAGAATTGGCAGTTATTAAGGATAAGAAGTTTGCCTCCTACTTCCTAATTGTGGCCGATATGATTAATTGGGCTAAAGGCCAGGAAATTATGGTTGGCCCAGGACGTGGTTCGGCAGCAGGATCGTTGGTCTGTTACGCAATTGGAATTACAGATGTAGACCCAATAGAATATGACCTCTTGTTCTTCCGATTCATCAACCCAGACCGTAACGATTTCCCAGATATTGATACAGATTTTGAAGACCGCCGTCGTAAAGAGGTAAAGGAATATCTTAAAAAGAAGTTTAAATATGTGGCTTCTATTTCTACATTTACTTACTTTAAAGATAAAGGCGTAGTCCGTGATGCTGCTCGTGCATTCTTAGTTCCATTGGCAGAAGTTAATCATGCATTGAAGTCTGTAGATACATTTGATGAATATGCCACATCACCAAACACAAAAGAATTTAGAATAAGATACCCTGAAGTTACATGGCTTGCTGAAAGACTTCGTGGAAAGATCAGAAGTACAGGCATCCATGCTGCAGGAGTTATCGTTGCTAAAGATGATATTAGAAACTACGGTCCAGTCGAAACACGAGAAGATCGTGAGGATAAAGCCTCTGGTCGTATACCAGTTATCGCATATGATATGGATACTGTTGCTGATATAGGACTAATCAAATTAGATGCTCTAGGATTAAAGTGTTTATCTGTAATTTCAGACACATTGACATCAATTCGTAAAAGGACTGGTAAGCACGTAGATCTATCCAAAATGAAATTTGATGACCCAGAAGTTTATAAGATGCTTAGCGAAGGGTATACAAAAGGTATCTTCCAAGCTGAAGCAACCCCGTACACAAACTTGCTTATTAAGATGGGCGCTACTGAATTCGAAGATCTAGTAGTTTCAAATGCTTTAGTTCGACCAGGAGCAATGAATACTGTCGGAGCTTCATACATTAACAGAAAGCACGGCAAAGAGGCTGTAGAATATGTTCACCCATTAATGCAGCCATTCACAAAAAATACTTATGGCGTTATTATTTACCAAGAGCAGGTTATGCAGGCTTGCGTACACCTTGGAGGAATGTCTTGGTCTGAAGCAGACAAGGTTCGTAAGATTATTGGAAAGAAAAAAGATGCAAAAGAATTCGACCAGTTCAAGGATAAATTTATTGAAGGTGCTTCAAAGCACATTTCTAAAAAGCAGGCAGAAAAGCTTTGGCACGACTTTGAGGCACATTCTGGATACTCGTTCAATAGGAGCCACGCTGTTGCTTACTCTATGCTTTCTTATTATACCGCTTGGCTTAAGCTTCATTATCCTTTGGAGTTTATCTTTGCTGCTCTCAAGAACGAAGGAGACAAGGATACAAGAACAGAATACCTCATCGAAGCAAAACGACTTGGACTAAGAGTTCAGTTACCACACATTAACGAGTCTGATGTATACTTTTCTTTGCAGAAAGATTCATTAAGATTTGGGCTGGCCGAAATTAAATATATTTCAGACAGCATAGCAAACAAAATAATAGAAGGAAGACCATATGCAAGCTATAAAGAATTTGTTGAAAAAGCCTCAAAGAAAGGAAGCGGCATTAATAGTAGGGCTGTTAGCTCTCTTAATGCTATTGGCGGTGCTGCCTTTGAGGATAATCCTAGGAGCGGTGAAGAGAAAGAAAACTACTACGAATACCTAGGAATACCAGCATTTGAGTTAAAGAATATACCACCACGTATCAAGGCTCAAGCTTTAACTATCGACCAATTTGATCCGCTTGGATCATTCGTAATGTTTGGAATGGTAAAAAGTATTAAGCGAGGTAAAGGCTGGGCTCGTGTTGAGCTAGTAGATGAGACTGGTTCAATTGGATTATTCCATCACGAACAGACACAAATCGAGGCTGGCAAGATGTATTTTATATTAGTGGGAGATAATCGTATCGCCAGATATGTAGAGGTAAACGATATTACCCCAGACTCTAAAGATATATTTGTAGACTTCTTGTATCGAAAAGAGTATGCTCTTGAAGAAGACCAGAAGATTGTGATAAACTTTACCCCGTATCAAACAAAAGGTGGCAAAACAATGTCACATATTGTTATGACTGATAAGGACAAGAACTTAACCAGAGCAATTGCATTCCCATCAATGTATAAAATAACTCTGGCTAAAATGAGAGATGGGATGACTTGCAATCCAGTGCTATCTAAATTAGATGACGGCACATTAATGATTAAGGAAATCAAATGACAGAAGAAGTTATTGAGTCTATGAGCCTAAATAAAATCTTAGTGGCATTACTTGAAGAACACGGCAGTTTAGCTGTTCCAACCACAAGATTTGTAAATGCGGCAAATGTAGACAAAGAACTATTAGTAGAATATGACGATCAAGATTTGACGTTTAAATTTAGTTTAAGGGAAAAGAATGAACAGCCAGGAAATAGTTAGTCAATATGGACTAGATGCTCTAGCCGCAATGCTTCATGAAACAGCGGTGGAAAAAGGATTTTGGGATGGTGAATATACTCATGACAAAATTGGAAACAAATTAGCTCTAGTACATTCAGAAGTAACAGAGGTCCTGGAGGCTATCAGAAAGAGTCAAGGCTCTGAAAAAGTTGTAGAAGAAATAGCAGATATAATCATTCGTATTCTTGATGTATATGCCGCTATGAGAAATGAAGAAGCAGTATTGCATAGTCTTGATGAAGTTCTTCATAATAAAATGGAAAAAAATAAAGTACGACCAACCCTTCACGGCAACCTATTCTAAATGATATAATAGTAGAGAGAAGAAAGATAAATAATGACAATTACGTTAGATGATGTATTAGCAAAGTTAGACCCGAAAACAAGAGCAAGAGTTCAATCAGCAGTAGACGTACAAGTAGAAAAGCAGCCTACCCCAAGTATTGGCCTTAACAAAGCTTTAAAAGGCGGATTGGGATTTGGAAGGCAGGTTCTTGTTTGGGGTAATAAGTCTGCTGGTAAATCATCGTTCTGCCTACAAATGATTGCTGAAGCTCAAAAGAATGGCAAGACATGTGCTTGGATAGACGCTGAAGCTTCCTACGATCAGAGCTGGGCAGAAAAGCTTGGAGTAGATTCTTCTAAGTTAATCTATTCCCCAGCAAAGACTATCAATGACATGGTAGATGTTGCAACACAATTGATGGAAGCAGAAGTAGATTTAATTGTAGTAGATTCCATATCTGCTCTTCTTCCTGCCATTTACTTTGAAAAAGATAGTTCTGAATTAAAGAAACTTGAGGATACCAAGCAAATTGGTGCCGAAGCAAAGGACATGACTCATGCGGTTAAAATGCTTAATTATGCGAACAAGAACACGCTTCTTGTCCTCATATCACAGCAGCGTAATCAGTTTGGTTCTATGCATGCTTCGCATATCCCGACGGGTGGAATGGCGGTTAAATTCTTCTCATCTACTGTTATTAAATTGTGGAGCTCGGAAGCTGAAGCGAATGCGATCAAGGCTGGCGTACAGGTTGGCGATAAGGTACTTGAGCAAAAAGTAGGAAGACCAGTTAATTGGATTATTGATTATAATAAGCTTGGTCCACCTAATTTATCTGGACAATATGATTTCTATTATCAAGGAGATAATGTAGGAATTGATAGAGTAGGAGAAACTCTTGATGTTGCCGAAATGTACGGACTCGTGGAAAAAGGTGGCGCTTGGTATACCGTGGAAGGGGAGCGACTACAGGGAAGAGCAAAGGCTGTGCAGCACCTTCGAACCAACCCAGATGTAGTAGAAACGTTGACGGAAAAAATAAATGCCAAATCTTAATGAATTCATAGGCCCTAAGCCAACAGACAATGAAGTCTCTCGTTTAGAAAAACTGGGCGCTGGCAAGCCTTGTTCTAAGTGTAACCTTGACTCAGAAGATTCATACTGGGATCCAGTAAACTTTATAATGTCATGGAAATGCCCAGATGGCCATAGCAACTCGTATAGGATCAATTGATGTCCGAAAGATCAGAGGCTAAGCGTGATGGTGCAAAGCAACAAAAGAATAGTGGCAGAGGAGATTATCAAAAAGGCGATGCCATATGGAATGGATTTGTTGTAGATTATAAAGAAACTGGCAAGTCCGTTGCAGTTTCAAAAGATATGTGGGCTAAAGTTTGTACAGACACATTCAAGGTAAGTAGATCTTTTAATCCAGTATTAAAGCTGGTTATTGGAGAAGGAAATAGCAAGACAAGGCTGGCAGTAATAGAGTGGTCTTTACTGGAACAACTAGTAGAAAAGTGGAGCGAGTGAGAGATATATTAATGACAACAGGCGTAGGAGCAATTACAGGCGCTATCTTTAGCGCATTTAAATTGCCAATACCTGCTCCACCAGTATTTGCAGGACTTATGGGTATTGTTGGCCTATGGATTGGCTATGCTATAGTTACAAGGATGATGGCATGAGCGATAAAAGTACATTAGAATTAATTAGCGATATCACAGAATTTAATGATCTTCATGAGTTCATGAAGGATGAACATCTTGATAAAGCTTTAGCTATTACAGTCAAGCTGCTCATGAACCCAGATGTTCCTGCTGCCAAAGCACCACAATTAATTATTGAGCTACAAGCAATGTCGACAAAGTTTTCTATGCTTGCTGCTGTCTATTCAACGATAGCAAAAGATAAAGCGGGCACAGCAAACAATAATAAAAAGAATGTATATTATTCAGCAAAGGAGTCGATAGATAAGCTTGTGGATGCCCTCAAGTATATCGTTCGTTATAATGGCTAGAGACATAGTAAAGAATTTAAAATTTAAAAAGTACGAAGGTAAGTTTGATCCAAAAGAGTTTGCCAAAATGCTAGATGACGCATATCTAGCTACCAAGAGGGCAGATGGAGCAATGACTAAGTATACATTTAGTCCAAGTAGTTTTGGTTATGGTAATGGAAATTGCCCTAGATATTGGTATATGGCTTTTAGCGGAGCTCATTTTGTAGACAACAATGATGCACAAGCGATTGCAAATATGGCTAATGGTACTAAAGCCCATGAAAGAATTCAAAGTCTGATAGAAAAAATGGGAGACCCCGTTAAGTCAGTACAGACAGAAGTAGAAATTAAAAATGAATATCCGCCTATTCGTGGCTTCATAGACCTTGTAATTAATTGGGACGATGAAGAAGTGCTTGGTGAAATTAAGACTGCGAAGCAAGAAGTATGGGATACAAGGCAAGCAGAGATGTCACCTTCGGCAAACCATATGCTTCAGCTTTTAGCATACATGAAGTTGCGTAATGTCAAGGAAGCCTTCTTCCTATATGAGAATAAGAATACTCAAGAGCTTCTTATCATACCACTGCAGATGAATGAAAAGAATAAAGAGATTATAGATAATCTATTTGTATGGCTTTGCGAAGTTTATGATAATTACAAAGATGGCGGAATTCCAATGAGGCCATTCCTTAAAACAAGTTACGCATGCAAGGGATGTCCCATAAAGAAAGAATGTTGGTCTGGAGAAACTGGAACGGTACAGATAGAAGCATATGAGGTTCCAAAGCTATGATCTGTGCTAATAAAGAATGCTCAAGGGAATTTGATGCGAAGACGCATAATCAAAAGTATTGCTCAGATGAATGCTGCCGTGTAGCAACAAATAGACGGATTATGGAAAAGTATTATGAGAAAAAAGCAATCCGTAATGGTGCTAAAAGGGTATGCAGGAAATGTAATACTAGGCTGAGCAGATATAACGAATCAGAAATATGTGCGGGATGCCAGAAAAAAATAGACATTACACAAAAGAATAAGTTATTGAGGATGATAGATGAAATTGGGTGAACTAATTAAAACAAAGGCCCACAGGGTTCTTGGTATAGATGCTTCTACAAATTCTGTTGCATTCTGTTTAATGGAAAATGATAAGCCATTGAAATGGGGCAAGATCGAATTTGAAGGATCAGACATATACGAAAAGATACATGACGCAAAGGTCAAGATGCATGCTATGCTTCCTGAGCTTAAGTCTGATTACATAGTAGTTGAGGGTGCAGTATTCGTTAAGTCTCCAGATGCTGTAATTAAACTATCTTATGTTTATGGAGTCGTTATTGCAGAGCTGATGTCTACTGGCGCTAAGGTTATGACCATATCACCTACATCTTGGCAGGCGTACATAGGAAATAAAAATCCAACAAAGATGGAGAAAGATAAGCTTAAGTTTGAAAATCCAGGGCATGCTGAATCTTGGTACAAAGCAAAAATGCGGGAAATAAGAAAGCAAAGAACTGTAGATTATTTTAATAAGAAATACAATTTAGGCCTAGACGATTTCGACGTAGCAGATGCATTCGGCATTGCTCATTATTCAAACACGGTGTTAACAGAACGATGAAACTATATAAAAGTAAAGACTGGCTATACCGACGATATGTCGTTCAAAAAAAGACTATGGAAGAAATTGCAAAAGAATGTAATGTGACGGTAATGACCATTTATCGTTCTTTAAAAGAAAATGGGCTAATAAAATGAGCGTTATCTATACTGGGGGCACCTTTGACCTGTTTCATTCTGGTCATGTTAACCTTTTGAAAAGATGTAAAGAGCTGTCTGGAGACTGGGGGAGCGTAGTAGTTTCATTAAATACAGACGAATTCATTCAGCAGTATAAAGGAAAGCCACCAATTTGTAGCACAGAAGAAAGAATGTCTGTTCTTGAATCATGCAGATATGTGGACCAAGTAGTTTTAAATGTTGGGGGGGCAGATTCTAAAATAGCAATAGAAATTGTTAAGCCAGACTATATAGTAATAGGATCTGATTGGGCAAAAAAAGATTACTATTCTCAAATGGGTTTTAC
>Ga0315904_10005632_pt1 | contig 17345 bp, 2 predicted proteins | sample LakEriMetagenome_6_FD_203529 | JGI IMG/M metagenome (GOLD analysis project Ga0315904, IMG submission 203529) | Freshwater fungal communities from buoy surface, Lake Erie, Ohio, United States - Buoy 12 MA120 | ecosystem: Environmental > Aquatic > Freshwater > Lake | place: USA: Lake Erie, Ohio...
TCGCGTGTTGTATGGGATGCCATGTCCCATCACGATCATGCCCACGTGGAGATCAACCCAACTCTGACCAGTAACCGCTGGGTCGTCGGGGATCGTCACGTACTGACTGTCCAAGCCAACCGAGCCCTCGAACTGATAATCAGCCTTGAGAAATCGGACCTGGTAGGTAGGCGGCGGGTTCGTGCCGGGACGGATGTTCTGTTCCTGTGAAAGCCAAAGCCGCCCGGTGGCGGTGTCCACGGATGAGACCCGCGTGCCCGGGAAGATGTATTCGCCGACGGCGATCCACACCTCTTGTCGATCGAGAGCCCCCTTCACATCGACGAGCGAAACTCCGCTGTTGGAAAAGTTGATCGTCTCGAATAAAGGATCGACGAATGATGTGGGGTTCTCCGCCACACCCCTCAAGGAGGCAGCCCCGCTGACGCGTTGAGGGTCCAGCAGGCTGAACTCCGCCCTCGTGGTGCTTTGAGTCGGAGTCTTCGAGAGCACAAGCGTAGGTGTGGTCTGCGTAACAATCGTGTTGTAATCCACAGCTGCCGAGACCACGACCATTTCAGGGCTGGCATCTTCGCCGTAGGTGAGCTTCAGCGTGCCGCCGGATACGTCGTACACATACACGGACAACGGACCGGCATTCGCCAACGCCCCAGACTGCTGCTCGAAACTCAAACGAACGTTGCCGAGTCCTTCGTTGACAGTATTCACGATCGCGCCAAAAGGAGGCAGCGCATTGCCCGTGCGTGCGCCGTTTGCGTCCACTTGGTAGCCCAGGACGTACATGCCAGGGTCGATATCAGAGGTACTGATATTCAGAACATCAGGGGGCTGCGGAGACGAACTCCGGTTCGATATCAGGGGACTGATAAAACGCAGGCCAGCGTTCGAAGCGCTGAGCACGCGACTATCCGTCACTGGCCTCGAGACGACGACGGAAGTCGTCGTGCCATCGGCCGCCGTGAAGAACTTCTCTACGACGGTGGAGGGCCGGATCGTGCGAAGGTCGCTTGTGAACAGCACGGGTGTCGACGCGGGCAACGTTGTGGCCGTGGGGTTCGACAGCCTGATCGTGGCGTTCCTGCCGGAAACCGATACCGACACGATGCGCGTGTCCTCGGGGATGTTGGTTCCGGATCTAACCCGCATTCCCGCCACGAGTCCGGTGGCGGCCACCGAATCGACCGTCAATGCCGTTGCCTCCGACTGCGAGGCCGTCGTGTTGACGACGATCTCCGAAATGGACTCGTCGAGCACCAGCATCTGCCTCTGAACGTTCGTCCCGAGGGGCAGCGTCACCGTGCGGCCGTCGACGAACGCCACGAGTTGGTTTCGCGGCAGAGGCGACTCCAGGGGATTACTCAGGGTGATCCTGACCAGCCCGGAAAGAACATCGGGGTCCGAGACCGAACTGACCGTGGTGTTGAATGCCAACCCGCGACCAAATGCCAGCATTCCGACCCGCACGTCCAGGCCGATGAGGGCGGTCTGGGAGACTTCGATCCAATCAGAATTTCCCCGAGTTGCGCGGTCGGTTTTGAGAAGCGCGTCAGGCCGGATGAAGCGCAGCGTCGCATTGCTGGCCGCCAGCGGGGCATTCTGCGTGAGGCGAATCTGGCCAGTCGTCCCAGGCGTCTGAACCGTCTCGACCAGCGTTCCGTTTGGCAGCCATCGCACGAAAAGCTGCGCCGTGGGATCGTTGGGATCAGTTACAAAACCGCCGAGATCCACAAAGGGGTTGTCGTCGTCGCCGTCGGGAGTGGATGCGAAGACCACCATGCCTGGAGTCACGTCGGTGGTATCGATGTTGGTGATCAGGGAGTTGTCGGCAGTGAGTGTCGCGTTTTGCTTGATGACGGTTGGCTCGATGAAGGTGGTGGCCGACCCGGCCGTCGGGTCAGCCGCGTCGGCGATGGCGGGATTCGAAAGACGCGCGTCGCGTCGTGCCGGCGTGGGATCCAGCGAGTCGGGCGCCACGTCGAGATAGGTGCCGGGATCGATCCCGGGTGCCACGACGATCATCCCGGAGATGAGCGTCGCCGCCTCGAAGCCGGTGAAGTCGGCGTCGACGACCTCGATGGCGACGTCGTCCGCGGCGTAGGTGACGTCGAACTGAGAAACCCCCGTGCGGCTGCCAGGTGCGGTGAGCGAGTCGGTGCTGCCGATCACCGTGACGAATCCGCCAGTGGCGCCCGTGTCGGTGAGAATGCCGAGCGTGCCCGGCATTTGGGCTGCGGGAATGTTATTGACGTCGATGAGCGCGAGACGGCCGGTGTCGGTCAGCGCGAAGAACTTGCCGGCTAGTTGGCCGCCGTAGAGGTTGCGCGGTGCTGCGGCGAGGGCCGTGAAGCCGGTGGCACCGATGTTCTTGAGTTCCGGCAGTAGGTCGACGACGAGCTTGGCGGTGGCGTCATAGTCGACGGTGGGGAGGATCGGCTGCTGCCACTTGTTGCCGGGTGTGATCAAGATGACCTTGCCAGTGCTCGTGACGCCATACAGATCGCCAACCGGGTCGTCGGCGAACTGCAGGCCGGTCACGAGTGGCCGCTCGTCAGGATCACGGAAGTCGCCATCGTTATTGATGTCGAGCGCGATCCGGCCGCGATATCCAAAGACGGGTTCGCTCTGCGTTTGATCAGCCTTCGCGTCGGGATTCGAGGCCGCCGACCCGGTGCCGCCATCGGCGGCTCGGAAGAGTTTCGATATGCCAAACCTGAGCGTCGTACCTACCGGAATAAGATTGGTTGTGCGTTTCGACAGTAAGACTGATTTGCTATTTATATCTATCTTGACTACCGAGGTACCTGGGTCGATCCCCGGGCCGTCAACAGGCCCCCCCACAACAAGTTCGTCGACCTTGTCGAGCACGATGTTCGAAGCGCCCTGGGCCGTTTGCGACGCAGTTCTCCTGTCAACGGATCCGTTGATGAACCACAACTCCCCGTACGTGGCACCCGCCGACGTCGTTCCCGTACGGCGGAATGCCAGGGCCGTCACGGAGTCGCTCGTCGTCTGGTACGCGGGGGGCGCCGTGGGCGAACGATCCTCGATTTCATCGAGATCTGAGAAGATGACTGCCCCAGTGCCGGTGTCGATTTCATCCAATCGGCCAACGGTGTTTGGGTCTCCCGCGACGCCGGCATAGGCGTAAAGCCGGCCGTCGGTGCGAATGTCGAGATCACCGATCGATGATCCCGAGCCGAGAGTGGTCTCGAGGGCTCCCGTCACGGGATCATAGGTGGCAACGCTTCCCGCGGTGGACACGAAGAGCGTTACGTCGCCGAACCGGAAGGGCCGCACATGGAGATCGAGACTGGTGGTGCTCGTAACGTCGATCAGCGGCGTGCCGCCGGCTGAACCGATGTGGTCTTCGGCAATGCGGCGGAGCGAGTTGATCGGCTCGAGCCGTGCGAGGCCGGGCCAAGACAACGCCAGCCGCGTGCCGGCAGGAATCGAGCCGGTCGTCTGGGCCGAGAGCGTGACGACGCGGGTGGCCTGGTTCACCGCGGCGACCGTCGTGCCCGCCGCGATGCCAATGCCGCTGACCGTCATGCCCGCCTCGACGCCGGCAACCTCGGAGACGTTGGCGAGTGTGACGGTCGTGGCACCGACGGCCGTCACTCCGAAGGTGGCAATCTCGACATACGCCACGCGATCGGCAGCGAACGAGAGCGCCGTCGCGGGGGCGATCGCGGCCGTGGTGAGCCTCGAGATCGAGATCGCACGCGTGCCGGTGTTCACTGCGAGCACGGTCGTGCCTTCGGCAATGCCTATGCCGGAGACCGTCATCCCTACCGCGATGCCGCTGACGTCGGCGAGCGTGAGGGTCGAAACGCCTGCGGCCGTCTGGCCCGCGGTCTGCTGGCTCCGCACCAACTGGCCAGAGGGCCGATTGACCCCGAACGTGGCCCCGATTGCCGCCGGCAACCGCGTGTTGGAGGAGACGGCCACGTAGTAGTCGCGAGATCCGGCAGTGATGAACGAAAGATCCGTGTCGGCGGTAATCAAGATCGCCGTGGGCTTCGAGAGCGTGATCGAGCGGGCGACGGCATCGGCCGCCACCACCGTCGTGCCTGCGGCGATACCCGGGCCGGCAACCAGTGCGCCCACGCTGGGCACGACGCTCGTCAGCAGGCGGATCGTCGTGCTGCCAAAGGGCGTGGGCGTGGCCGTCGCCAGCACGAGGTTGGCGGGGTTACCCGCAGGCATCTGCACCGATCCGATGAACGGGTCGAGCTTGCCGATCGACCCCCTGGAGAGGTCGTCGAAGTCCGCTCCCTGACCGGCACCTGGCTGATCGTCGATCACGTCGGAATCGCTGCCGAAAAAGATCAACCGGCCGTCCTGGTCGAACACCGACAGCGTGAGGTCTCCGCGGAAGCCGTCGCCGTAGTCGAGGTCGAAGACCGTGGACCAGGTTGTGGCGCCGCCGAGCGTGCGCAGCTCGTCGTGGGTGAGCGAGATGCGATACCAGTCGACGTCGGTCGCGTCGGTGATCGCGCCCGACACGCTGATCGTGTTACGGTCGGACGTGAGGAGGTTGCCGACGTATTGCGACTGCGCGAAGACACCATTGACGGCCGGCGACTCCCCGGCCTCGCTGGTAAGCAGCGAACTTCGCGGTAGGCCGAGCACGTCGACGCCGACCGTCGGATAACGGATGTCTGCGTAGCGGACGACGGACCCCGGCTTCTCGTCGCGCTGCCGAAGGCGGATCCGCAGCTCGTAGCCGCCGCTGGTGACGCCGCCGGCGGGGTCTCCGGGCTGATCGAACGACGTGCTGCGGAGACGCGTCTCGAACTGGTCCTTCGGCACCAGAGCCCCCGTGCCGTCGTGTTGCCGCGGCTGGCTCCGAACCCGCACGAAATACCGCAGTTCCTGTCCCAGCGTGCCCGGCAGCACGACCCGCATGCCGGGATCGCGCGGGTTGGTCGTGTAGAAGTCGCCGCCCCGCCAGGCGTCGCGCTTCATATCGAAGACACCGCCGGCGCGATCCGGTGCAAAAAGGTTAGCCCCCGGCCAACGGGTCGCGAGCGAGAGGGCGGCATCCACCTGGCCGTCCACCGAGCGGAACAGTATGTTGCCGAAGGAGTCGAGCAACTCCACCATCGCATCGAGGGCGGAGCCGGTCTTGTCGAGGTCGATCCACACCTCCGAGCCGGCATAGCCGAGAAATGTGTAGACGTCGACGTCGGTCGGGTCGTCGGGCGACACGAAGCCGTGCACCTCGAAGCCGAGCCGCCGGGTTTCGTCACCCGACTTCTCCTGGGCCGATTCCCAGGAGTTGGTGCCCGTGGCGAAATTCGGCGCCAGCATGCCGAGCCGCTCCGCCTCGGCCACCGTGGCGTTGACTTCGATGCCCGCCGTGAGCGGGTCCTCGGCCTCGACGTAGATCGACACGTTGCGGTCGTTGGACATCGGCAGGAACTTGAGGCTGCGCCAGTCGCCCGGCCGCGGTGTCGACGTGCCGTCGTTGCCCGTGTCAAAGACGGTTTTACCGAGCGGATCGACGCTGGCCCCGACCTTGTCGTCGGAGAGCGAGGTGAGGATCACCGGGTGGCCAGGCTGGCCGACGATCTGCACCGTGCCGCCGATCCGGTCGTCGATGTCGAGGCCGTAGCCCTCGGCCGTCAGGCCCGCGGTAGCGCCCCGGAACTTGACCACGAGACTTTCGCCGGGCTTGCTCAGCAGCCGTAGGCCGGTGGCCGTGTGGAAGTTGCGGACGATGATTTCTTCCTCGACCACGTGCGCGATGGATGTGTCGTCCCAGACCCCCTCGACCGTGATCTCCTCGCCCCGCACCTTCATGCCGGCGATGGCCGCTACGCCGCGGAGGTCGAGCACGTTGTCGGCCACGAGCGGGCCGAAGTTGTCGTCGAAGCGGTCGAAGCGGTCGATCCGGCCGGTCGACCGGCCCACGTCCGGGCGGGCCACGTCGGAGAGAGAATTCGCATTGATGCTGATGACCGCGCCTTCGTTCGTGCGGAAGTCGCTGTCCACGATGATGGGCTGGGCGCCCCGGACAAAAACCGTCGCGGGGGCGTTAGAGCCGCGGCCGTTGCGGTCGGTGGCGGGTGCGCCGGCGAGGACGCCGGACAGGTTCTGCTCGATCCGCGTGTTGGTGAGCCGCAGGTCGCCCTGGTGCACCTCGATAACGTTGAACCCGTCGATCACGCCCTCCGTTGGCGACTGCCCGCCGCCGAAGGCGATGTAGGCATGGTCGATGCTCGCCTCCGCGCCCGCGTTGAGCACGATGCCGGCCCAGTCGCCGGCTTTGCGCACATCGGGCACGTTGCCGTTGGTGTCAAACGTGCCACCGGCACCGAAGAGGTAGTCGCCGAGACTCGTGAAGATGACCGGATTTCGCTCGTCACCCTCGGCGATGAGCTGCGATTCCCCGCGTTCGAGTTCGATCCGGGAGTTCTGTAGTTTGACGACGACGCCCGGATCGATCACGAGATTGCCGGATCCGCGACTGGTCAACTGGCCGCTGCCTGCCTTCAGACGATAGCCCCCAGCACCGCCGCTGATGACGAGATTCTCTTGAATGACGTAGACGATGTCGGTGCTTTTGAAGCGTGCCGTTACGTCGAGCTTGTTCAGCGAGCCACCGGGGCCTGTCCCGTCTTCCGGCTCGACGGCCGCGCCTGGGCGGTTCAGAATTTTCACGGAGAGGCCGTTGGTGGTGTTTTGATGCAGGTTCCACACGCCGGGCCGGTCTTGACGCCATTCGCTCAGGACGTTGCCGCGGATCTCCGGCCCGATCCGCCCATCGGCGACATTGAAACTGTTGGGGGTGGCGGCGATCGCCGCTCCCGCGCTGTCGATGATCGTGTTGAAGGCGACGGTCGGGCGTGCGTTTTCCATCTGGATCGGCGCGAAGGACTCGATCTCGGAGTCGACCCGCACCTGCCCGCCTCCATAACGGAACTCACCGCATTGCACGGCATTGACGAAGGCCCGCTTCGATGCGTCGTCAGAGTCCGCACGAAACACGATCCCGCCCCACTGGCCGCCCTGTGGTGCCGGGCCAGCTCCATCATCGCCGCCCGGCTTCACGATGGACTTGGGGTCGGTGCCGAGGGTGTCGTCGTGATACGACGTGAACTTAACGGCGTTGCCCGGCACGCCAAGCACCTGGAGGGCGGCGCCAGCCCTGCTCGTGGAGTCGAGTGGCTGCGAACTGCCGACGTCGATGATCGCCGAGCGCAGCTTAAAGACCGCGCCCTCGTCGATCATCACGGTCACACCCTTGGGGACGTTGAGCGTGGCACCATCGGGGAGCGGCTGGTCGAAGATGTCTCTGCCGACGAGATAGGGCTCTTGCGCGGCATTGCCGATGATCCGGACAAGTGTCTTGCTGCCGTCGCTTGCGGATTCGGCCGCGGCCAGAGCGGCGGAGATCGTCTTGTACGGACGCGCCAGCGAGCCGTTGGCGCCAGCCGCGTTGGCCAGTTTGTCGACGAACACCGTCTCGTCTGCTGACGCTGTGTTGAACCAGAACGCAAACGTGCCGCCGGGTTGGCCGTCGCGGTCGCCGTCGAGCGGCGTGCCCTGCTTGTCGACAATCGTTGCGTTCGCGATGGAGTCTGGCTTCAAGCCCAGAAGCAGTTCGTATGGGCCCGTCGTCCGCCCCCCGTAGCCGCTGTCCGAGACCTCGGGATTGAAGCGGTCGTTGCCCGTGCTCGTGACCGCGACAAAGTATTTGCCCGGTTGGAGGTCGATGCCGATCAACGAATCTCGACCGTAATAGTCGTCATTTCGGGAGACGAGTGTGCGCACCTTCGCGCTACCGACGGTGTCTTCCCGATACAGGGAGATCAGCGTGTCCACAAATGGTTCATCGCGCTGCCCGGCCTCGGTCTTGGACGCTCGTCCGGCCACGGTCTCGGCCGTGAAGGCCCCTTGTTGCAGCACGTCGAACGCGTAGAGATCAATGTCGGAGCCGATCGCCGGGAAGAGTTGCCGGAGGTGGATGGTGTCGTAATCGCCCGGAAATACGGGCTCGCCCGTCAGGCCGTAGCCCATGATGGACGACAGGTCATAGGAATTGCTCAGGCCCAACGCGCCACCAATCTGCCGCATCGCGGTCCGGAACCAGTTGCCGCCGTAGTCGCTGTCGCCCCAGTCCTGGTTTGACTCGACCACGGCGACCGGAATGGAGTCGCTGAAGAGGCGTTGTTCGGTGAGAGGTGACTTCCCCGAGATACCGTAGCCGTCGTCGATCGGTTCGGTGACCAACCCGTCCTCGAGTTTGGTCCGCCGGTCGCCGGTTGCCACCGTGAGCCCTATGTATCTCTGCTCCAATCCGTCCGGCGGCGGCAGTTCCTCCACGAAGCGGATGCCCATCACGCGGCTAAAGGCTTCGAAGATCTCGCGTGTGCGCGCCTTTTGAGCCTCGGTGATCGTGTTCAACAGGGCATTGCCCTGAACATCGAAGCCGTAGTGGTTGCGGAAGTTGTAAAAGCCCACCGGGACATCCGATGACCCTTGGCGAAACACCCACGATGGCAATGCCGGCCGCGCGTCGAGGCTGGGCAGGCCGTGCGCACCGCTATTCGCGGGGATGTCGCGGTGCCCCGGTTCGTCCACTGTGCCAGGTTGGTTGGGGAACGTGAGCGGCCCGAAAGGAGTCTGGACCGAGGGCTGGCCGTTGATCTTGGCCGTCACCCGAATCTCGTCTTTGATCGCGTCTTTGTCGGGAGTGCCAAGAGCGCCGAGCGGCCAGGCGCTCGCGAAACTCGAGTTGTCATCGCCCGTCAAACCGGTGGAAACTGGATCTGGGGGGGTTCCGGGAGTTAGCGTCGAACCGATCTCCAGGCGGTAGAGGGAGCCGTCGGCGATGGCGCCGGGGGCAAATGTGAGCACAGCTTTCGAGTTCGCCGAATTGTAGGTGACGCTCAAGGGACTGACCGGTGAGCCGTCGGTGCCGCTTTCCATGGGCACCAATCTGTAATTGTGGACCTTCTCAGCAGAGCTCAGCGTTAGCGGGTCGTTTTCGTTGAAGTAGACGTGCACCTCTTGGCGGCTTTGGGTCAATCCCGAAGCACCCCGTGCCACAGGTTGCGGCACGACGGCCTTCACGAAAGCACCGAGACTCAGCCGCACGTCGAACTCGACCCGCGACGCCAGCGTGTCGCCGGTGGTCGACTTGAGTCCCGGCTCGATCGTGACCCGGTACAGATCGTCAGGAAGGGTGGAGGCGAACCGGATCACAATCTCGTTGCCATTGGGGGCGTCGCCCACCGTGACGCTGCCGGCCGGCCGGCCACCTATCAGCCCCGCGGGTGCCGTGCCCGAGGGTGCGTTAGGAAGGGGCATCACGGAGACATCTTGGATATCTCCAAAGGCGTTGTCGTGTCCGGCACGGACAAACTTGATGCTGCTGGCGACGTTGCTCCTGCTGGCGTCGGTCGCCAGGTCAAACTGAACGCCCGGTGCAAACCGCAGCGTGATCTGCTGCGGTGCTTCCGTCAAAGCAGTTGTGCCAGCGGTCACCCCATGCACATAGAACGGCAGCGGACTCTCGGCGTATGCGGCGACGAAGTTGAACGCCATGACCCTGCGGTTTTCAAGATGCTCGGCTTGAAGCCGCTCAACGGAGGCCCGTCGGCGTCGACGCCGATGAAGCTTTCGGTCAATGGCCCGTCTCCCCCGGGCACTCCGACATGGAGCCCCCCGCCGACGCCAGGAGGGATGCCGCCGCGGGACCGACGGACGTCCGATGCCGAGGTGATCAAAGAACGCAGAGGGCATAGGGGCAGCATCTCCTCTCAACTAAGAACCTTCACTTCTTCCTGCCGTTGACCGCTGTGGCCTGGGCGGCAGCCCAGAGCCCCACTTTCCGAGGTATCAGCACGATGGGGGCGAAGGCCCCACAGGATGCAGACCTTTGCATAAGGCTGCATCCCCTCAAAGAGCGTAATTCGTCAGAAGGGGCTAAAAACGCGATGCTAGCCCCTCGTACGGCGGACGTCAAAGATTGGGTCGATCTTGAAAAGTCCGGTAAACAGCGATTTTTTACGCTTTTTCTGGCCGGGGAGTTGTGTGCGACCCGGGGGGCGTGAAAGAGGGCTGCCAAATCAGCGTAAGCCCCCTGAAGAAGGGAAGGAGATGCTGAACAGGCGACCTATGGCGAAGGCTAGGGCGCGAAGAACCCGCGACGTGGAAACAAATACCTCGTGAGGCGGGTGTCAAACATTGGGTGGTCGGCGTTAACCCCCCGGGCTCAACTGTTCTTGCGCTGAACCCCCATCTGCCATCACTCAACCGTATGGCCAAACGAGATGGTGATAGATCTCTCGCCGTTTGCCCAGTTCGCCTGGCTTTCGCGACCCGCACTTCGCGTGCATCGGTAACGACACGAATAACCGGACGACGATCCCGATAGGGACCGTTCGTCTTCCGAGGAGTTCACCGAGATGACCGCGCATTCCAGGAACGCCGAGATTGAGGATCTTTCGGCCGACTGCCGTTGGCTCGCTTGGGGTTTGAAGTTCGGCAATCAGGCACGACGGAGTGGCCGGCGTGCCCTCCTTGCGGCCTGCCTCATGGCGGGAAGGGTCACGGCAGCCGGGGAGCCTGTCGTGATGGAGGAGATTTCCGTGCCGGCGCCCACGATCGGCGGTGCGGTTGAATCTCCCGATGGCGGCTACGAGTCGGTGCTCGTGGACGATGGCAATGGTGAGGAGGCTGCCGCGATTCCTGCTCCATCGCAGGATGTCCCTCCCGATCAGGGGCATGGCGGGACGTTTGACTGGTTGTATTCGTGCGTTGTTGAACCCAGCACGACCGACAGCGCTACGGCTGTGCCCGAATCACTTGCGTGGGATTCAATCGCCGTTTCTCAAACGGCAGGCGGCTACGGGTCTGGCATGTTGTGCGGACGACACGGCGATCACGTGTGCCGTGATGACTATGATGACTTCTGTGAGCCCGGTGGCGATTGCCATGGAGGATGCCCACCAGGATCACGATGGGCGATTCAGGCTGAAGCGCTCGTTCTGTGGCGAAACAACTTCGAGGGCCAACCGCTCCTCTTGAGCAACAACGGCGCGGTCGCTCTCGATGCTGGCGACGTTCAGACCGCTGCGGCAGCAGGGCCGCGAATTGGTGTACTCCACAATATCGGCTGCGGCCGGGCTATCGAAGGTAACTACTTCAACGTCGGTGGCATCCAGGGGAGCACCAGCACAGACGGGGTTGGCGCACCGTACTCAATAAGTGGCTTGACACCCCTGCCATTCGTCGAGATCGAAGAGGCCGAGTACACGACCCGTGGCCAGATCAAGAGTGCGGAGCTGAACTACCGCTGGTGCCAAGGCAGGCGGATCATCTGGATGGCGGGCTTTCGCTGGGTCGAATGGAATGAAACCGCCACGATCGACATGCAGGGATCCAGCGGCGCGGATAGCCCAAACAACCTCCAGGCCAACGTCGGCAATGACCTTTACGGTGGACAGTTCGGCTGCCGACTGAAGTTTTGGGATCTCGGCAAGTGGCAAGTCGGGGCGGTCGGCAAAGCCGGCGTGTTCGGCAATACAGCCTACCAGCGGTCTACGGCCGTTGTTGACGGGGATCAGTTCGGGCCGATTGGCGCCAACGACGACACCGTTGCCTTCTTTGGCGAGGTGGGGATTAACTCGACGCTCTGGTTGAACCGCTGGCTGGCCTGGCGGGCCGGCTACAACTTCTTCTGGCTTCAGGGTGTTGCCACGGCCGCACAGCAGTTTCCGCTGACCAACGGTGAGTTCAATACCACGACCATCGTCGTGAACGACGCGGTGTTTCTGCAAGGCTTTTCGACGGGTCTTGAGGCGCGGTGGTAAGCGGCAGGCACGTAGCCGCAGGTTGGTAACCTGCGGAGAAGGACGGTCGGCTGAAGTAGGCACAGGTTGAAAACCTGTGCCTACGAAGAGGCAGCGCTACGGGGAGTGGGTGCTACTGGGCCGGGATGGCGGCGAAGGCTTCGAGGGCTTCGCCGGTGTGGCTGCGGAGGAGGGCGTCGGCGGCAGTCGGTTGCTTCGGCTGCTTCTTCCACCGCTTGGCGTGGATCACGATGTCTTCCGGCGGTCCCTCCGCCACGACGAGCCCGCCGCCCGCGCCCGCCTCCGGGCCCAGGTCGAGCACCCAGTCGGCCGCCGAGATCACCTCGAGGTTGTGCTCCACCACCAGCACCGTGTTGCCGGCGTCCACCAGTCGCTCCAGCACGTGCAGGAGCTTCTCGATGTCGGCGAAGTGCAGGCCCGTCGTCGGCTCGTCCAAGATATAGAGAGTGCTTCCCGTGCCCGGCTTCGCCAGTTCGCGTGAGAGCTTCACGCGCTGGGCTTCGCCACCCGAGAGCTGCGGCGCCGGCTGGCCGAGCGTGATGTAGCCGAGGCCCACGTCCACGAGCGTGCCGAGGATCCGCGAAATGTGCGGCACCGTCTCGAAGAACGCCGCGGCGTCGGCCACGCTCATCTCCAGCACGTCGGCGATGTTCTTGCCATGCCACTTGGCATGCAGCGTTTCGGCTGAGTAGCGCCGGCCGCGGCAGTGCTCGCACTCCACCCACACGTCGGGCAGAAAGTGCATCTCCACGCGACGCTGCCCAAGCCCCTCGCAGGCCTCGCAGCGGCCCCCCGCCACATTGAAGGAGAACGTCCGCTGCGTGAAGCCGCGGGTTCGCGATTCCGGCACCTTCGCGAAGAGCTGCCGAATGTGGTCGAACACGCCCGTGTAGGTGGCCGGCGTCGAGCCCGGCGTCGAGCCGATCGCCTCCTGATCCACGAGGATCACCTTGTCGATCTGGTCGAGGCCCTTGATGGCGTCGAACTGCCCCGGCTGCTCGCGGGCCGCATGCAGCCGCCGGGCGAGCGCTCGCCAGAGCACCTCCAGCACGAGTGATGTTTTTCCACTGCCGCTCGGGCCGGTCACCGCCGCAAGCACGCCCAGCGGAAACCGGACGTCGATCCCCTTGAGAGTGCGGTGACGGACACCTCGGAGGTCGAGCCAGCCGCTCGGCTCGCGACGGCCGTGCTCGGCCTTCCGCGCCAGCACCGCGTCGCAGGCCCGCCGCTTCGTGAGATACGGCCCCGTCACGCTTTCCTTGATGCCCGGCAGTTTCGCGGGAGCGGCGTGGGCCACGATCCGGCCGCCTTCACGGCCACTACCAGGACCAAAGTCGAGCGCATGGTCGGCCGTCGCCACCACGTCGCGGTCGTGCTCCACCACCACCACCGTGTTGCCCAGGTCGCGGAGTTTGCCGAGCGCCGTGATCAAGCGGTGCGTGTCGCGAGGATGGAGGCCGATCGTGGGCTCGTCGAGCACGTAGAGCACGCCCGTGAGGCCGCTGCCCACCTGGGCCGCGAGTCGGATCCGCTGGAGTTCGCCGCCGGAAAGGCTGCCGGCCGGCCGCGCCATGTCGAGATAGTCGAGGCCCACGTCCACGAGAAACGACACGCGGGCATTGAGTTCGCGGAGCAGGTCACCGGCGATCTTTCGGTCGGCGGCGTCGAGCGTCACCGCGGCCAGTTCCTGCTGGAGCCGACCAAGCGGCATCCGGCCCCAGACGTCGAGCGTGCGTCCCCAGAGCGAGACGGCGCTGGCGACATCGGCCAACCGGCTGCCGCCGCACTCGCTGCACGGCACCTCGTCCATCACCGCATCGACCTTGCTGCGAAGAGCCGCCACGAGCCGGGCGGCCTCCTCGCAGGCGTTTTCGAGGCCTTTGAACTGGTAGGAGAACCAGGGAATGGAGGTGGGAGCCCGCGCGGCGGCGCGGGGCGGGCTGGCAGACAAGGCTGTGGTGAGGGATGACGCCGAACCCCTCGCTGGCGCTCGGGGCTTTTTGGCGGAGGAGGTAGTGGTAGAGGCGGTGGGCAGCGGGACGTCGATCCATTTTTCGCCGGTGCCCTCGAAGAGCACCCGCTGCTGGATGCCGGAGAGATCGCCCAGCGGCACGTCGAGGGGCAGGCCCGTCGCGGCACCGAGGGCTTCGAGCATCGCCAGCCCGATGCGTTTGCCTGTGGGGCCGTCGAGCAGGGGCCAGAGTTCGAGGGCACCCTCCCGGAGCGTGAGCGTGGGATCGCGGACGAGCGCCGAGCGGTCGATACCGGTCCGCGTGCCGAGGCCGTCGCAGCTCGGGCACCATCCGATCGGACTATTAAAGGAGAACTGCCGCGGCTCCAGCGGCTTGAAGCCGCGGCCGCAGTCGGGGCAGGCGAGCCGGCGGCTGAGCACCTCGACCGGCCAGTCGGGCTCGTCGAGCGGCTTCCCGTCGTGGCCGTCGATCGCGCGGGCCACGAGCAACGTGCCGCCTCCCGCATCAAACGCCGCCTCCACGCTCTGGGCCAGTCGGCTGCGGCTCGCCGGGTCGGCCGTGACGCGGTCGATCACGATCTCCAGCCGGCTTTTCCGCTTGCGGTCGAGCGCAGGCTTTTCATCCAGCCGCACGGTGCGGCCATCAATGCGAATGCGCACGTGCCCCGCCGCCTGGAGCGACGCAAACAGCGACTCCGGCGACTGCCCTACCTTGAGCTCGATCGGCGCGAGGATCAGCAGCTTCGTGCCGTCCGGCTGCGAGAGGATCTTCTCGACCGTCTGATCGACGCTCTGGGCCCCGACGGCCGTGCCGCAATCCGGGCAGTGCATCCGGCCAAGCCGCGCCGCCAACACGCGAAAGTGGTCGTACATCTCGGTGAGCGTGCCGACCGTCGATCGTGGCGTGCTGCCCGTGCTCCGCTGCTCGATCGCCACCGCCGGCGACAGTCCCTCGATCTTCTCGAAGAGCGGCTTCGGCACCTGGCCGACGAACTGCCGGGCATAAGGCGAAAGACTCTCGACGTATCGCCGCTGCCCCTCGGCGTAGAGCGTGTCGAAGGCGAGTGACGTCTTGCCGCTGCCGCTCGGGCCGCAGCAGACCGTGAGCTGCCCGCGGGGAATGTCGGCATCGACCTGCTTGAGGTTGTGGAGGGCGGCACCGCGGACCGTGATCGACGGCGGGCCCGGATCGCGAGACGTCTTCTGGACGGTGTCGAGCATCGCCGCCACCGCGGCCGCCGGGTCTTCCACCTTCTTCCGACGGACGGCCGCCTTTCGTGCCGGCTTCGATGCTTTGGTCGCCGCCGCCAGGATCGGCACGAGGGCCTGCCCCGTGTGGGACCCCTTGGCCTTCGCGATTTTCTCGGGCGGGCCCTCCGCCACGATCCGGCCACCACCGCCGCCGCCTTCAGGCCCGAGGTCGATCACCCAGTCGGACCGCTTCACCACGTCGAGATTGTGCTCCACCACGAGCACGGTGTTGCCCGCCTCCACGAGCCGCTCGAGCACGGTGAGCAGCTGACGGACGTCCGCCATGTGGAGGCCCGTCGTCGGCTCGTCGAGCACGTAGAGCGTTTTCCCTGTCGAGCGTTTTGCCAACTCACGCGACAGCTTCACCCGCTGGGCCTCGCCGCCCGAGAGCGTGGGCGACGGCTGACCGAGGTGCAGATAGTCGAGCCCCACGTCGCAGAGCGTCTGGAGTTTCCTGGCGATGTCGGGGGCGTCTTGAAAGAGTTCCAGCGCCTCGCCGACCTCCATGTTCAGAAGATCCGCGACGCTCTTGCCCTTCCAGCGGACTTCCAGCGTGTCTTTCGCAAACCGTGCCCCGCCGCAGACGTCGCACGTCACCCACACGTCCGCCAGAAAATCCATGTCGAGGCGGACCGAGCCGTTGCCCTCGCAGGATTCGCAGCGGCCGCCCGACACGTTGAAACTGAACCGCCCAGCCTTCCAGCCCCGCTTCTTGGCTTCGGGGAGCATCGTGAAGAGGTTGCGGATGTCGTCCCAGACCTTCACGTAGGTCGCCGGATTGCTCCGCGGCGTGCGGCCGATCGGCGACTGGTCGATCACGATCACCTTGTCGAGCGCGTCGGCGCCCTTGATCGCGTCGAAGTCGCCGGGCGTCGCCACCTCGCTGCCGAGGAGCCGACGCAGTTCCGGCTCCAGCACGTCGCCGACGAGCGAACTCTTGCCACTTCCCGACACGCCGGTCACGCAGACCAAGAGCCCCAGCGGGATGTCGACGTCGATGCCCTTCAAGTTGTTGTGCCGCACGCCTTCGAGCCGCAGCGTCTTATCACCGGGCTTGCGCCGCTCGGCCGGCAGGTGGATCGCATCGCGGCCGGAGAGAAAGGCCCCGGTCACGCTCCGCTCGCTCTTCGCGATGTCGTCGGGCGTGCCCGCCGCCACCACCTCGCCGCCCCGCTTGCCTGGCCCCGGACCGAAGTCGACCACCCAGTCGGCGGCCCGGATCGTGTCTTCGTCGTGCTCGACCACGACGACCGTGTTACCCTTGTCGCGCAGGGCTTCCAGCGCGCCCAGCAACTTCACGTTGTCGCGGGGATGCAGGCCGATCGACGGCTCATCGAGCACGTAGAGCACGCCCGAGAGCCCTGAGCCGATCTGGGCCGCGAGCCGGATCCGCTGGCTCTCGCCGCCCGAGAGTGTGGGGGCCTTGCGGTCGAGGGCGAGGTAGCCGAGGCCGACTTGATCAAGAAACGAGAGCCGGCCCGAGATCTCCTTCATCAGTTCGACGGCGATCAGCTTCTGCGTGGCGTCGAGGACGAGCGCCGTGAGAAACTCGCGGGCGTCGGCAATCGGTAGGGCACACAGCGCATCGAGCGAGAGCTGGGCCGGATGGCCGGCGGAATCCTTCTTTGCCGCGGCGAGCCACGCCTTCGACGCCGTCGTGATTCGCACGGCCCGCGCCTGGGAAGAAAGCCGCCTGCCCTGGCAGTCGTGGCACGGGGTGACGCTCATCAGCTTCTCGAGCATCCGGCGGATGATCCCGCTCTTGGCAGTCCGCCAGCGGTTGGCAAGCAGGCCGCAGAGCCCCTCGAACTTCGTCTTCGCCCCGCGTTCCGCCCGCCCGCGCTTCCACGAGAGCTTGATTTCTTCGAGACCCGTCCCGCTCAGCCAGAGTTTTTTCTGGGCGGCGGTGAGGTCCTTCCACGGCGTGTCGAGGAGCGTGCCAGGGTCGAGCTTTTTCTTCGCCTCCACGTGGGCCGCCACGCCGGTTAAAAGCCGCCGCAGCCACCGCGGCATGTCGCGGAACGTGCCGAGTACACCGATCGCCCCCTTGCGGAGCGTTTTGTCGGGTTCGGTGACGAGCTTGGCGGGGTCAATGCCGTAGATATCGCCGAGGCCCTCGCAGGTCGGGCAGGCGCCCTGCGGGCTGTTGAAGCTGAAGAGCTGCGGCTCGGGTGTCGAATAGCTCACGCCGCAGGCGGTGCAGGCGTAGTTGCTCGAGAGCACGAGGTCGGAAAAAGGTGCCAGCCACCTTTTCTGCGAAGCACCTCTGCCGGCTTTGCCGGCCGAGGCCGTGCCCC
>Ga0315904_10005634_pt1 | contig 17341 bp, 12 predicted proteins | sample LakEriMetagenome_6_FD_203529 | JGI IMG/M metagenome (GOLD analysis project Ga0315904, IMG submission 203529) | Freshwater fungal communities from buoy surface, Lake Erie, Ohio, United States - Buoy 12 MA120 | ecosystem: Environmental > Aquatic > Freshwater > Lake | place: USA: Lake Erie, Ohio...
CCAAGGCGGCGCTCGACATGGCCGCAAACAAGACGGACGCCAATGATGCTGATGGTTTGGCGCATCTGGCCGAAGTCGGCTTTTACCGGGAGGTTCGCGTCAAAGGCTTCGACAGCATGCTCATGCGTACGCTGATCTCGGGTCGGCGTCAGCTGATGAAGATGCGGGTGCAAATGTCGAACCAGAGGTGTTCGGGGATCCGGTGGTGGCAACGGCCCTGCTCGATCGCCTGCTGCACCATGCCATCGTCATCCAGATCGAGGGCGCAAGTTACCGCTTGCGCGCCCACTCCGACCTCGTGCCCGAGCACACCAGAGCGATCTCCGCCATCACCCCGCCGCCACCGCCAAAAAGACGCGGGTGGCCACCGAAGGAGCGCACCCACGATCACTGGAACGGCTGATCACCGAAAACCCAAACTGGGGAATTTTAACCCGGCACTTCTGGGGAAATTTTAGTCAGCGTTGACAAGGCCGACCGCGGGCGCTTTGCAACGCGCTTCCGCCTGGCCATCGAGCCCCGCTGACGGATCAACTCAGCCGCTTGTGGACTCCAAAGGCGAGCGAAACGATCAGCCACCTCCAAATAAAAATTTCGAATAGACTTAAAATTACGAGAAACGCTATACTACGCCTTAATCGTATCTGAGACAAAGCTTAAATCTCCGAATCCTTTCGGAAAATTAAGCTTAAGGGCATAGCAAGTGGTACTTCAATCTTTGAAATGTATAGACGGTGATTATATAAAATACTGACTTCTTAATTGCTTTCTCTCTTTTAAGAAACATTCTTCTTACTCGAGGTCCCGTTGCGCGGTTTACGCGCCGGCCGCTCGTGAAAGTCGGGCGCGGGCTTCGCGCTCACCGATCAGGGGAAGTAGTTCGCCCATGTCGGGGCCGTGATCCATCCCGGTGAGCGCCTGGCGCAGCGGCAAGAACAGCGCCCGGCCCTTGCGGCCTGTGCTCTCCTTGAGAACCGTCGTGAGCGCACTCCAAGGATCGGCACTCCATTGCAACGCCGCGGCGGCCTCGGCGAGGTAGGCGCGGTCTTCCGCCGTGAAGTCGGGCTGGGCAATCGGCCCGGTCACCAGGCGCCACCACTCACCCGCCTCGGCGACGTGAGCAAGGTTCGGGCGGATCGCGTGCCAACCGGCCTCGTCCATCCCTGACGGTAGGCGATCTTGCACCGATGCGAAGGACAGTTGGTGGACAATCGCGGCGTTGAGGCGCTCGAGATCCTCCTCGTCAAACTTCGCCGGTGCGCGGCCAAAGGTCGACAGATCGAAGCCTTCGACCAGCGCTGCACGGTCGGCGATGGGTTCGACCGGTTGTGACGTCCCGAGCCGCGCCAGCAGCGCAATGATCGCCTCGGGCTCCATGCAGCGCTCCCGGAAAGCATCGCAGCCGAGCGAGCCGAGACGCTTGGAAAGCTTGCCCTCGCGCCCCACCAGCAGCGCTTCATGCGCGAAGGCGGGAAGCATTTGTGCTGCACTTCCTGCCGCAACAAAACTTGCAGCATAAAGTGCGGTAAAGATTTGAATCTGAACAGCTGTATTCGAAACGTGGTCTTCGCCACGGAGCACTTGGGTGACGCCCATGTCGATATCATCGACCGCGCTCGGCATCATGTAGAGCCACGAACCATCAGCGCGGCGAATGACCGGATCGGAAAGCTGTGCGGCATCGAATTTCTGCGTACCGCGTATGCCGTCGTCCCAAATGATCGGTTCTGCGTGATCGAGCAGGAAACGCCAGTGCGGGGCGATGCCTTCGGCTTCCTTCGCCTCGCGCTCGGCCACGGTCAGCCCGAGCGAGGCGCGATCGTAGATGGGCGGCAGCCCGCGCCCCAATGCAATCTTGCGCCTGACCTCGAGTTCCTGCGCGGTCTCGTAGCAGGGGTAGATCCGGCCGGCTTCCAGCATGGCATCGAACGCGGCCCTGTAGCGATCCAAGCGGGCCGACTGGCGCTCCTCGCGGTCCCAGTCGAGACCGAGCCATGTCAGGTCGGCGCGGATCGCATCGACATAGTCTTCGCGGCTGCGCTCCGCGTCGGTGTCATCGATCCGCAGGATGAAACTGCCGCCATTCTTCCTCGCGAGCATCCAGTTGTGGAGCGCGGTGCGGATATTGCCGACATGCAGCAGGCCGGTCGGCGACGGGGCGAAGCGAGTGATGGTGCTCATGCCGGCGAGCGGTAGAGGCCTCGGCGCCCACTCGCAAGCAGGCTCATACCGCGCGCATCTCGGCCGCCACCAGTGCGAGCGCGCCGTCCCACAACCGGTGCATCCGTTCGGGACGAACGAAGCCGGCCAGCGCGCCTTCAAAGCCGGCGCGGTCGCGGTGGGCGGCGGCATCGATGAAGGCGCCGATTGTCGCCTCGTCATGGCTCATCCGGCGGCAGCAAAAACGCCAGACGGCGATGTTTTCGGGCCAGCTGGCCGCGATCGCATGCGAGAGGATCAGCGCCTTGGCCGCGACCTCGACTCCGCCCGGCCGCTGCGCCAGCTGAGGCACAGGGTCACGCCCTACCCGCTCATGCAAGGCGATCAGCCGCAGGGCATGGATGAAGCGCCCAGCGATCGGACCAAGCGCCTCTATGCGCGGCGGCACCGCGAGCGCGGTGATGACATCCTGCGCGGTGGTCGAAGGAGAGTGGTGCTGGGACATGAAAACTCGCATGTTATGGGTGCCGGAGAGACTCTCCTTGGCTACAATTAATGCGAGTGCTTTGCAATATCATTTATTCGGTGAGTCGATCACGAAAAGCCCCGCCGGGGTGCGAACTCCGGCGGGGCTTTCTATGGTCCGCTTTGGCGCGAAGCCAGGCATGGATTACTCCTCGCCGGCGTCCTCGATGTCTGCTGCGGGGGCCGCAGCAGACATTGCCGCCATTGCCGCCTTCATCGCCTCTTCCGAGCCGATCGCGTCAGCGGCCGGTTCGAAATCGCGCTGGCCGGTGGCGACAAGCGCGTCCTGCTGCTTCTTCCAAGCGGCCTTGAGCGCTGCATCGCGGCTGTTGGCAGTGACGCGCAGACGGTTCATGCCCGCACCGGTACCGGCGGGGATGAGACGGCCGACGATCACGTTTTCCTTCAGACCGATCAGCGTGTCCTTCTTTCCTTCGACCGCCGCCTGCGTCAGCACGCGCGTGGTTTCCTGGAACGAGGCTGCCGAGATGAAGCTGCGTGTTTGCAGCGACGCCTTGGTGATGCCGAGCAGCACCGGCTTGCCTTCCGCGGGTTGCTTGCCCTTGGCCAGCTTGCCGTTGATCTCGAGCATTTCCGCCAGATCGACCTGCTCGCCCGGCAGCAGGGTGGTGTCCCCGCCGTCGGTGATCTCGACCTTCTGCAGCATCTGGCGAACGATCACCTCGATATGCTTGTCGTTGATCTTCACGCCCTGCAAGCGATAGACTTCCTGGATCTCGTTGACGAGATACTCGGCCAGCGCTTCGACGCCCATCACCTCGAGGATGTCGTGCGGGTTGGGCGAGCCGGAAATCAGGGTGTCACCCTTCTTCACGTAGTCGCCTTCCTGCACGTCGATCACCTTGGTCTTGGGGATCAGGTACTCGACGGCTTCACCCTCCTCGGGTATAATCGCGATCTTGCGCTTAGCCTTGTATTCGCGGACGAACTCGATCCGGCCGGAAATCTTTGCGATGATCGCATTGTCCTTCGGCAGACGCGCCTCGAACAATTCGGCCACACGCGGCAGACCGCCGGTGATGTCGCGGGTCTTGGCGGCTTCGCGGCTCGCGCGGGCGAGAATGTCGCCCGCATCAACCGTCTGGCCATCCTCGACCGACAAGGTGGTGCCCGGAGCAAGCATGTAACGGGCCGCTTCGGTTTCCCCGCTGCCCTCGGCCAGAAGGGTCATGCGCGGACGCAAGTCTTCCTTCTTCTTGCGGCCGGTGGCGCGGTTCTCGGTCACCACACGCTGTGCGATGCCGGTGGCATCATCCATCTGCTCTTCGAGCGTGATGCCCTCGATCAGATCCTGATACTTCACCACACCCGATTGTTCGGTGATGATCGGCAGAGTGAACGGATCCCACTCGGCCAGACGATCGCCGATCTTGACGTGATCGCCGTCCTTGAACTTGATCACCGTCCCATAAGGCACCTTGTGCATTTCGCGCTCGCGCCCTTCGGCATCGATCACGGCGATTTCGCCGCTGCGCGACAGGCTCAGGATGCGGCCCATCTTGTCCGAAATGGTCTGCATCTCGCGATACTCGACGCGGCCTTCCGAAATCGCCTCGAGATGCGAAGTTTCGTTGAGCTGCGCCGCGCCGCCGATGTGGAAGGTCCGCATCGTCAGCTGGGTACCGGGCTCGCCGATCGACTGCGCCGCGATGACGCCCACGGCCTCGCCGATGTTAACCGGAGTCCCGCGCGCCAGATCACGGCCATAGCAGGTGCCGCACACGCCCTGTTCGGCTTCGCAGATCAGCGGCGAGCGGATCCGGGCCGATTGCACCTCGGCCGCCTCGATCGCCTTGACCATTGCTTCGTCGAGCAGCGTGCCCGCCGGAACGATGACTTCGCCGGTCGCCGCGTTGAGGATGTCCTCGGCCACGGTGCGGCCCAGAATACGCTCGCCGAGCGAGGCAATAACCGAACCGCCCTGCACGATGGCACGCATTTCGAGCGCGTTCTGGGTGCCGCAATCTTCCTCGACGATGACGCAATCCTGCGACACGTCGACCAGACGGCGGGTGAGGTAACCCGAGTTCGCGGTCTTCAGCGCGGTATCCGCGAGGCCCTTGCGGGCGCCGTGGGTCGAGTTGAAGTATTCAAGAACGGTCAGACCTTCCTTGAAGTTCGAGATGATCGGGGTCTCGATGATCTCGCCCGAAGGCTTGGCCATCAGCCCGCGCATCCCGGCGAGCTGCTTCATCTGCGCCGGGCTACCACGTGCGCCCGAGTGGCTCATCATGTAGATCGAGTTGATCTGGGCTTCCTTGCCCGTTTCCGGATCGATCGGGGTCGCCTTGATCTCGGCCATCATCGCGTCGGCGACCATGTCACCGCACTTCGACCAGGCGTCGATCACCTTGTTGTACTTTTCCTGCTGCGTGATCAGACCGTCCTGATACTGCTGCTCGTAGCCGGCGACGAGATCCTTGGTCTCTTCGACCAGCTTCTCCTTGGCATCGGGGATGATCATGTCATCCTTGCCGAAGCTGATGCCCGCCTTGAACGCGTGGCGGAAGCCCAGCGCCATGATGGCGTCGGCGAACAGCACCGTGTCCTTCTGGCCGGTGTGACGATAGACCTGATCGATCACGTCGCCGATTTCACGCTTGGTGAGCAGGCGGTTGATGATGTCGAACGGAACCTTGTGGTTCTTGGGCAGGCATTCGCCGATCAGCATCCGGCCCGGGGTGGTTTCGAAGCGCTTCATCGACACCTTGCCGCTTTCATCGGCCTGCGGAACGCGGGCGAGAATGCGGGTGTGGAGCGTGACCGCCTTGACCTCGAGCGCTTGGTGTACTTCGGCCATGTCGGAGAAGCGCGGCAGGCGCTCGACCTTGGTGCCATCGGCATTGTCGAGGAACTCGGGGGTCTTTTCTTGCCGCTCCATCGAGAGGTAGTAGATCCCCAGCACCATGTCCTGCGAAGGCACGATGATCGGCTTGCCGTTGGCGGGCGAGAGGATGTTGTTGGTCGACATCATCAGCACGCGCGCTTCAAGCTGGGCTTCCAGCGACAGCGGCACGTGGACCGCCATCTGGTCACCGTCGAAGTCGGCGTTGAAGGCCGAGCAGACCAGCGGGTGCAGCTGGATCGCCTTGCCTTCGATCAGCACGGGCTCGAACGCCTGGATGCCCAAGCGGTGCAGCGTCGGCGCGCGGTTAAGCAGCACCGGGTGTTCGCGGATCACCTCGTCGAGGATGTCCCAGACTTCCTTGCGCTCCTTCTCGACCCACTTCTTGGCCTGCTTCAGGGTCATCGAGAGACCCTTGGCATCCAGGCGCGCGTAGATGAACGGCTTGAACAACTCGAGCGCCATCTTCTTGGGCAGGCCGCACTGGTGCAGCTTGAGTTCGGGACCGGTCACGATCACCGAACGGCCCGAATAGTCGACGCGCTTGCCGAGCAGGTTCTGACGGAAGCGGCCCTGCTTGCCCTTGAGCATGTCGGACAGCGACTTCAGCGGACGCTTGTTGGCGCCGGTGATCACACGGCCGCGGCGGCCATTGTCGAACAGCGCGTCAACGGCTTCCTGCAGCATGCGCTTTTCGTTGCGCACGATAATGTCAGGCGCGCGCAGCTCGATCAGGCGCTTGAGGCGGTTGTTGCGGTTGATCACGCGGCGATAGAGATCGTTGAGATCCGAGGTCGCGAAGCGGCCGCCATCGAGCGGCACCAGCGGGCGCAGTTCGGGCGGAATCACCGGGATGACTTCGAGGATCATCCATTCCGGGCGGTTGCCCGAATCGATGAAGCTTTCGACGACCTTGAGTCGCTTGATGATCTTCTTGGGCTTGAGCGCCGACTTGGTCGTCGCGAGCTCGTCCATCAGCGCTTCACGCTCGGCTTCGAGATCGAGTTCGGCGAGCATGACCTGCACCGCTTCAGCGCCGATATTGGCGGTGAAGGCGTCCTCGCCATATTCGTCCTGCGCTTCGAGCAGCTCGTCCTCGGTCAGCAGCTGGTACTTCTCGAGCGGGGTCAGGCCCGGCTCGATCACGACGTAGCTTTCGAAGTAGAGGATGCGCTCGAGCTGCTTCAGCTGCATGTCAAGTAGCAGGCCGATGCGCGAGGGCAGCGACTTCAGGAACCAGATGTGCGCGACGGGCGCTGCCAGTTCGATGTGGCCCATGCGCTCGCGGCGTACCTTGGTGACGGTGACTTCGACGCCGCACTTTTCGCAGACGACGCCCTTGTACTTCATACGCTTGTACTTGCCGCAGAGGCACTCGTAGTCCTTCACGGGGCCGAAGATGCGCGCGCAGAACAACCCGTCACGCTCGGGCTTGAAGGTGCGGTAGTTGATGGTCTCGGGCTTCTTGATCTCGCCATAGGACCACGAGCGGATGCGCTCGGGCGAGGCGATGCCGATCTGGATCTGGTCGAAGGTTTCGGGCTTCGCCAGCTGGTTGGTGAATTTGCTGAGTTCGTTCATGACTTGGTTCCCTTAGGGGGATGAAACTCGAAGGCGGAGTGAGTGGGGGCCAGAGCGCGATCGTCTGGCTCCGCGCCCCTATTCCGCTGCAATCGCGCTGTAATCGGTCTGGTCGGCGTCGTCCTCGTCAAGGATCGACTTGAGTTCGACGTTCAGACCAAGCGAGCGCATTTCCTTGACGAGCACGTTGAAGCTCTCGGGAATGCCGGCCTCGAAGGTGTCGTCACCCTTGACGATCGCTTCGTAAACCTTGGTGCGGCCGACCACGTCGTCGGACTTCACCGTAAGCATTTCCTGCAAGGTGTAAGCGGCGCCGTAGGCCTGCAGCGCCCAGACTTCCATTTCGCCGAAGCGCTGGCCGCCGAACTGCGCCTTACCGCCCAGCGGCTGCTGGGTTACGAGGCTGTACGGACCGATCGAACGCGCGTGGATCTTGTCGTCGACCAAGTGGTGCAGCTTAAGCATGTAAATGATGCCGACGGTGACCTTGCGGTCAAACGCTTCGCCGGTGCGGCCGTCATAGAGCGTGGACTGACCCGAAGAGTCGATCCCGGCCTTGATCAGCATTTCCGACACGTCAGGCTCGCGCGCCCCGTCGAACACCGGGGTGCCCATCGGCACACCAGCCGAAAGGTTGCCCGCCAGTTCGACGATATCGGCCGTGGTGCGGCTGTTGAGATCCTCGAAATACTGGTCGCCGTAGATGTCCTTGAGACGATCAACCACGGCGGCGGGGGGGGTGATGCCGGCGAAATCTTCGGCCGCGTTGGGGTGCTGGGTGCGCCAGTCATCCAGCTTGGCCTTGATCTCGTGGCCCAGCGCACGGGCCGCAAAGCCGAGGTGCGTTTCGAAGATCTGCCCGACGTTCATGCGCGAAGGCACGCCCAGCGGGTTAAGCACGAGGTCGACCGGAGTCCCGTCTTCGAGGAACGGCATGTCCTCAGCCGGCAGGATGCGACTGATCACGCCCTTGTTCCCGTGGCGACCGGCCATCTTGTCGCCCGGCTGCAGCTTGCGCTTGACCGCTACGAACACCTTGACCATCTTGAGCACGCCCGGAGCGAGTTCATCGCCGCGTTCGAGCTTTTCCTTGCGGTCGTGGAACTTGGCATCGATCACCGCGACGGCTTCGTCGTACTGCGTCTTCACAGCTTCGATCTGCGCCTGACGGCTGTCATCCGCGACCGCGAACTTGAACCATTCGAAGCGTTCGAGTTCGTCAAGCATCTCACCGGTGATTTCCGCGCCCTTCTTCGCACCCTTGGGAGCAGCCGAAGCGGTCTGCCCGATCAGCATGTCACGCAGGCGGTTGTAGGTCGCACGGTTGAGGATGTTGCGTTCGTCCGCCGCGTCCTTGCGCAGGCGCTCGATTTCCTCGTTCTGGATCGCGCGGGTACGGTCATCGATCTCGATCCCGTGGCGGTTGAACACCCGGACCTCGACGATCGTGCCCGCAACGCCCGGCGGCAGCCGCAGCGAGGTGTCACGCACATCGCTCGCCTTTTCGCCGAAGATCGCGCGCAGTAGCTTTTCTTCCGGGGTCATCGGGGATTCGCCCTTGGGCGTGATCTTGCCGACCAGAATGTCACCGGGGTGCACTTCAGCGCCGATATAGACTATGCCCGCCTCGTCGAGGTTGCGCAGGGCTTCCTCGCCGACGTTGGGAATGTCACGGGTGATGTCTTCCGGCCCAAGCTTGGTGTCGCGCGCCATGACTTCGAACTCCTCGATGTGGATCGAGGTGAAGACGTCGTCCTTAACGATGCGTTCGCTGATCAGGATCGAGTCTTCGTAGTTATAGCCATTCCACGGCATGAACGCGACGAGGCTGTTCTTGCCGAGCGCCAGCTCGCCCAGATCGGTCGAGGGACCATCGGCGATGATGTCGCCCTGTTCGATCACATCGCCCACCTTCACCAGCGGACGCTGGTTGATGCAGGTGTTCTGGTTCGAACGCTGGAACTTCTGCAGCGTGTAGATGTCGACGCCCGACTGGCCGGGTTCGACATCACCGATCGCGCGGATCACGATGCGGGTGGCGTCGACCTGGTCGACGATCCCGCCGCGCTTGGCCGCAATCGCCGCGCCGCTGTCACGCGCCACGGTTTCTTCCATGCCGGTGCCGACCCACGGAGCTTCGGCCTTCACAAGCGGCACCGCCTGGCGCTGCATGTTCGAGCCCATCAGCGCGCGGTTGGCGTCATCGTTTTCGAGGAACGGGATCAGCGAGGCAGCGACCGAAACCAGCTGCTTGGGGCTGACGTCCATCAGCGTGACGTGCTCGCGCATCGCCATCAGGTTGTCGCCATTGTGGCGTGCCGAGACCAGTTCTTCGACGAACGCGCCGTCTTCGTTGAGCTCAGCCGAAGCCTGCGCCACCGTATGCTTCTGCTCTTCCATTGCGGAGAGATAGATCACGTCGGCGCTCACCTTGCCGTCGATGACCTTGCGGTACGGGGTTTCGATGAATCCGTACTTGTTGACGCGGCTGAACGAGGCGAGGCTGTTGATCAGACCGATGTTCGGGCCTTCCGGCGTTTCGATCGGGCAGATGCGGCCATAGTGGGTCGGGTGAACGTCGCGGACTTCGAAGCCTGCACGCTCGCGGGTCAGACCGCCCGGTCCGAGCGCCGAAACGCGGCGCTTGTGGGTGACTTCCGACAGCGGGTTGGTCTGGTCCATGAACTGCGAGAGCTGCGAGGAACCGAAGAACTCGCGCACCGCAGCCACAGCGGGCTTGGCGTTGATGAGGTCGTTCGGCATCACCGTGCTCACGTCGACCGAGCTCATGCGCTCCTTCACCGCGCGCTCCATGCGCAGCAGGCCGACGCGGTACTGGTTTTCCAGCAGCTCGCCGACCGAACGCACGCGGCGGTTGCCGAGGTTGTCGATGTCGTCGACTTCGCCCTTGCCGTCCTTCAAGCCGACGAGTTCCTTGACCACGGCAAGGATGTCTTCCTTGCGCAGCGTGGTCACGGTGTCTTCGGCATCAAGGCCCAGACGCATATTGAGCTTCACCCGGCCGACGGCCGAGAGGTCATAGCGTTCAGCATCGAAAAACAGGCCTTCGAACAGGGCTTCGGCGGTTTCCTTCGTCGGCGGTTCGCCCGGGCGCATCACCTTGTAGATCGCCTCGAGGCCCTCGTCGCGGTTCTCGGCCTTGTCAGCCTTGAGCGTATTGCGGATCCACGGGCCGGTGTTGATCTCGTCGATGTCGAGCAGCGGCAGAATGTCGATCCCGGCCTTGTCGAGCGTCTCGATATGCTCGAGCGTCACTTCGTCACCGGCTTCGATGTAGATGCGCCCCGTGGCCTCGTCGATCATGTCACCCGCGGCATAGCGGCTGACGACTTCCTCGGTCGGGAGCAGCAGATCAACGAGGCCATCCTTGGCAGCCTTGTTGGCGGCGCGCGGCGAGATCTTCTGGCCGGCGGGGAAGATTTCCTCGCCGGTGGCCGCATCGATCAACGGGAAAGTCGGCTTGGACCCGCGCCACTGCTCAGGCACGAACGGGATCCTCCACCCATCCTTCGCGCGCTCCCAGGTCACGGTGTTGTAGAAATATTCGAGAATGCCCTCGGCATCGAGGCCGAGCGCATAAAGCAGCGCGGTGACCGGCAGCTTGCGCTTGCGGTCGATCCGGACGTTGACGATGTCCTTGGCGTCGAATTCGAAATCGAGCCACGAGCCGCGGTACGGGATCACGCGGGCAGCGAACAGCAGCTTGCCCGAGGAGTGAGTCTTGCCGCGATCGTGATCGAACAGCACGCCGGGCGAACGGTGCATCTGCGAGACGATGACGCGCTCGGTGCCGTTGATGATAAAGGTGCCGTTATCGGTCATGAGCGGCATGTCGCCCATGTAAACATCCTGCTCCTTGATATCGAGCACGGAGCGGGTTTCGGTTTCCTGATCCACCTCGAACACGATGAGGCGCAGCGTGACCTTCATCGGGGCGGCATAGGTGATGCCGCGCTGACGGCACTCGGTGGTGTCGTACTTGGGCTCTTCGAGTTCGTAATGCACGAAATCAAGCTCGGCGGTGCCGGCGAAATCGCGGATCGGGAACACCGAACGCAGGGTCTTCTCGAGGCCCGAGACATAGCCCGTGGTCTTGTCCGAACGCAGGAACTGCTCGTAGCTTTCGCGCTGAACCTCGATCAAGTTCGGCATCTGCACCACTTCGTGGATGTCGCCGAAGATTTTGCGGATGCGTTTCTTAGCGGTGCCCTGCGCCTTGCGGCTGCGGGTGACGGGCGGCTTCGCCTTGGTTGCCATGGAGGAGTGTGCCTCTTTGATTGGGCCACGCGGAGAAAGCCGCGCGGACGGGGAAACTCTGCATCGTGCCGCGCGAAAATCTGCCGTCCATCAACGCACAGAAGCCGCATAGCCAATCCCGCCTGTTTGGCAGGGGCTGGCAGCAGCAATCTGTTTGTGCGTCGCGAAACTGGCAGGCGTAGCTTCCATCCCGGACCGATCCACCGCGCATGAATCAGTCATTCTCGAAGCCATCGCGAGGAGCGCATGTAGGATTGCCCCTGCCCGGTGTCAATCACCGCCCCGCCCAGACCCGAGCGAAATCATCGAATTAGCGAAAAACGACATTAACAATATTGTTTTTCAATATTATTGATTGACGATAAGTCGCGCATCGGATTAGAAGATACTTATTGAATGACAATACGATTCATCAAGGAGATCAATATGAACCACGTCCTCAACCACTCGCTCGCCGCCATCGCGGCTTTCGTCATCGCCATAAGCTCGATCGGTGCAATCGTGACGGTGCCTCCGGCCCAGGCCGCAGTGCCGGTCACCTTCGAACTGCCCCCGGTCGCCTGACCGCAGGACCAAGGAGAAGCATCATGAGCCCCCGCAACGATCTGCTGTTGCTCTCCGGCAAGATCCTCACCCTGCTGATGCAGATCTTCATGGCGATCGGCGCGGCGGCGCTGGTTGTCACCCTGCCCTTCGTCACGCTGTTCAGCGGCGACCTGGCCAAAGGCCTTGCCGATGCCAGCGAGATCCCGATCCAGGACATTCCGACCCTCCCGCTTGCGGGCGTGCTGCTGATCGGCCTCGCGATCGTGTCCGCGCTGTTCCTGTTCTTCGGCCGCTTGCGGGCGATCATCAACACCGTCAGCGAAGGCGATCCCTTCGCCCCGGCCAATTCGGAGCGGCTCAGCCAGATGGCGTGGTTGCTGGTGGCCGTGCAGTTGCTGGTTCTGCCCGCCATTCCGCTCGCCATCCAGCTGGCGGAGTTTGCCAAGCAGTTCGGCGAGGACGCGAACATCGAGGTCAACAGCGGGTTCGATCTCAGCGGGATCCTGATGATTATCATCCTCTTCATCCTCGCCCGGGTGTTCCGCCACGGCGCCGCGATGCGCGAAGACCTGGAAGGAACCGTGTGATGCCCCCTATCAATGACGACCTCGCAGGAACCCGCATCATGGTCAGGCTCGATGACCTGCTCTACGCCCGCCGCATGACGCTTACCGAACTGGCCGAGCGTGTGGGCCTCACCCTCGCCAACCTGTCGATCCTCAAGACCGGCAAGGCCAAGGCGATCCGCTTCTCCACCCTCGCCGCGATCTGCCGCGAACTGGAGTGCCAGCCGGGCGATCTGCTTGCCTACGAAGGGGAGTGACGAGGGCGCGGCCCGCCTCAAATTGCTTGACTCTTCCGCCCAACCCCCTAGAGGCCTGCCTCGACCGGCGGGCCTCGTGCTTTGTCCGGTCATCCGTCCGAGACAGTTGGTGACCGAAATTTGCCGGTCTTAATGTCCAGCCTAGACGGGGAAACGAGATTTTGGCGGCTCTGCGTAAGCAGCCGCCCGGCGTGCATGCCATGATAGCGGTGCACACCCTCATTCCCTTTCGACGGATTCGCCCGTGTTCGGAGCCGCATGGCTCTGTGCGCGGACAAAACGTAGCCGATCGTGCGGGAGGCATCCTGCACGTTCAATTGTGAAGGAGTATGGCATGGATCGTTCGCAGAAAGCCGACGCGGTTGCCCAGCTCAATGCGGTCTTTAACGAGGTCAGTGTGGTGGTAGTCACCCGCAACCTCGGCATGACGGTGGCCCAGTCCACCGACCTGCGGAACAAGATGCGCGATGTTGGTGCCAACTACAAGGTTGCGAAAAACCGTCTCGCCAAGCTCGCCATTGATAACACCGACTATTTCGGGCTGGATGACATGCTCACCGGCCCGGTCGGGCTGGCCTGGTCGACTGACCCGGTCGCGGCTGCTAAGGCCGCTGTCGAATTCGCCAAGACGAATGACAAGCTCGAAATCGTCGGCGGTTCGATGGGTGCGGTCGTGCTCGACGAAGCCGGGATCAAGGCGCTTGCCTCGATGCCGAGCCTCGACGAACTGCGTGCCAAGCTCATCGGTCTGGTCAATGCCCCGGCGACGAAGATCGCCCAGGTCGTTACCGCACCCGCCGCGAAGGTCGCCCGTGTATTCACCGCTTACGCGGACAAGGCAGCTTAAGAGACGTTTTTCGTCAGACGAAACAATCTCGGGGTTTTGGACATGGTGTCCGGCCCCGCCACAATTTGGAGTGAACCATCATGGCTGATATTGCCAAGCTTGTTGAAGAACTTTCGAAGCTGACCGTCCTCGAGGCGGCTGAACTGGCCAAGGCCCTCGAAGAAGCATGGGGCGTCAGCGCCGCTGCTGCCGTCGCGGTTGCCGCCGGCCCGGCCGCTGCTGTCGAAGCAGCCGAAGAGCAGACCGAATTCGACGTCATCCTGACCGGCGATGGCGGGAAGAAGATCCAGGTCATCAAGGAAGTCCGCGCCATCACCGGCCTGGGTCTGACCGAAGCTAAGACCCTCGTCGAATCGACCCCGAAGGCGGTCAAGGAAGGCGTGAACAAGGCCGAAGCCGAAGAGATCAAGAAGAAGATCGAAGAAGCCGGCGGCACCGTCGAGCTCAAGTAAGCTCGTCGGCCGGTTTCACCGGACGAAACAGGAAGGCGGCGCCAGCAATGGCGCCGCCTTTTTTGTTGCCAAAGATCCCTTCCCCTCAGGCGCCGCTCCTCCTATGGGAATCGGCTTGCCTGCGGGCGGGCAGGATCCGACCATGCAGCAAAACACATCTCTCTCGACGCCCGGCTGGGAGCAGGAACTGCGCGCGACGCTCGGCCTCGCTGTGCCGCTGGCGGCGACCAATCTGCTGCAGATGCTGATCCATGCGGTCGACGTGATCTTCATCGCGCGCCTCGGCGACCAGCCGCTGGCGGCCTCAAGCCTAGCCATCGCCATCTTCGGGCTGACAGTCTGGGCGATGACCGGACTGGTCGGAGCCTGCGCGCCCCTGATCGCGGCCGAGCGCGGGCGGCGTCTGCATTCGGTGCGCGATATTCGCCGCACGGTGCGCATGGGGATGTGGGTGGGGGTGGGCTTCGGCCTTGTCGGCATGGCGATCTGCTTCGGCGGCGAGGCGATCCTGCTGGCGAGCGGCCAGGACGCCCAAATCGCCGCGATGGCGGGCGACTTCCTCGCCCTGCTCGCCTGGGCGATGATCCCGATGGTCATGGCCGGCGTGTTCCGCATCTTCGTCGCCGCGCTGGGCAAGCCAGGCTATGCGACCGCGATCACGCTGCTGGCGCTGGGGACCAATGCGCTCGGCAACTGGGCGCTGGTGTTCGGCCATCTCGGGCTGCCCGCGCTCGGCCTGATGGGATCGGCGCTGTCGAGCGTGATCACCGCGCAGGCAATGCTGGTCGCCTACGTCGTGGTGATCACCCGCGACCGCACACTGCGCCGGTACCGCATCTTCGGGCGCTGGTGGCGCCCCGAGTGGGCGCGGCTCAAACAGATCATGGTGATCGGCACGCCCATCGCACTGACGGTGCTGGCCGAGGCCGGGCTGTTCAGCGGAGCGGCGCTGCTGATGGGGCGGATCGGCGAGACCGAGCTTGCCGCGCACACGCTGGCGCTCAATCTCGCTGCACTGGCGTTCCAGATCCCGTTCGGCACCGCGCAGGCGGCCACGATCCGGGTGGGCTATCATCACGGCGCTGGCGACCGGATCGCTGCGGGGCGCGCAGGCTGGGTCGCACTTGCGATCGGGACGGGCTTCATGACCACGACGGCCTTGGCGATGCTGCTGATGCCGACCGCCTTGCTGCGGATCTATACCGACCCCGATGAACACGCCAATGCCGCGCTGATCGGCTTCGCGCTGCAATATCTCATGTGGGCGGCGATCTTCCAGCTGGCGGACGGGGTGCAGGCGGTGGCGGCGGGCGCGCTGCGCGGCCTGCAGGATACGCGCGTACCGATGTGGATCGCGATCTTCAGCTACTGGGTGCCGGGCTTCGGCATGGCGATCTGGCTCGGGTTCTTCACCCCGCTCGAGGGGACAGGGGTGTGGATCGGGCTTGCCACGGGGCTGTTCTTCGCCGCCGCCTTGCTGCTTTGGCGCTGGAGTCAGCGCGACGCGCTGGGGTTGGCGGGTTAGCGCACCGGCGCCGCGGCGGCCGGGGCTGCGGGGACCGGAATGGTCAGGCCCAAATGGTCGAACCGCAGCTTGACCGCCTCGGTCAACGCCCATGACAGCGCAAGGTAATCTCCGCTGGCGCACCACACCCTGAGCCCGATCCGCACCGAATTGTCGCCCAGTGAGGCGACGAAAGCGACCGGCGGCGGCTCGGCCAGCACCCGCGCATCGCCCGCCGCCAGCTCCAGCATTGCCTTGCGGGCAACGCGCAGATCGTCCTCGTAAGCGATCCCCAGCAGCAGCTCGAACCGGCGGGTCGGCATGCGCGAGAAGTTGACCACCGGCTTGTTCCAAAGCTCGTTGTTGGGAACCATCACATAGACGCCGTCGAGCTGGTGAACCTCGGTGGTGAACAGCCCGATCGCCTCGACCGTACCGTTGACGGTGCCTGCGCTGATCGTCTCGCCGACCCGGAACGGGCGCTGGATCAGAATCATCACCCCGGCCGCGACATTGCTCAGCGTGCCTTGCAAGGCGAGGCCGACTGCGAGCGCGAGACCGCCCAGCGCAGTGATAATGCTGGTGGTCTGCACCCCGAACTGGGTCAGCACGGTGATCACCACCACCACCCACAGCGCATACTTGATGATGTTGCTGAGGAACTTTGCGACCGTGGGCTCGATCCGCTCCGAACGGGTCAGCGCCCGGTCAGCCGCACGTGACAGCAGCCGCGCCAGCACGACCCCGATAAGCAGCACCAGCAACGCACCGGCGAGGTGAACCAGATTATCGCGCAACCAATTGAGCGTGTGGGCAGCGAGGGTAACCTCGCTCCTGATTTCGGACATCGCCTGCTTGGGAAGGTTCACGTAAGCTCGCGGCTAAGGGGTGGTCGGGGGAGCGGCACAGCGGCCTCTCCCCACGCCTTACTAGACACCGTTTACAGTGATTTCCACCCTGCGTGCGCCGGCCAGGTCGGTCGTTTCGTCCGAGGTATCCTCGGGCTTGACCAGATCAATCCGCGCGGCATCGACGCCTTCTTTGGCGAGTTCGGCAGCAACCGCCTCCGCCCGGTTCTTGGCCAGTACGGCGTTGGCGGCCGCATCGCCGGTAGGATCGGTGAACCCGCTCAACTGGACCCGGTCATCGGGATGGGCCGCGAGCCATTCACGCACCGGCGCAACTGCGGCGGCAAATTCAGGCGCGATCGCAAATTTGTCGACCGCAAAATAGACCGAAACCTTGGGCCGTCCTTCGATGACTTCGGAAACGATCCCGGCGCCTTCCGGTATGGCCGGTGCGGCGACGACGGCGGGGGCAGGCGCGACAGGCGCCGGCGGCTCAGCATCGAAGCGCCCAGCGGCATAGCTGCCGGCAATCGCGGCAATCAGCATGATCGCCGCCAAGCCGCCGCCCACCAGCGCTGCGTAACCCAAAAACCCGTCATCCGACTTGCGGCGCTGCGGGCTGCTCATGGCGTGGGCCGCAGCCGGAGCCGCTGCAGCGGCCAGCGTGGCAGCGGCTGCAATCGGGACGACCGGTGCGGCTGCCGCTGCAGCCACCGGCGCAGCGGCTCCGAACAGGCCGAGCTTGCCGAAATGTTCGGCCAGCAGGTAATAGACCGTCACCCGGTTGCGGTAGTTGGTATCGCTCATTCGCTCGCCGACCGCGGCAATCGCGCTGTCGAGCACCGCGTCAGGTTCGGTCAGCCCGAGCTTCTTCTTGCAGTAATTCTCGCGCACCCGGTCGGTTTCGACCG
>Ga0315904_10005639_pt1 | contig 17328 bp, 9 predicted proteins | sample LakEriMetagenome_6_FD_203529 | JGI IMG/M metagenome (GOLD analysis project Ga0315904, IMG submission 203529) | Freshwater fungal communities from buoy surface, Lake Erie, Ohio, United States - Buoy 12 MA120 | ecosystem: Environmental > Aquatic > Freshwater > Lake | place: USA: Lake Erie, Ohio...
AATTCAACTGCATTTTCAAGTCCAATTTGTTTTACAATTTCTTCTGCGGCATTTTTAGAATCATTCATAGATACGGGTGTATAGTATCTATTTGGGTCTTTCTTTGCTAAATCTTTTTGCTGCTCTGTAAGTTCTGCTGACCTTGTTATTATGCTTTCGTATGTTTTTCTTGCTTTCTTGCCGGACTGCTCTAATCTATCCCCTGTTTCTTTGCTTTCTTGTGGTGGCAATAAAGTGCCATTACTTGACAATTCAGCATAGTTTTCCAACATACGCTGTCGCATTTGATTGTAGTCAAGTCTTTCTCCTGTGCTTAAAATAAATTCACAACCTTTCATTAATTTAATGATTTATCAAATAAAAGTAATGCCGCCTTATCATCTTCACATTGGTCTAAAGTGGCAAGAAAATCTCCTGCTTCACCTATGCTTTTTGTTTGTATTTCTACAAATTCTATTAATCTTTGATGAACGGAAGCATCTTTTGTAGACATATACCATTCGTTGTAAAAATCACCTAATTCCTTTTCGTTATCAAAGTATGTCTCAAATGCGTTTCTCAAATCAGATACTTCAAAAACAAATCCAGGTACTTCGGGAACATCCAATACACCACCTCTGTCATTAACGAAATCTGCCCATAATTGATAGTGTTTTAGTTCTTCTCCGCTTTCGTTTAAAAAGAATTTAGCACTACCGAAATAGCCAATACCTTGAAGTTGGTTTGCTAAATGCTTATACAAATTACTTACTTCAAGTTCTCTTTTTGCGGCTTCTTCTATTTTTGCCATTTGAGGTTTATCAAGTAGTGACTTTTTCATTAACATATTTTTTTAGTGATGTAATTAGATTTTTCAAGTGCTGCTATGTATGTACCAAAATTACTTGTTATATCCTTTATTTTCTTAATTTTTTCTAATCCAAATTTTTTAATATATTCTGTTGTTCCTTTAGGGTTTTTAATTAAATTGTCGTATTCATTTAATGCTTCTGTAAAATCTTCTTTCGAAACAGAAGCCATAAATAAAGGAAGTCCTTCTGATACTTGTTGTTTTAGTTCGGGAGTTATGTCTATGGAGTATTGGGTAGATTTTAAAGCTAAAATATCTTTTTCGTATTGTTCAAATTCCTCCCCTAATTTCTTATATTCCTTTACATACTTATCAATTAAATCTTGTTCCGTTTTATTTTTTGCCCTTTTTTGTGGCATTTCTTTATTTATCTGTTCCCTTCTCGCACCAATTATCTCTCTTTTTTTCTCAATAGCATCAATTTTATCTTGTGTCGTTTTATCATTAGCATTTATATCAACCGTTTTCGGCTCTTGCTTAAACAAACTCTTTGCTACATTACCTACTATGCCTAAACTACCTTCTGTTGTACTTCCGTAAAATCCTTTCATGCCCTTGCCGCCTACTTTTAGGTCGTTGCCTGTAAAAGATAATTCGCCTTCAAATTCACCTTTATCGGCTACTTTTTTAGCCAACTCTTTCCCTATAATACCTTCCAATTCTGCTATGCTATTTGCAGCCATTGCGGTACTCATTTCCCCATTCTTAAACCCTTGTACACCATAAGTCATTTTACTGCCTCCGTATTGCGGCAATACTTTTATTTCATCAACTTGCTTACTTAAATCATACCTTTCATTCTGTTGCTCTCCTGTTGTCCAAGATATTTTATCTGCACCTTGTTTAACTGCTTCTTTAAGGGCTACTTTTAAAGCTAATTTAGTCCAAGCGTTTGTGTCGGTAACAAAAGGAGCGTCAGGTATCTCTTTGGGTCTTGGTTTTGTAAAGTCTCCATATTCGCTTAAAGCATCCGAAACTTGTTTTTCTGAAATGCCTTTATCTTTTGCCTTTTTTACAGCACTTTCAAATTGTGCTTTATCGCCACGTTTTTTGCTATTATAAATATCTTTCGCTATATCGTAAATAATAGCTTTTTTACTTCCTTGTTCTTTTTTATAAGATTGACCAAAATCACTTTGTATTTCTTCCAAGAACAATACCTTATTACCTTGACTATCTTTTCTTGTGTTCATTCTTAAATGAACAATAATGTTTGGTTCGTCAAAGTGGGTGGATTTGAAATCGGATGGCTTTGATTCGTAATCTTCAAATAATGTTTTTATTTCGCTCCATTTTAAACCTTTTTCTTCTAATTCTGATTGAACAGCATTTTTCATATTGCTATATTCAATAGAATTTATACCATATACATTTTTGGTATATTCTAAAGTATCAAAACCAGATGTTCTTCCGATTATAAATGGCTTAGCTTTTGGCAACGTAACCAATATCTCTTTATAGTTTTCTTTTTCTCCTTCTAATTGGTATTGGGAGAATTTGGTTTCAGGAGCAGCAGCCATGACAAAATCGGTTACTTCATTTTGCAATTCTTGAATTGCATCATCTGTCATATCATCCAACTTTTTTCCACTAATTTGAACATCAGGCGAACCATCCATTGGATTTTCGTCAATAATTATATCTATCCCAAATTTCCTTTCAGCTTCTTCTGCACGATTCATTAAATCGTCATTTTGTCCGCCTTTTACCACTTCAACAACACTAATCCTATTATCTTTAAGATACTGCTGTATATCTGCTTTAGATACTGAACCTTGTTGTTGACTTAACCAATCTGATAATCCTGTCCATTTAGCTTCTTCACTTTTACCAAACTTTTCTATCCATTGTTTTACAGGAAGTTTATCAAATTTTGTTTCAAGTAACATTTTTTCTAAAGGAGAGTAAAAGCCATTTACTACATCAAGTTGTTCTGGTAATCTTCTTACTTGCACTTCTTTACCGCCTATTTTCATAAGCTGCAGGTCGCCTTTTTTAACTTCTTGCTTTTCGGTAATATCTTTTCCTTCAAACAAATCTCCTAATACTTTATTTGCAAATGATTCAAATTTTTCATCTGGAGTTAATTTTCTTAAATTCAGTTTATCCGCTACTTTTTTAAGTAATTGAGTAAACCAATTTTTGAATTTAGTAAGCATATCTGAACTGAAATATCCTTCTCCCATTCTACCCAATATAGTGTTCATCGCTTCACTTTCTTTCTGCTCTTGGGTTAAATCTTTGTATGCTGGGTTATCTTGAATTTCTTTAAGTGCTTTTGCAAATCCGCTTGATTTCTTAAAGAACTCCAATCCCTTTTTCCAATCTTCCGGCATTAATCTTTCCCATAGGTGAGTAAATTCGTGAATAGGTGCTTCGGCAGACATAGCTTCTCTATTTAAATAAATAGTTCCGTCTGGTAAAGTTGCACCATAAATTATTCCACCTTGTGTTTTAACCTTTGTTGCAGCTTTTCCTTTTACATCATTTGCGTTGAATGTAATTTTTGCCTTTGGAAATGCTTTTTGAAGTTTTTCTACTAATTTGTCAAATGCCTTTCTTGATATTCTATTAGGCACTTTTCCTGTCATTAATTGCTCTTTTTCTTCATCTTTTCTGTTTGGGCTTTCAGTACCTTTTCCAGTTTCATCAGTACCTCTTTCGGCAACGCGCTCAATAACTTTTTTTCCTTTTTCATGTTCTGGTATTATGTTGTATATTAAATTGGTTATAATTCCTTCTTTCGTAGAATCTCCAAACATTAATTGTTGACCTACATCTTGATTGTAAGCGGATAAAAATTCCTTTAATTTATTAGGAGAATTTAAGTCAAGAAGTAATGCCAATGCCATTTCAGATAATGTCCATTGGTTTTCATCAAATATGTCAAATGCTACAAGAAAATCTAAAACAGATGATTTCAATACTTTTGCCTTTTTCAATATAGCTATAGCACCTGTAATGTCTGGAATTAATGAATTTTCACCTTTTGTAGAATTTAACATTAACCCAACAATGTTTTTCAATATGGCATTTTTAATATTGCCCATTGATAAAGACATGAGTGTTTCTATGGCATTTTCATCTAAACTTGCTCCCAATACAACTCTTTCAAGTAAAGCAACTCCTTCTGGTGTAGCTGTTCCGTTGTCGGAGTATTTAGGTATTTCTATTGCTTGAATAACACCATCTTGTACCAATATATCCAATGCTCTTTTAAACATTTTTTTGTCAGAAGTAACATCGCTTGGAACTTCCGCTTCTTCGTATAATTTAGATAACTCCCTTCTTGCCTTATCGGATATAGTTTTTGAAATAGCTATTGCAAATGCACCGGGTGTTTCTTCCTTTTTTTCTTCTGCATTAAACATCTTCCATACTTTAGTAGTAAATGGAAGATTTTCTTCTACTTCAAATACCAATGTAGGGTTTTCCATAGATTCTACTTGTTCTTCGGTAAAACCATACATTTCTGCTTGTTCCTTTAATTGATTTAGGTACTCTTTATCGGTATTGTTTTTCGCTGCTAATTGACGGCTCATTGTTCTATTGTTGCCGTTATAAACGATACCTTCTTTCGAAACCCAGGGGGTGTTTTCTACTGCTCTACCATCCAAGTTTTGAGCAAAGCCAATTACTGCTGTTTTATCTGCTTCATTTTTTTCGTAATCTCTGTCATTTATTGTTTTTCCGCTTTCGTTTTGAGGGAACGCTTCATTTTTGCTAAAAGATATTGGATTGTGGCTTGGAACTAATTGAGCAGCAGGAACAAGTTTGTATGTTCCTTTAACCTTTTGCCCTGTGGGTGTTCTTTTGGTTATTGTTCTTCCTTTAATATGGTCTTTTCCAGCAGCATATTTTTTATTGCCTACCCTTCTTCCTTTCAAATCTTTTGGTAATCTGCCTGATTCTTCATCTAAAAAGTCATTGACAGCTTTTACTAATTCGGGGTTGCTTTTATCTCTCTTTGCTTCATTATATGCTTCGGATACTATTTGAAATGCACTTTTCTTTTTATCATAAAACTTTTTAGGTACAAGTTTGCCTATTCCTTTACTTTCATCTGTTTTAAATAGTCCTTTTGATTTTAATTTAGATGCTGTTTCTTCTACTTCTTTATTTTGCTTTTCCTTTATTTCAAATTCTTCTTTTGTTTTTGTTTCGGTAGGTTGTATTTGTTCTTTTAGCAGCTGTTGTTCAGCTGGTTCAATTTCTTGTTCAGTTTTTGGCTTTTGTTCTTTTCCCAATAAATAATCAGCTTCTACTTTTGATATAGTTACTCTTACAAACGGCTTACCATTACTTTCCCCTTTACTTGATATTTTGCTTTTTAATTGAGCAGGAACATCACTTTCTTTTTCGTATGTAAATGTTACGGTATTACCCTTGTTTATATCTGCCAATTTTTCTTCTTCTGTTGGCTCTTTTAATATATCTTTTTCAACTTCTTGTGTTGGTTCTTGTGTTGATACAACATTTCCATTAAGTCTATCATACACTTCTTTTAACTCCAATGCTTCTTGTGGTAATGCTTGTTCTTCTATTTGATTACCTTCTTGGTCAGTAAAAGTTAACATTCCATCTTGGTCTAATGGAAATACACCAACTTCTGCTAAATTTACTTGTAAGTCAATTATTTTATTTGATAGTTCTTCGTTCTCTTGTTGTGGAATTTTAGAGTTTATATCTTGCACCTCTTTGTTTACACTATCATCTGTTGATGTAATATTTATGGTGTTTCCAACCTCTTTTTTTGTACTTGACAATACTGATTTAGGGTCTCCTAATAATGTAATTTTACCACCAGAAGTAAATTCAACAGTAGTTGCTTTTACCTTACCTAATGCAGCTTGTTCTAATTCTTTGTTAATTGATTCAATTTCTTTTTGATATGCTGATATAAGTTCTGGATTTGATGTTTTAGTAAGATTCTCTCTCAATCCATCTCTTTCTGCAAGAAGTGCCAAATAACCCTCTACTTGAGTATCATTAAGACCTACGGCTTTTAATTCAGTTATTGTACTTGCTACTTTAGCCAAATTTTCTTTTCCTAACAATAATTGTTCTTCTGTAATTTGACCATTTAATTGCTGCAATTCTAACATAGCAAAGGCAGCATTTGTACCTTTTGAATTTAATAGGTTGTATATGTAGTTCTTTCCTAATTCATTTTGATTACCTAAAGCAGAACCTAATTTACCTAATGCGGCAAAGCTTCCACCTTGTAATAGAGTAGTTATAGCCGTTTCTAAAGCAATATTAGGTGCTTTTTGGCTCATAAAATCTTTAAAACCTAATGCATCTTTAGTATCTAATTGTTGAGAATAACCTTGTATTAATTCTTGAGTAACCTCAACTGGAACTTCTGCTACAACATTTGCTAAAACATTACCCTTTTTCAGCCCGGTATATTTTAGAAACATTGAACTTTCCAAATAATACAATGGAATTGTAGGCAAACTTCTATACCAATATCTTGCGGTTGCTTGTTGTGCTTTTACAGGGTCTCCTGTTTCTGATAATATTTGCTCGTAAACATCTCCACCATTTTGTAATTGCTCATCAACAAACCCTACCATTCCACCTATTGTTGGGTTTTTCGTCAATGCAGTAACAACCATAGAAGGAAGCTGATAACCTACTTGTTTCCCTAATCTTGTCAAGTAAGTTGTAGGGTTAAACATATTACCCTTGAAATCCAAATCTACTGTTTCTGTTATTTCTGCACCTGACTTAAATGAATACAAAAAATCTGAAAGAGAACCACCCAATCCTATTCCAACAAGACCAGAACCTCTATTTGAAATACCAGAAAGCAATCCACTTAAAAAAGATTTTCCGAATATACCTGTATAGCCAATTAATTTTTCTTCTTTTTGTTGAATTATTTTTTTGGATTCTAAATCTCCTTTAACAACATTTGAATATGCTTTTTGGTATGTATCGTTTAAATATTTTATTTCATTTTCTGAAAGTTGTGCTTTTTGTATTTCTGAATTGAATTGATTTACAAGTTCATCTCTTGTTCTTTTTACTCTATTGTTAATCTTTGCAGCAATACCTTTCATTTCGGTATAATACTGATTAACAATACCATTTAATTCTTCTTCATTTCCGTTTATTTGCGCTGCAGCAATTAATGGCTTGTATCTTTCGGTTGCTTCTAATTCTGTTTTTTTGTATTCAGTACTTGCAAGTGTTTCTGCTTGTTTTATTTTTTGAGCAGTAACTAATTGTTTTTGTATTAATGAATTTTCTATTTTTTTTCTTTCGGTTGGCTGAACATTAAGCCAAAAAGAAAGTCCTTTTTCTTTTTTTACTATCTTTTCGTATTCTTTTTTTACACTTGGTTCTATGATAGCAAATCTTTCTTGATTTTCAAGTTGCCCTCTAATAACTTCTGAAACATAATCACCACCTCCAAGTTGTGATGATAATTGCCTTGATAACTGTGATATTTTGCCATAGTCAGGTACACCATTTTTATTTAGTTTACCAGAATATTGAGATACGGTTTCCTTAATTGTAGGCAATAAATTTTTTGCGTAATTGTTTGATTCTTCTTCGTATTTTTTGTATTCTACTTCTGCATTTTGCCTTATATTCTCCCTTTTTTCAATGTCTTTGCCTATAGCACCATAAGATTCAGCCATTTTATCTGGCGAAAACATATTTAAAATGGCAGCTACAGGGTTCCCTGCAACACGAGGTTCTGCCGCTGCTTTTGTGGGAGAATTTGCCCAATTATATGCAGTAGCTTTTCTGCTTAATGATTGTTCGTATTTTTGGAAATCACTTAACTCTGGATTAAACACAGAAGTCTGTGATAGACTTTTATCAGGTTTTACCTCAAGTTGTTCACGACCTTTTTGAATATATTGAGAAAGAGAAGGTGTAGCCGAAGATGGTGAAGGTGCTTGTAAAGGAGAAACTTTTTTTTTTGATACTACCTTATTGGAAAAATCTTCAAAAGTTCCTAAATCGTAATCTTTAGAAACAGCATCGTATAATAACTTTCTTTTATTGTTATCTTGTAATTTATTGTAAAAATCATCAAATTTTCCCAAATCATAATTTGAGGAAAACTCATCATACAATACTTTAGCTTTTGACTTTGGGTCTATTATTTCTGGCATGATTTATATTTTTTAGAAATCTGGTATTTTCTTTTTCTCTTTTTTTTCTGGTGCAGGTGGTTTTGGCGACTTTGGCTGTTCTGGATTTGTTTTGGGAAGTTCACCTTTCACTCCTGATTGACCTATCAAAGCACCGCTTAAATCTATTTTATACTTTTCGTAAGGTATTGGTTTTATATCATATATAGTACCTGCTCTATTCATATCAAATCGCCATAGTGTTTTATCTGAATCTTGGTACATATAATCCGGCATATCATCTCCCAATAATTTAACATACTTCTCTGGCAAATAATTAGTTACATCTTTCAATCCTTTTGCATTTACACCTGCTGCTTTAAGTTTGTTTTCCATTTCGGGGGAAACATTAGGTGACTTGATATATATGTCTGTTATTAAAGGTTCTATTTCTGTATCGCCTCCTCCACCAGGTGGTCTTGAACCCGTTGTTGATTGATATAAATTAATTCTTGCTTCTTGAGTATATCCTCCTACTTTTTCTTTTTCCCTTCTTGGAGAGAACATTAACGTAGCCCCTATTGCTATATCATTTAAATTAGCAGCATCTCTTTTGTAATAATTTTTAAATACGGCATTTATTTTATCGTATTCGCTTTTATCTTGAGAAGCTTTAATTACATACCTTGCGAAACCATCTTTTACTCTCATTCCATTTTGCAAGTTTGCTTTTGCAATTAACTCAACAGTAGGTAAGTTTTTTTCATCAAATTCAGTAAGTTCAATATTTAATTCTTTATTGCCCCTTTTTGTTGGAGTAACTCTTGTTTTCATATAGTTCTCACCATCTTTTCCATATACATTTTCTGAATATGTTACGGGGTCAAATGGTTTGTATGCATTAAACCTTGACATATCAAATGGTTGGTATGTTGGGTCTAATACTCTTTTTTGTGATTGATTAAACTCTTGAAACACATCATCATCAACCACCATCCCATTTTTCTGAGCATCTTGGGAAGCTTTTTGAAATGCTTTTGTAATTGCTGCGCTTTCTTTTGATTTGGCAACAAGTCCTAATTGATTTTTATTATAAGCTGAAAATTGACTATATGCTCTACCGCCATCAAGCATTGGATTCTGTATCGCTTTTTTGTTTTGGAAGTAAAATTGTTTTGCTTCTTGAGACAATTTAGTTAAATCATCAATATCAACATTTCGCATACCTGCTGGGTTGATATTTTTATCATACTCCATGAAGTATCTATCAAGTGCATCTTGTCTTGCTCTTTCTTTGTTTTGCAAATCAACGTATAAAGCCGTTGGCTTACTTGATATATCAACAACAACTCCCTTTCTGTATGGATTCATTCCCAATAATCCTGTAGCTGCCATTTTATGCTATATTTTGATTGTCAGTCATTCTATTTGATGCCAACATATTGTTTAATTCAATAACGTCTTTTGCTTTGAAATTATTAAATATTCTTTGAATAAATTTATTTTCTTTCATTCCCTTCACTTTCAATAGTTCTAATAATTTATTACCGTCAATATTTTCACCGTATTTTTTCGTAATCTTATTTTGATAAAGCGCTTGTCTTAAAGCTTCAATATCTGCTCTATTTTCGTATGGAGATATGTCGTGTTCGTTAAATCTATTTATTTCAACATCTTTATATGGTATTTTATACTTTGATGTTATTTTATTTAGTTTAATATTTCTTTTTTGTATTTCTTGTTCTTCTGCTGGAGTTAATTTTATGGCTACTCCTGTTCTTCCGGGTCTTGCCCCTAAAAAATGACCAAATTCGTGTCCCATATCTAATCTATCAGCATCTATTTCTAAACTAACTTGATTTCTTGACAAATCTGATTGGGTTCTTGGTTGATTATATAATATATTTATTCCTTGTAACGACTGCAATGCTTGTTGTTGTCTAATTGTAGCATTGCCAAATTTAGAAGCCCTCATTGTGTACAATGGAGATGAAATATATTCTCTTTGACTTTTAATTACTTCATCTGCCATTCTTTTCTGCTTACTTATTATGCTTTCTTCTTCTGCTTTTATTTTGGCTCTTTCGCTTATGTATTGTGTTGTTTGAGGAGGAAATTGATTTTTTGTTTTTTGATTTATTAATTCTTTTTCTGGATATACATTGACAGGGTAAACCTTTATAGGTTCTTTGCTTTGGGGTGCTTTTTTACCACTTCGCATACTTTCTTTCAAAATAGCGTATTGGCTTTTTGTAGTAGTAGTATCCTTATTTGGTGTTTCTTTTTTCATTAAAAAGGCATTACAAATGGTTTTTTCTTAAATTTTTGCAACACCCCATAACCGACTGGCATTGTTTGTAAAGGCAAAGGTTTTGCATTAGGATTCATAGACGTTGGCGCTGAACCTATTTTTACATTTCTTGTAACTGCTTGTATAGGAGATGTATCTAAATTTCTGTTTGAAAAATTAATTCCTTGACCTTGCGCTTCATTCCCAATTCCTGACATTCCAATAGATGCAGCATTTGACAAAGCATTTCCTATCATTTGAATACCTGCATTTTTTCTTTCATTTGCTGCTTGTGTTTTCATTTGCTGTAAACCAAACTTTCGGTTGTACGGGGTCATTTGGTTTATATCAAATTGAGTTAATTTATCTTGTGCAAGACTTCTTCCTGCTTGTCCGAGCATACCAAAATCTTGTCTTCTTTCTGCTTCGGCTTGCGCTACAAGCTGATTTGCTTGATTAGCGCCTACACTTGCTAATCTACCTGCTCCCGCAAGTGCTGAATTTCTTTGAGTAAGTGCGCCTAAAGCATTTGCTTGACTTCTATCTGCCAGGTTTCTGCCCATTATAAATTTTGCACTTTGATATGGACTTTGTTGGTATCTTCTCAATGCTTCATTGTAAAAACCTTCTAATTCTCTACTACCAGAATAAGTAGGTGATTGACCTGCCATTCTTTCAAGTTCTCTTTCGTTTCTTTTTGCTCCTGACGTAAGCGATTGAACGCCACCCATAATCCCTTGCAAAGCACTTGCCCCTAATCCTATTTTGGCAAGTAATGGTAAAGCTAATAATGGTGCTGGCATACTATCTATTATTTAATGGTGAGTTTATGAATTTAACTGATGCAATATTCAAATATACAAAATTGGGGGAATTTGCTCTAAACTTAATAACAATGTAAACTCCTTTTAATTGTGAGCCGTCTGTTAAACCTCCGATACTGTTTTGGTCTCTTAAAAATGAAGCGTGGTATTCGGATTCTATTTGCTCAAAATCTGCAGGAATTAATTGAGATTGCTGCTTTAGTCCTAATGTTCCTTCGCTGTCTAATTGTGTTGATATTTCCGGGCAATCCCACAACGTATTTCCGTTTTGCATTACGGATATCCAAGTCTTTTTATTTGTTAAATCTTGACCAAAAACCCCTGTAATACTTGATTCGTATTGAACTCCGTAATAGTTGCTATAAGGGGCTTCTTTTGTATGCCGCCATAATTGACCATTTTTGAATGAAAAATAGGAAGCATTTAATTGCCCCATCATTTCGGGATAAAATGTAACAAATGATTCAAAGGCATTATTATCCTCATCAAATATCATTGTTGCTGCTGGTTGATTGAATATTAGTGCCATAATTTAATTTTTAAGAAGAACAACTTGCTCCTGCTGTTAAATCTATTCCAGAATAAGTAAATGGTGTTCCTATTTTAGCACAAACAGATTGACTTGGTAGCAAAGTTACGTTATAGTACCAAGTTCCATCACAAGCTTGATATTCGCCTACCCAATTCACTCCAGAATCGTTTGTATATGTTGAACAAGCAAGTGCTGTTGTAGTCGTTGTTGTAGTTGTTGTTGTGGTAGTAGTAGATGTTGTTGTGGTACTTGTAGTTGTAGTGCTTGTTGTTGTGGTGCTTGTTGTCGTTGTGGTGGTTGTAGTTGTAGGGGGATTAGAACAAGGGCAAGGAAGCTGAGAGAATGCTCCTGTTAAAGCAATAGCCACATCTGGAGTAGATGTAGCAGTTATTTTATACCAAGTGAAATAATCTAATGTATAGTAAGCGCCAATAACCACACTTACACCTATTGGAAATTTAACTTTTGCAAAACCCGTTGGCAAACCGCAATCTGTTGATATTGTGCAATCGTAAATTTCGGCATCGTAAAAATTAAATCCGTTTGTAGTGGTAGTAGTGGTGCTTGTTGTGGTTGTTGTTGAAGTTGTAGTGCTTGTAGTTGTCGTGGTGGGAGGAACAATATTTAATGTAATAGAATTAGTACAAACACCTGTTGACGTTATGGTTATCTGTGTCGCAAAATTATTCACTTGAACAACCAATCCCTCAAGCAGTTGCTCTAATGTTGCATTAGCCGGAACAGGTGCGCCACCGACATTTGCCGTCAATGTAAAAACCGTTCCAAGCGATTCTCCTAATCCTCTATTTAAAATTACAAATACATTCATAGTTTTAACAATTTCCTTCCATATCTAAATCTCCAAATGGACTTCTGGTAAATGGTGTTCCTTGCTTTGCGCAAATTGTGTTCCCAGCCCCGACTGTAACATTATAATACCATGTTCCGTCACAAGCTTGATAATCTCCTGTCCAATCTTGTGCAGGGTTGTTGTTTCTATACGTTTTACAAACAAGTGATGTTGTAGTAGTTGTGGTTGTTGTTGTAGATGTTGTTGTGGTGGTTGTGCTTGTTGTTGTAGTAGTTGTTGTGGTACTTGGTAAAATATAACAATAACCTCCATTAAAATCACAATTTGCGTACCTGTTTATTTCCTCTAAAGCAATAATGTATTTATTTGTCATTGAATCAAATACACCATAAATACAAGGATTGCCGTTTATTGTCAATCCATTATTTAATTCTTTTCTGTATTGAAGTAATTTTGATGTAAAAAATCCATTTGTTTTATAAAGTACACTCAAAGGAGTAATTCCATCTTGGCTTAACCTACAAACAATACCTCTGAAATTATCTACAAAATAATCAGAAAAGTTATTCCAAGCAAGACTTGTTGCCGCATCTCCTATTCCGTAATCACCTGCGTAGTACTGAATTTTATTTATTAGCTTGTCAGAATTTGCTTGTAATGGGTCTCCTGTTACGTCTTTGATAATTTGTGTTAATATCGGAACTCTTCCAACTTTATGATTTTGATACACAATAAGCTGCCTATCTCTTATATGCAATCTTACAACCTCTCCATACGAAAGGTCGTATTCGTCAAAATCTTCTGGATAAAACCTATTAATGTTGTTTACTATAGTATTTAATTGATACTCTTGACCGAAACGTATCATTGTCGGAAAGTAGTTTTGTCTTGCGTTTTCCTCTACTGCCGATGGTCTGCCGTTGCTATTTGTGAGCAAGTTCATATTATCGCTAAATGAACTTTCAATAATGTCTATTGTTTTGTTATTTACTACGCTTATGCTTATTTGGTCTGGCGTAAAAACTATATCGCTTTGCAAGTTGTTTTTGTATGCTATTAACCACAATTTACTTCCTGCCGTTACGTCAACATAAGAATCTACCTCTACATTTACAGACGTTGTTTGAGATAGCACATAGGAAGGAGAAACCTGAGTTGTGAATTTTAATGCCGGGACACCAGAACCTGCGGCTTGGCAAATAAGTGCATAAAAAGCAAACTCAACATAATCGTAACTTGCTTTTAGCGTTCCCGTAATTTTAATTCTTAATTTTAATGTAGTTGAAGATGTTTTGTTCCAAAACAAATAACCATCACTTGAAAGCACCGGGTACGAAGTTCCAAATGTAGTTACTGTATTTGCATTTTGCGTTGTTAATTGATATGTATTGTTATTAATTACAGTAGGGGCAAGCAAGAATAAGGCATAAAAGTTAGAGGATGTTCTTATTGCGGCGTAACTGTCGCTGTTAGGTGATGTAAATAAAGTTTCTTTTGAAATCGGTAAATTTCTTTTTCTGTAAAAATAATCTCCATTTGTTAAAGATACAATTGCAGGGCTAACAAGGTTTACAGATTGGTTTTGCTCAAGACCTAAATGAAATGCGTTATCTGTTCCTGCATTTCCTATTGAAAACTGCTTACCAAATTCGTAATAAAGCCGCTTTTCTGCTGCTTTTGCAAAATTGTAAATTATTACTTGGTAATTTTGGTAATCTTCATTACCAGAAAATCCAAATGATGTGTTTATATCATCTTGGGGGTATTTTATCTTTATAAACACACCTCTTACGGGCTGACTTGTCGAAGAAAACGCACTTGAAAAAACAACTAATGGAACTATTCTTAATTCGGTTCCAAGTATTTCGTAATCGTATGATGTTTGGCTTGGCGTTAATTGTTGTTCAACACCATTGGAATCAAATCTTTTGATAAACCTAATTCTATCTCCTTGAGTGTATTCGTATGAAACTACCTTTTCTGTTGATGTAATTTCAAGGTTGTATGCTGTTATGTTTGATATGCCAATGTATGCAAATTTTGTTCCATTTATATCTGGACTTTGAAATGCGGAATCAGAAATCCAAAATAATCTTTTTAAGAATGTGGTGCTATTTGAACGAAGAATTTGGTAATAAGAAGCATATTTTGGCGGTCTATTGTAAATTTGAATTTGAGTAATAGGGAATTTTATTGTATTTGACAATGGATACAAGGGAGTATCAAATGTAGCTTGTATTGATGTTTCTGCTCCTATAGTTCTTCCATATTCATCAAAGTATTGTATAGCGTAGGAATATCCGCTTTCCCATGAATTTGCGAAAACAGTATTATCTGGCTCTCCCGATGCAGACAAATACTTTACCCCCGAAGAACAAAGTATAATTGTATTAGAGTTGTATGCTGTGGCAAAGTTACTATTCAATCTTACTGTAAGAACATTGTTTGTAAGAGATACAAATGTCATATTCTTCGTAAGAAGCTGTGATGATAAACCACCAAGTATAGATGATGTTACCGAATTTACCGAATTAACTGTAAATGTTACGCTTATATTGGTAGACCCGGCAAGCATATTTATACAATAAACTCCTGCGGCATTGTTTAGTGTGCTTACTTCGTTTGCGGCATTATTAATTCCTGTTCCAAAAAGGTATACTTTTACTTCCGTTCCTCCAAAAGCCGAAAATGTTCCAGATGCTTCTCCATTGATTGTTGCAAAAAAACAAACACCACACTTATCAAAATAATTATTATTTAATTGCGATGTTCCGCCTGTTCCGATAAGATTCATATTTGTTTTGTTGAACCCTTCGGTTATTCCTGCATACAACAATGCATTGCCATTGGCAAGTTCGGAAGCGTTGGCTTTTAACGGAACGTAATCTTGAAGCAAATCGGTTTCTCTAATATCAATAGGCGTATAAACGCTATCGTTGTAAAATCTAAACGAATAAATTGAATTATCAGGTATTCCCAAATCTGCCTTGTCAAATAACTTTATCAGCTTCCAGTCAGTTGTAATACCTGCTGTGGTTTGCCTAAAAGCAAGTTCTATTCCTTTTACACTTTGACCGCCAGTAGAAAAATTGACTGAAATTCTGCTATTTTCTTTGAATAAATTAGAGGTATAATTTAATGTATTTTGCTGCGGAAGCGGAACTATGCTGCGTGTACTCCAAACTGATTTATCAAGAGTATCGTAAACGTATCTGTAACAAAATTGAAATAATGAATTTCTTAAATTGTTTTGAGTTACAAAAAAATCGTTTTCGTATGCCACTTGTGGCGGCATTTTTGGTGGGGCTTTTATTACAAGTATTTCTTGTTTAGTCCATACAGGGTAAATTGCAGAAACATTGATACATTTAGGGTCTACATTTCCATCGCTAAAAAACAACAAATCTCCTTCAAAATCTCTATAAAGAACATTTATTGACGTTATCTTAAATGATGGGTTAAATTCAAGAATATCAACCTGACCTGTGTCGGTCATATTTTCAAGAACTTTAACTACATAATTTTTATTAGCATCGTAATAAAGAACTGAATGCTTTTTAGTGCTATTCCAAACAAAATAGTATAATCTGTTTCTTTTCTTATCTTCTCTTGAACCTATTACCTTATTTGTTCCGGAAGGCAATGTGTATGGTATAAGTACATTTCCAATGTTGTTAGAAACAACAGTATCTTGACCTTCCCCTGGCGAATCTCTTGTTACGTTAACGGCATCAATATAATCCCCCTTGCCTAATATTCTAAAATCGGCATCATCAAGATTTAATCTACCACTAAAGGGATTTGATATAATTGGCATTTTTAAGCTTTGACGGTTAATCTCTGGGCTTCAAGGTTTTGCTCATAAGCATCAGAAAGGTACAATGGTTTATATCTTGCTATTGCTTGTCTACGCTGGTTGTAAAATTCTCTTTTTCTTTCTGCCTTATCGCTTATGCTTCCCCTTCTTGTATTTGGCATAGAAGCAATATCTCTCCATGACAACCAAGCTATTAATGCTTCCCTAAACACCAATGGAATCATATATTGCTCATCTGGATTGGGGCTGGAAAGATATTCAATCATCACATAATCGTAATCAAAGTTTTGGCTTAACAATATCACTCCTGCGCTTACATCCAAAGAAAAAGCCCCTACGAATGGAGTTCCGCTTGGTAATCCGTAAATATTGGTAAAGCCATATCCATCCCAATAGTTGTAAAACATCGGCGTATTTGGGTAGTACCAATTAATCAATGTATTGTCTTGTGTTTTCTCTAATCTGTCTGGTAATTGGTCTGCAAATGTTGTCAGCTTGTTGTTGAATTTCAATGGTATAATTTCACCTTTAGCATTTAATACTCCAATTTTTGTATAGTTGATGTAATCTGCAGGAAGCGGTGCTGTGAAATTTGTCTTATCTACGGGTATCTTTATTGACTTTACTCTGTAAAAGAAATCAATGCCAAGCTGTTCCATACCTCTATAAGCTATGTTATAAAGTTTGGCGTACTTGTTTTGGCTTTGCTCACTTTCATCTATGTAATCATAAATTACTGATTCAAGTGTAATAAAATTTCTTTTTTCCTCTGCCATTAGTTTCCATTTGTGAGATATGCCAAAATATCGCAATCTCTTATTATGTAATGGGGTTCGCCACCAATGATTATTTCTTGTCCTGCTTCTTTGATATGAATAATCGTATCTCCGGGCTGCGCCTTGCTGTTTTTACCGCTACTTACTACTCCTGCCATACAATTCCTTGTTCTTGCGGATTCGGGTATATAAAGACCTCCTTCGCTTATTTCATCTGATATAAGTGGTTTTACCAGCAACAAATCTCTTAACATTTCCATATTTATTAGTTTGGTGTATCTACTCCATCGTTTGTTTGTTCAATCGGTCTTTGCTTGTTTGCTATAAGCAATCT